>ENA-ORDP01000067-ORDP01000067.1-marine-sediment-metagenome-genome-assembly--contig:-NODE-67-length-61017-cov-5.047538_pt1 | contig 61017 bp, 58 predicted proteins | sample MGYA00248627_ERZ508539 | MGnify/ENA primary metagenome ERZ508539 (study PRJEB26208, sample SAMN05571518) | marine sediment metagenome | biome: deep sea; feature: Hydrothermal vent; material...
CTATATGATACCCCTGATTCTTTAAGGTATTGAATACCTCATTCTCTATCTTCCACCGGCACCTGCCGCCCCTGACAAGTTCTCTGACGTTTTCTTCTTTAATATTTATATCCGTTACCCAACTGTTACGATATGTTGTTTTTCCCCTGTCTATTATCCGGTATTCAAAATAGTTTACCCACAGGGTTTCTTTGTTGCCGTTTAACGGAACTTCATTTATCCATTCATATTCATGAATACGGCCTTTTGTATCTTTTACTTCCATCCTTGAGACTTCTTTAAGCTGCCTCTGTTCATTAACCCATTCCATAAGTATCTTGTGGTCCTCTGCCTTTGCCACCAGTATGTACCTCATCCTGTTTGCCTTCGCTTCCTCTATAAATGGCTGCTTGCTGTGAAGGCTGTCGGCAACTATGATTATCTTTAACCTGTGATGCGTTTTCCTTATTTTTTTAATCAACCTCTTTCCTGCCTTTATCTCACAGTCCTGCTTTTCACTCCCATCTGTATTCTTTACCGCCTCAGGGGCAAGCGGTATTACCTGTCTCATATCAGGATGCATTAGCGCTGCCTGCACTATCTGATGTTCATAGCTTACTTTTCCCTTTTTGCTTTCCTTACGCAGACATCCCGGACAGCTTATCCTGTCTGAACTGAAATATCCTGTCCCATCCATTGAGATTAGATAGTAGCTATCCATAAACCGATATTGCTCAAGATGTTTCCCCCTCTGTATTGCCATGAAAAATTCTTCAAATACAGGCTCAAGCTCTCTACTGTCTACCTCGTCTATTACCTCTTTCATCTGAGAGTCTTTGGGTATGCTTTCTACCCGAAAAAGTGTCTTTAAATTGTTATTGTGTATGCCGGCCTCTAACCTCTTTTGAAATTGAAGTATGGATGGGTCCTGAAAATACATCATTGCAAATCCCGACATGAATACATCATGTATCGAGTGTTTTATCTTCTTCTCCTGCCGATGCTCCCATATGCCTTGCAGACGAATGGTAATCTTCTTGCGTAATGATCCAAAGGACAGATGCTTCTTGATATGCATTGTAATACATTCTACTATATCCAGTAGTCAAAAGTCTAGAATTGTTTTTCCCTTTAAATTCAAGGTGTTAGCGTGCTTCGCTTCAGGGTATGATAAAAACTCCGGCTCTGTCGGCTAATTTGAGGTGTGCATACCTTTGCGAAATCCCTTTTCTCCTTCTCGCGGATACCCTTACCTGTACTTGATCTTTGCCTTCACCGTGAATTGCTGGTAAACAGGGGATGTTCTTGACTTCTTGAACTAAGTTCAAACGGGGACAAGCTAAAATCCGACTCGGAGGCGCGTCTTGGCATAGGACAAGTTCAATATGTGACTGAAAATAAAATACTTCCACAACGTTCGAAGCGGAAACCTTATTAGCACCATCGCAACCCCCTGCTTATCTACAGAGCAGATTTGATTAACCGAATATGTCCACCAACCTGGTTGGTGGGAAATACGAATATGATAAATGTTCCGATTTTAAAGACCAAAAGTGCGTAGCACTGTTCTTTTCAAAGCCACCGACAAGGTCGGTGGTCGTTTACTATGAAAATATAATAATCGATTAAGACTCATTTTGCAATAGGCAGAGGAGAAAGCGCATAGAGTATGGCGAAAAAATCAGGATGAGTCTGTCTTCATCGTCAGGATTCAACACTGACCTCAGCCTCTACCCTTGGCTAAAGCTGGGATTAAAAGCAGCCTGTCCCCCTTTTTCTCTCAATAACAGTGTTAACATTATCGATACCTTGCTGAAATCCTTAAAGTAAAAGTGGAGGATTTCATTGGGGATTGATACCGGAACAATTCCTGTTAAAGTAACTCCTTTAGAACCCGTTTTTTAGAAGAATACAAAAAGCACTACAAGTTTGCGTGACACTTGTCATTTTCTGCGTGCGCTATAGTAATATACAATTAAGATATATGAGGAGGTATAGACAATGATAAAAGTGAAAGAAAAGATAGTCATTGATGAAAAAGGGAAAAAATCCTCAGTAATACTCGACATTAAAGACTACGAAAAATTGATAGATTATATTGAGGACCTTGAAGACGTTGTTGCTTATGATCGTGCTAAAAAAGCGGGAAGAGAGATAATACCCTTTGAACTGGCAGTAAAAGGGATTGAGAAAAAATATGGCACAAACCTATGAGCGATGTGGGAATCATCGTGTTATTTACGAGGTACACGACGATAAAGTTGTGGTAATTGTTATAAGAATTGCTCACAGAAAAGAGGTTTATCGGTAATCCTGCTTTAACTCCATAAACAGCGAATCTTTCTCACACGCCCCTCTCCAGTCACATCCTGTACAGTATAAAGAAAACCATACCGGAAACATTCCGGGGAGCTTTCCCCTGAGAGCCCGCCACCTAATCTTCCCGCCGGGTGAAAGGCCGAGGAGTTCGAGTGCCTTTGAATCCATCTCCCGAATCTCTTTATCGGCGTTCCTGTCGTACTCACACCTGCCCTCTTCAAGCCAGGGACAGCACGTGCATATATCGTCAGCGCCGGAGGAGATTGTGATATCTTCCTTATCCGTAAGGCTTAGCGTCTCCCTGAGATTTTCGATAAATGCCTCATCATATCCCTCTCCGTGAAAGAAGCGGAGACAGATGAGGTGGTGTCCTCTCAGTATCGGCATAGGCTCTCTGATATTATTTAATCCTTGATAATGCAAATTCCTGCAAAAGGACGGATAACTTTCTGATGCTTTCCGTCTGTGGCAGGTGTGCGATTATCCTTTCTATATATCCCCTGTGCAGCAGCAGGGCGTATGAAGTCCTGAAGTGGAGATCGTATATCCATGAAAGCTGTACAAGCTTGTAATCATTCAGCGACTTGACCTTTGACAGGGGCACCACCTGCTCCTTTAAAAGATGTGAAAAGACTTCTTCCGAGTATCCGGGCAGATCAGGTAATCCTATACCTGCGGCTGATGCCCTTTCGGCTTCACTGCTTTCAAAGTACTCAATAAAGACGCGCCAGATATCCAGTTTGTCCGCATCACGTATTAATTTTAAAAAGAACTCCTTTTCGGGATTCTTCATCTTCGGGATTGCAAAGGCATTATGGAACTTCACGGCATCTGTAATGATCTCCTGCTCATCCGGAGGAAATTCTTTGAGGAGCCCCTCGCTGAAGATAATCCTTGCCCCAAGCTCGGCATGATTTACCGAGATGCGGTCATTAAATGTCTTGTACTGCGCATACTGGGGGAATCTTCCTGCGTCATGCAGAAGGGCTATTGCTTCGGCCACCAGGAGTCTCGTTTGCTCCGGCCTTTCTTCCCCGGCTATCTGTGTAATATTCCTGCACACCTTATATGTATGCCTGATTTTGAGTGATATATTTTTCCGGTCTTCTTCGTTGGAGGAATAAAACGACTGGGCGAAACGGGAAAACCACTTCCTTAAAGCAGTCAGCCGGGCTGTTGGTGAATGTAAATCAATCATGGCAATACACTTCAGACTTAGTTAAGAATAACACACTATGAAAACAGTTTCAATTTCTTCAACTTTTTTTCATGAATGTTTCCTGATAGAGTCTTTATATATTATAATAAATACCTTAAAAGTTAAGAACTGAAAAGAGCTGACTCTTAAACTGAATAAGGCTCCTTAAGGTCACTACAACAAAGACGGGTGAGGTTTCAAATATGTGTGAATTCTGTACAAGACACGGGGAAGGTAGAAAGTGGTATGAAAATATCACCAATTATACCGAAGATGTATTTTATCAGGTTAACTCGGAAGAAAACCTGAAGACCTTTCTGTCTAATCTGTCTCATTCCATGAAGTCGGGTGTGGAGAGGGCTTATAAGTGGAAAAAACGCCTTCCCCGTATTTACAGGCTTATTGCCGATCCCCTTGTTACAGGGCATTTGAAGAAGACCCATTTCGGACAGATTGTCCCCATCGAAGATATTGAAACCATACTTGCTAATTTCAATTCCGCTGTAAGGCTGCCATGTGTGTGCCGGAAGGTTACCAGAGGTGAGGACAGGAGGTATTGTTTTGGGATCGGCATGGACCTGACACCGGTATTTAAAGATGTGCCTGATTTCAGTGAGTTTGACAGGCTGTCAACAAGAAATGCTCTTGAAATTATAAGACATCTCGATGTTGAAGGCATGGCGCATAGTGTCTGGACCTTTAACACGCCTTTTATCGGCGCTATCTGCAACTGTGACAGGGATTGTATGGCCTACAGGTTTCAGGTAGACCTGGGCATCGGCAAAGCCATGTGGAAGGGTGAGTATATTGCAGATATCGATCCCCTGAAATGCAGTGGGTGCAGGGAATGCATCAGCAGGTGTTATTTTGATGCCATCACTCATGACAGAACAAAGAAGAAATGCTCTGTTAATTTAATGAATTGCTATGGATGTGGAATATGCAGGGTGGCGTGCAAACACGATGCTATCACTTTGCTTGACAGGGCTGGTATTTCACAGGTTGCAAATGAGTGGTAACCCTGCTGAATGCCCTGCCCTGATGCTGCAGTAGTTTCCGGAAAAACAGATAGATTTAGGATATAATTATCGCATGATTATTGTAAGTGCCTGTCTTGCAGGCTTGAATACAAGGTATGACGGTGGTAATCAGGCTGATAAACGGGTAATCGCCCTCCTGAAGGCAGGCATGGCCATCCCCGTCTGTCCCGAACAACTCGGCGGCCTTCCCACCCCAAGACCAAAGGCGGAAATTCAGGATGGAGACGGCCGTGATGTACTCTCAAAAAATACCGTAGTCCTGGCTGAAGATGGCGCAGACCTGACGGAACAATTTATAAGAGGTGCCTCAGAGGCACTTAAACTTACTGAGACGATGAATATAGAGGAAGCCATATTGAAGGACGGAAGTCCCTCCTGTGGCGTAAACTATATAAAGAGAAAGGGGGAAGAGATCGTTGGCATGGGTGTACTAACAGCACTCTTCAGTCTCAACGGACTAAAGGTCAGAAGTAATGATTCCCTTTAAGGACGAAAATCCCACTCGTACTTTCCCTTTTTTCACAATTACCATAATAGTTCTTAACGTCCTGGTTTTTTTCGTGGAGATATTTCACCCCTCCGGCATGAAAGCACTGGTTTATAAATACGGTGCCGTCCCGCGGAACCTGCTCTCCATGAATGACAACCAGCAGGTACCCGCAGTTCTGACCATTTTCACCTCCATGTTTATGCACGGAGGGTTTCTCCATATCTCGGGAAACATGCTGTATCTATGGATTTTCGGAAATAATATTGAAGACAGGCTTGGACATTTCAGATTCCTTCTGTTCTATATGCTTAGCGGCGTTGTTGCAGCCTATGCCAATGCCATTGCGTCTCCTGCCTCCCAGGTTCCGATGATAGGGGCAAGCGGGGCGATATCAGGGATTCTCGGGGCATATCTGTTGCTTTATCCCCGGACAAGAGTGCATACTCTAATATTCTTTGGATTCTTTATCCAGATTGTCAGGGTCCCGGCCCTTATTGTTATAGGGTTATGGGGGGTTATTCAGGTAATCAGCGGTATCATGAGTAAAGGACAGGGGGCACAGGGAGGAGTTGCATGGTTTGCCCACATAGGGGGGTTCCTCTTTGGACTCCTGACGATATATCTCTGGGTGCCTGAAGAAAAACGAAGAGATTAGCTTTGTTGCAGGAGGGTCCTTCTCCTGCGAAGGAGGTAAGACATGGTAGTAGTATGCCCGAAGTGCAGGACAAAATTGAAGATTTCGGATGAAAAGGTATCGCCGGACGGCAGCAGGTTTCGCTGTCCGAGATGCAGCAGTGTGCTCCTGGTTAAAAAACCGCTGAAAAAAGCAACGGAAATTAACAAAAACCTGATAATGGTAGCCCATTCCGATGAGGCTGTTGCGGAAAAGGCTGAAAAACTCCTTCGCACAGAGGGGTATGATGTTATTACTGTCAGGGATGGTATTGAGGCAATGGTCACAGCCCTGAACAGACTCCCCTTCATTGCAGTTATTGACGTTGCCCTTCCAAAGATATACGGGTTTGAGGTATGCAGGAGGCTCAAGGGCAGGCCGGAGACAGAGGATATCGGGATTATCCTCGTGCCCAGTGTATATGACAAGAGCAAATACAAGCGCCCGCCATCCACACTTTATGGGGCTGATGACTATATAGAAGAAGATGAAATTGAGGAAAACCTTATAAGGAAGATTAACAACTTAAAGAAAGCGAAACCAATGGCAGAGGAACAGATGTCCTCACCATTGACTGAGAAATCAGGATCTCCGTCTGTGACAAAACCACTGCCGGATGAAGGGATTGAGAGGGCAAGGAGATTTATTCGCACAGTCCTTTCCGACATCTTTATTTACAATCCCGAGAGGGTTAACGAGGCCATCGGGTCAGGGACCTTCCGGGAGGTCTTTAAATCTCAACTCTCGGAGGGGGTTAAGCTTTATCAGATGAGGATAGCTCAGGAAGTCAGGGATAAAGGTGACTTTTTCTATGAGGAGATCGAAGAGTTTATGGAAAGAAAGAAAAAAGATTTGGAAGGTTAAAAAATCCGATAGCAGGAGCTTTTTTCTGAATTTCTGAGATATTTACCATTTAAACGTAATATTTTACCTTATATGCCCTTGCCTATTACGTCCTGAAATGAGTATATTAGCACTCAACAAGAACGAGTGCTAACAAATAAGTGCTTCATTATGGTTGTGAAATCAGGATGAAGCATTTTGGAACTACAAACATGAGGCGAAGCCTCTAAAAACCAAAAAACCATCAAGAAAGGAGAGGTGTCTATGAAGTTCAAGCCATTAAAAGACCGGGTATTTATCTCTTACACAGAGGACGTTGAGAAGACTCCAGGAGGCATTTATGTGCCTGAAACTGCAAAGGAGAAGCCCCAGAGGGGGAAGATTGAGGCTGTTGGTTCTGAGGTAAAAGAGGTCAAGGTTGGTGATGAGGTGATGTTTGACAGATACTCAGGCTCCAAGGTGAAAATGGACGGTTCAGAGTATCTGATCATCAAGGAAGAAGATATTCTTGGAATAGTTTAATAACCGGATTTAAGATTTAATCAATCCACAGGTTACACAGACAGAAATTTCTAAAATTAAAGGAGGATAAGGGTATGGCTGCAAAACAGTTGTTTTTCAATGAGGAGGCAAGACAGGCTATCCTTAAAGGTGTTACGACACTAACAGATGCAGTAAAGGCAACACTGGGTCCAAAGGGAAGAAATGTAATCATTGACAGGAAGTTTGGCGCACCCACTATCACAAAAGACGGTGTAACAGTGGCAAAGGAGATTGAACTCAAGGAGCCCTTCGAGAATATGGGGGCACAGCTTGTCAGGGAGGTAGCTTCAAAGACCTCTGACGCTGCAGGTGACGGTACAACCACTGCAACGGTCATTGCCTATGCACTTTACCGGGAGGGCATGAAGAATGTTACTGCCGGTTCAAACCCTATGGACCTCAAGAGGGGAATCGAGAAGGCCGTTGAAGCGGCAGTTGATGAATTGAAGAAGATGAGCAAACCTGTGCAGGACAAGAAGGAAATAGCCCAGGTAGGCACAATCTCGGCAAACAGTGATCCTTCAGTCGGTGAACTTATTGCAGATGCAATGGACAAGGTGGGCAAGGATGGTGTTATAACTGTTGAAGAGGCGAAGAGTATGGCCACAACACTTGATATTGTTGAGGGCATGCAGTTTGACAGGGGTTATGTCTCTCCTTATTTTATAACAGACCCCGAAAGGATGGAGTGTAGTCTCGAGGATGCCTACATCCTGATTCACGACAAAAAGGTATCAAGCATGCGTGACCTGATCCCCCTGCTTGAACAGATAGCCAAGATGGGTCGGCCCTTACTTATTCTCTCTGAAGATGTAGATGGTGAGGCCCTTGCAACCCTGGTGGTTAACAAACTCCGGGGCACACTTCAGATCTGCGCTGTTAAGGCACCGGGCTTTGGTGACAGAAGAAAGGCCATGCTTGAGGATATAGCCATACTTACGGGTGGCACCGTGATTTCGGAAGACCTCGGCATGAAGCTTGAAACCGTCAAGATCAATGACCTTGGCCGTGCCAAGAAGATAACCGTTGACAAGGAAAATACCACCATTGTTGAAGGTGCAGGAGATACTTCAAGTATCCAGGGCCGCATCAAGCAGATAAAGGCACAGATGGAAGAAACCACTTCAGATTATGACAAAGAGAAGCTCCAGGAGCGTCTTGCAAAGCTGGCCGGCGGTGTTGCCGTTATCAATGTAGGCGCTGCAACCGAGACCGAGATGAAGGAGAAGAAGGCCAGGGTTGAAGACGCATTACATGCAACAAGGGCAGCGGTTGAAGAGGGTATCATTCCTGGCGGCGGAGTGGCACTCCTGAGATGTATCCCTGCCATAGACGCTCTTAACCTTGAAGGTGACCAGCAGGTTGGAGTAGGCATAGTCAGGAAGTCCCTTGAAGAGCCAATCAAACAGATTGTGGTCAACGCCGGCCTGGAGGGTGCAATAATCGTTGAAAAGGTGAAGGATTCAAAAGAGAAAAACTACGGGTTTGACGCCCAGAGTGAGCAGTTTACCGATATGATAGAGGCAGGGATTATCGATCCGACAAAGGTAACCAGGACAGCATTACAGAATGCCGCCTCTGTGGCATCCCTTATGCTGACCACCGAAGTTATGGTTACAGAAATCCCTGAGAAGGAAGACAAGATGCCTCCAGGTATGCCCCCCGGTGGCGGAATGGATATGTACTAAGAAGTTGTACGAGAGAGGGAGAAACAGACAGGGGCTGTTACAGCCCCTGTCTGTTTTTATACACAATCTTTCTTCCTGTGTTATCCTGTAAATGCACGTGTTTAGCAGATTAAAGAGTTCCATTATCATATGCTTTCTTCTCTCAATAGTAACCTTTGTTATCTATTCATTCCTTAATATCATGGTTCCGCTGAATATAAAAAAACCTGTAGAGGTGTATGTGAAGAAGGGAATGACCTTTTCTGAAACACTTCAGAGACTTCAGGCAGAAGGCCTGATCAGGGATAAAAATATTGTCCTTCTTATAGCTAAGATAACCCGTATTGATAGAAAGATAAAGACGGGTCTCTATGAATTCAGCGGCCCTGTCTCACCTCTTAACGTAATTAATGCCCTGATCTCAGGACGGGTCGCGGAATTTGATGTAACCATCCCTGAGGGTTATAATATCCGGCAGATTGCAAGCACCCTTGATGCAGCAGGGATTATTACAGAGGAGCAATTTTTCAGGCTCGCCTATAACAGGAAGTTCCTTGACAGTATGAATATTGACGCGCCGTCAATCGAGGGGTATATTTTCCCTGATACTTACAGTTTCCCAAGGGGTATGCCCCCGGAGGATGTCTTGAAAACATTGGTTTCCGAGATGAGGAAACATTTTACACGGGGCATGAAGAAGAGGGCGGAAAAATTGGGCCTCTCGGAGCGAGAGGTACTGACCCTTGCCTCTATAATTGAGAAGGAGGCCAGGGTTGATGATGAGCGTCCCCTTATCTCAGCGGTATTTCATAACAGACTGAAAAGGGGAATGCCTCTTCAGTCAGACCCCACAACCATTTATGGCTTCAAATCCCCCTCCGGGGTTATCACGATAAAAGACCTGAAGAGAGAATCTCCTTATAATACATATGTTATACGTGGACTTCCACCAGGTCCCATCGCCTCTCCGGGGTTGAAGTCTATTATGGCAGCCCTCTATCCGGCAGATGTGCCGTACCTCTTCTTTGTCTCTGACAATAACGGCAGGCATCGCTTCTCCACAACAGAGGCAGAGCACAGGAAGGCCGTTATGTTGTACAGGGAGATGAAGCGGGGTAAGTAAAGACTTATTTGTGGACATATTATTTAAAAAATCCCTCCTAACCTCCCTTTGGCAAAGGGAGGGATTATACCCCTCTTTGGCAAAGAGGGGTGAGGGGAGATTTTTAGATTAATGTCGGTTCAATTATGAGAACCTTATTACATTATGATTAAGCGCAGAATAACAAGAAAGATATTTGTGGGTCCGGTCCCTGTTGGTGGAGATGCACCCATCCCGGTGCAGTCCATGACAAAAACCGACACCAGGGATATAAAGGCTACGGTAAGACAGATAAGGGGTCTTGAGCGGGCCGGGTGTGAGATTATCCGGCTGGCCGTACCGGATATAGAAGCTGCAAGGGCAATCGGCAGTATTAAAAGGCAGGTAAGCATTCCCATGATAGCAGACATACATTTCGACTGGAGACTTGCCCTTGAGTCAATAAGTCAGGGTGTGAACGGGCTGAGGATAAATCCCGGCAATATTGGTGCAAACTGGAAGGTGAGAGAGGTCGTTAAGGCTGCCGGAGAGTGCCGGGTGCCGATCAGGATCGGGGTTAACTCAGGTTCCCTTGAGAAGGATATCCTTAATAAGTATGGGCGTCCAACACCTGAGGCACTTGTTGAGAGCGCGGCCAGACACATAGCAATACTTGAAGACATGGACTTCAGACTTATAAAGGTATCGTTAAAAGGCTCGGGCGTTCCCCTTACTGTCGATGCCTACAGGTCTTTTTCCGAAAGGTTTGACTATCCCCTCCATATTGGAATCACAGAGGCCGGCCCACCACCTGTCGGGGTTGTCAAGAGCGCTGCAGGTATCGGTATACTCCTTAATGAGGGGATAGGGGATACGTTAAGGGTCTCTCTTACCGCTCCGTCCAGGGTGGAGGTAGAGGTCGCCTATGAGATCCTCAAAGCCCTTGACCTGAGACAGCGGGGTGTAAATATCATCTCCTGTCCCACGTGCGGCAGGTGTAATCTTGACATAATAAAGATTGCAAAAAGGATACATAAAAACCTCCGGGGGGCTTCGTCTCCCCTGACCGTGGCGGTTATGGGTTGTGTTGTTAATGGTCCCGGCGAGGCCCGGGAGGCTGATTTCGGAATAGCCGGCGGAAAGGGTGAGGGTATTGTATTCAAAAAGGGAAAGGTTATAAGAAGGGTAAAGGAAGAAGAGTTGATAGATGCCCTTATGGAGGCGGTTGAGGAGGACTCGGATTGGAGGTAATCGGAAATCCAGGGGTAATGCAGCAGACTGTAAAGGAGTATCTTCAGAGAGGCAACTCCATCGGGTTTGTTCCTACCATGGGGGCACTCCACGAGGGACATCTGAGCCTCGTCCGGAGATGCAGGGAGGAAAATGATATCTCGGTGGTGAGTATCTTTGTTAACCCCATGCAGTTTGGACCATCCGGGGACTTTAGCCGCTATCCCCGGAATGTGGAAGAGGATATGGCCGAATTAAGCAAGGCGGGGGTTGACATCCTGTTCATGCCGGGGATTGAAGACATCTATCCCGAGGGGTTTGCCACGTATGTCAATGTTGACCACCTCTCAGATAAGCTCTGCGGACATTTCAGGCCGGGTCACTTCAGGGGTGTGGCGACCGTTGTAACAAAGCTGCTGAATATTGCAAGACCGGCACGGGCCTACTTCGGCCGGAAGGATTTTCAGCAATTCCTGATTATAAAGCAATTGGTGAGAGACCTTAATCTTGACACTGAAACGGTTATATGCCCTACAGTAAGGGAAGCGGATGGCCTTGCAATGAGTTCGAGGAACCAATATCTTTCACCTGAGGAGAGAAATGCTGCAACCGTCATTTACAGGACCCTCTGTGCGGCAAAAAAGATGGTGATTTCCGAAAAGATCACTTTTGGTGAGATCAGATCTTTTATGGAGAGAACTCTCGCGGCAGAGCCCCTTGTGGATGAAGTTCAGTATGCTTCCGCTTTTGACCCGGGGACACTTGAAGATATATCCTCTCTGAATGTTACTATAGATAAATACGAAAAAGAGGCTGTTTTACTGGCTATAGCCGTAAGGATAGGCAGCACAAGACTGATTGACAACGAACCAGTTGAAATAACCGGAATAAAAGGGGGTAATTAGGGGTAACGGTTGAAACTGAACCTCAATAATTATAATAATATATGCTACAGAGAATATATATACAGATACTGGATAATCCTTTTGAGGATGTACTCTTCAGCGATTCATCAATTGATGAGGCGGTTAATAATCAGGCAATAGCCGAGGAACTTCAGAACTCACTGGATTTCCATTACCCAAGCATGGTTCATGTTGAATACATCGACCTCTTCCTTGAGGATGAGGGCAGGTTTGTTGAAATACGCGAGATGCTGAGTCATGGCCTGATAACCCTTCCGGTAATCCTTTTAAACGGGAGCCCTTTCCTCCATGGGGGTATATCTCATGGCGTTATAATGGATGAAATAGGAAAGCTCCTCTCATCCGGCCCTGTTCATTAGAAGGTTAATGAGTATAATTTGCAATTTCCCCGGTCTGCATCCGGTCTGTATTATGTGCCCCCCTTCCATTTTATTTGAAATTATGTTATTTTATTGCTAATGGCTGCAAAGATTGGACAACTTTTACTTGCTGCTAACTTAGTAACAGAGGAGCAGTTACAGGAGGCCCTTAACTTACAGAAAAAAGAGGGGGGCAGGCTTGGGTCAAAACTCGTAAAACTCGGTTATCTTACTACGGAGAAGCTTGTCTCTTTTCTCAGTAAACAGTTTGGCGTACCTTCAATAAATCTTTCTGACTATACAATAGCCCCATCTGTACTGAAACTCATCCCGGCAGAGATGGCAAAGAAGTATCTGATAATACCTGTTGCAAGGGTAGGCGCCACACTGACTGTGGCCATGGCAGACCCTTCAAATATATTTGCCATAGATGACATGAAATTTATGACCGGATACAATGTTGAAGTGGTGGTTGCCACTGAGGAATCCATAATTAAGGCAATATCAAAATACTATGCCGGCAAGGGAAGCGGTCTAATAAAGAGCCGGACTTCGGCGGCTTCATCAATGCTTCAGTCACAGGACCTTACATTAACGGATATCGATCTGGATGGAGAAGATGAGGACATGGCGTCGGAGGAGGCGCCGACATTAGATGTGGAAGAGTTTGACAAGATTGTCGGCAGCGCCCTGGACACCATTGAGGCAGTTGACGAGAGGGATGATGATGAGGTCATAAGGGAAGTTGAAGCCCCGATCGTTAAACTTGTTAACGGTATTTTCGTCAATGCCATAAAGGCAGGCGCAAGTGATATCCATATTGAACCGTATGAAAAGGCATTGAGAGTGAGATACAGGATTGACGGTGTGTTGTACTCGGTTATGAATCTCCCGATAAAGATAAAGAATGCCCTGACCTCGAGGGTCAAGATTATGTCAAAACTTGATATTGCAGAGAGGCGGTTGCCACAGGATGGCCGTATTAAATTAAAGTTGGGCAAGAAGAAGGAGATAGACTTTCGTGTCTCTACCCTGCCCTGCCTCTTTGGTGAGAAGACCGTCCTGAGGATACTTGACAAGTCAAACCTCCAGGTAGATATGACCAAACTCGGGTTTGAGAAGGACCAGTTAAAGGACTTCATGGAGGCCATTGAAAAACCTTACGGCATGGTGCTCGTTACAGGCCCCACGGGTAGCGGTAAGACAACAAGCCTCTATTCAGCGATTAACCACCTCAATAAGCCCGGTGATAATATAATGACAGCCGAAGACCCGGTGGAATATAATTTTCACGGCATAAATCAGGTACAGATAAAGGAGGATATAGGCCTGACCTTTGCATCCGCCCTGAGGTCATTCCTGAGGCAGGACCCTGATATTATAATGGTGGGTGAGATTCGTGACTTTGAGACTGCCGAGATATCCGTTAAGGCAGCCCTGACAGGTCACCTTGTTCTGAGTACCCTGCATACAAATGACGCTCCAAGCACCATAACAAGACTCCTGAATATGGGAATTGAACCCTTTCTGGTATCTTCCTCCGTGATTCTCATGCTTGCCCAGAGGCTTGCAAGAAAGATATGTACGCAATGCAAGGTTGAAGAGCAACATTCCGAATCGGCATTATTAAGACTAGGCTTTGGTGAAGAGGAAATAAAGGATATCAAGGTTTTTAAAGGTAACGGCTGTCCGGAATGTAACAACTCGGGATATAAGGGAAGGGTGGCACTCTATGAAGTAATGCCTGTCAAGGACGAAATAAAAGAACTGATACTGGAGGGAGCCTCAGCACAGGAACTCAAGAAACTTGCCATAAGACTTGGAATGGACACACTCAGAAGAAGCGGTTTAAACAAGATAAAAGCCGGTGTTACAAGTATTGAAGAGGTGTTGAGGGTCACCTTTGGTGATTAGAGATGGAAAACCTTCAGAAATAACACGCAACTAAATGAGGAAATAAGGAGAGGATTCAGTATGGCTACACTTTATGATTTTTTGAAGACCCTGATTGAGCAGGGAGCATCAGACCTGCATATTACTACAGGCAGTCCGCCGAGATTAAGAATTGACGGAAAACTCGCCCCCATTGATCACCCGCCTCTGACCCCTGCTGAGACAAAAACGCTTTGCTACAGCATCCTGACGGATGCCCAGAAACACAAGTTTGAGGAGCATAATGAGCTGGACCTCTCATTTGGAGTTAAGGGGGTTAGCAGGTTCAGGGCAAATATATTTATGCAGAGAGGTGCGGTGGCAGGGGCATTCAGGACCATTCCCTTTAACATAAAGACATTTCATGATCTCGGATTGCCCGAGGTGATCAATGAGCTTGTTAAGAAGAGCTCCGGGCTCATTCTTGTTACCGGCCCCACGGGTTCCGGTAAGACCACAACCCTTGCTGCCATGATAGACAGGATAAACTCGGAAAGGCATGAACATATAATAACTATTGAAGACCCTATAGAATATCTGCATCCCCATAAGAGTTGTCTTGTTAATCAGCGGGAGGTAACCTCAGACACTGTGAGCTTTCATGACGCCCTGCGGTATATCCTGAGGCAGGACCCCGACGTTGTGCTCATTGGAGAGATGAGAGACCTTGAGACCATTTCATCGGCGCTCAGGGTCGCTGAAACAGGGCATATGACCCTTGCCACACTTCACACCAACTCGGCGGCACAGACAATAAACCGTATCATTGATGTCTTCCCTCCCCATCAGCAGGACCAGGTGAGGGTGCAGCTTTCCTTTGTGCTTGAAGGCATTGTAGCACAGCAGCTAATCCCCAGAAAAGAGGGAAGGGGCAGGGCGATTGCTGTAGAAATACTGATTCCAACTCCGGCCATCAGAAACCTGATCAGGGAGGATAAGGTTCACCAGGTATACTCAATGATGCAGACCGGACAATCAAAATTCGGGATGCAGACGATGAATCAATCGTTATATGAGCTTTATGTAAAAGGGCATATAAGTTACGAGGATGCACTTGCACGTTCTACAGTGCCGGATGAACTCATTACCATGATGCAGAAAGGCGGTTATACGCCGCAGGACAAGTATACGGCAGGAAAAAAACGATAAATAAGGAGGATTTCTGTTTTGTATAACAGTTATTATCCTTGTTTGATTAAGGAGGGGTACGGTGGCTACAGTTTTTCAATGGTCAGGCAAAAACCCAAAGGGTATAATTGAGTCGGGAGAGATGGCGGCCTCTTCAAAGGAAGAGGTGATTGCCAAACTCAGGAACAACAATCTCATTCCAACCGCTGTTGCTGAAAAGAAAAAGACAGGGGGGCTGAGTTTTAGTTTAAGAGGTATCACGGATAAGGACTTGGTTGTATTCACAAGACAGTTTGCCACCATGATCGATGCAGGTCTGCCACTTGTACAGGCCCTTGAGATACTTTCAAGCCAGGTAGAAAACAAGACGTTAGCAAAAACTATCGCCCAGGTAAAGGTGGATGTTGAGGCAGGTTCCACCTATGCCGACGCCCTGAGGAAGCATCCACGTGTATTCAGTGAACTCTACGTAAATATGGTTGCAGCCGGTGAGTCAGGGGGTATAATGGATACAATCCTCAACAGGCTTGCCGCCTATATTGAAAAGGCCATGAAATTGAAGAAACAGGTTAGGGGCGCAATGATATACCCCGCGGTGGTTACGGCAATTGCAATACTTGTAATAGCGGTTATAATGATCTATGTCGTTCCCACCTTCACTCAGATGTTTGCACAGTTAGGAGGGACGCTTCCGATGCCTACAAGGATTGTTGTTGCAATGAGTGATTTCATGAGCGGGATAGGCGGGATTGTTGTGCTGGGGGCCATTATCGCCCTGGCTATTTTTATTGTCCAGATAAGGAGAACGGAAAAGGGCCAATACATTACCGACAAGATTCTCCTGCAGCTTCCGGTCTTTGGAGTTCTCCTGAAGAAAACAGCAATTGCAAAATTTACCAGAACCCTTGGGACCCTTGTAAGCAGCGGAGTCCCCATACTTGACGGACTGGATATTACGGCCAAGACATCCGGGAATAAGGTTATTGAAAAGGCGATATATGCGGTAAGAACGGATGTCTCAGAGGGGAAAACCGTGGCTGAACCCCTCATGAAGGCAAAAGTCTTTCCCCCAATGGTAAATCATATGATTGCAGTCGGTGAATCCACCGGCGCCCTTGACTCCATGCTCAATAAAATAGCAGAGTTTTATGATGACGAGGTAGATGCTGCCGTTTCCAACCTTACTTCCATGATAGAACCTATCCTTATGGTATTTCTCGGAGGTTCTGTTGGATTTATAGTAATATCTATGTATCTGCCGATATTTAAGCTTATTACCTTGATACAATAATAGCTTTCAGCTATCAGTCTTCTCTCCCTGATAGCTGGTTTGGGGGGCCTAAGTGCCTGAGAGCTGTTCCATGAGACCTGATGCCGGCAGAAGAGTTTAAGAGAAAAGTTGAGACACTGATATTCCTCCGCCTTTTCTTTATCACTCTACTGCTTGGTTCCTTATTCTTTTTTGACCTTCAGGGTAAACAGTTCTATCAACCCTATCTCTTCTACGGCCTGTTTTTAACCGGGTATGCCCCCTCCATGTTCTATATCTTTTTACAAAACAGGATCTCAGACAGAATAGCAGTTCACCGCCTTATAGCGTATATGATGTTGACGCTAGATGTACTGGTTGTAGTCTTCCTGATTCTCCTTACAGGCGGAATAGAAAGCTGGTTTTCCTTTCTGCTCATCCTTGTTACAATAGCAAGTTCGATAGTGCTTGGCAGAAAAGCCGGATATATTCTGGCAACATTGGCAAGTATTCTTTACGGACTGTCCCTTGATTTACAATACTATCAGATTATCCCGGTTCATTTCAATTCTGTCCTTGAGGAGAAGGACTTCTTCTACAACATATTCATAAATATTTCAGGATTGTATCTTACGGCATACCTAATGGGTTATCTCGTCTCCAGGCTGGAGAAGACCTCAGAGAAGCTTCAGAAAAAGGATGTTGACCTGAAAGAGTTATACAGATTTCATTCAGAGGTGATAGAAAACATTCCCAGCGGTCTTTTCAGTCTGGATACCTCAGGTAAAATAGTCTTGTTTAACAGCGCAGCTGAAAGGATTACAGGATTAAAACGTAACAGCGTTATCTATCGGTACAGTAATGAGGTGTTTCCATTTTTATCACTCCCGCCAACAACAGGCAGACACGAGGGCGAAATAGTCCAGGACGCAGAGAAAAGGTATATCGGGCTGAGCATATCCCTTAATAAAAACTCCGCAGGAGAGATCCTCGGTTATATCGGAACATTTCAGGATCTGACTGATATCATCAAACTGGAAGAGGAGATAAAACGAAGGGAAAAATTTGCAGCCATTGGAGAACTTTCCGCAAGTATCGCCCATGAACTGAGGAATCCTCTTGCATCCATGAAGGGTTCATTTGAGATGTTAAAGGAGGATGTCCTGCCCGAAGAGACAAAGAAACGGCTGATGGATATTGCCATCCTGGAAATGGACAGACTGAACGCCATTGTCACGGATTTTCTTATATACTGCAGCCCAAGACCGCCGGCCATGAAAAGGTTTAATCTCTCAGCAGCAGCAAATGAGGTTTCCGATATGCTTCAGAATATGTCCGACAGGGTCAGGATTGTCAAAGAGATACAGGATGAAGTCTTTATGGTCGCAGATGAACAGAAGATAAGGCAGCTTCTCTGGAATCTGACATTGAATGCAGTTGAAGCCGTTCCGGGGGGGGGTAAAGTAGGAATCTCCGTATATACTGATGACAACAACGTCATACTGAAAGTCTCCGACAGCGGAGCCGGAATACCCGAAGAGAATGTTGAAAAAGTTTTCTATCCTTTTTTCAGCACCAAAAAGAAAGGGACCGGGCTGGGTCTTTCCATTGCCTATAGAATAGTTGAAGAACATCATGGTAACATTAAAGTCCTTTCAGGGAAGGGCAGGAGCACGGAGTTTGTCGTTTCCATGCCACTGGAAAAAGTTGAAAAATAGTCTCTCAGAGGTTACAGAGGAAGGAGTTTAAAGGAGCGAGTATGGACAAAAAAAAGAAGGAGAAGATACTTATAGTCGAGGACGAACAGGGAATGAACGAAATTCTCAGGATACTGCTTGAGTCCGATGGGTACGAGGTGAGTTCTGCAATGGATGGCGAGAAAGGAATCGAGTTACTCAAAAAAGATATCTTTGACCTCGCCATAACCGATATAAAGATGCCCGGAGTTGATGGGTTCGAGGTCCTCAGAAAGGCAAAAGAGCTCTCACCCAACACGCTTGTCATAATGGTCACTGCATTTGGTACAACGGAAAGTGCCATTGAGGCGATGAAACTCGGGGCCTACGATTACATTCACAAGCCCTTCAAGATCGATGAGATAAGGATTGTTGTAAACAAGGCTCTTGAAAAGCGGGGTCTCAGGAGAGAGCTTGAGGTCTTACGCGAAGAGATCAGGACCACTTACCGGCTTGAAAACATTATAGGGAAAAGCCCCAGGATGCAAGGTCTGCTCAATACTATTCCCAAGATTGCCCAGAGCAGCTCCAGTGTGCTGATAACAGGAGAGAGTGGTTCAGGCAAGGAGCTTGTGGCAAGGGCAATCCACAACATCAGTCCGAGGGCTGAAAAGGCCTTTGTGGCTATAAACTGTGCCTCCCTTCCGGAAGGTCTTCTTGAGAGTGAATTGTTAGGCTATATGAAGGGCGCCTTCACAGGTGCCACACACAATAAGGAAGGTCTCTTTGAGATAGCACATGCCGGCAGCATCTTTCTGGACGAAATAGGGGAGATGCCCATTAACATACAGGCCAAGATTTTGAGGGTCATAGAGACAGGGACATTCAGGCGTCTGGGGGGGACGAATGATGTAAAGGTGGATGCCAGAGTTATAGCCGCTACAAATAAAGACCTGAAAAAGGCCATAAAGACGGGAGAGTTCAGGGAAGACCTCTTTTACAGGTTGAATGTAGTCCCTGTCCGGATCCCACCCCTGAGGGAAAGGAAAGAGGATATCCCCCTTTTGGTTGAACATTTCCTGAAAAAGTTCGGGCATGGAGAAATAGGGATTTCTCCTGAGGCAATAAGGGTGATGGTTAATTACAGTTGGCCTGGAAACGTCAGGGAGCTTGAAAATGTTATTGAAAGAATTGTCCTCTTAACAGAGCATGAGATCATATTGCCGGGGGATTTACCGTCGGAGTTGCGGGAGACGGAGCCGGACGAGGGGAGATTGCCGGACCTTACGGTCAGCGGCATCGACCTTGACAGGATTCTTGAAGATATGGAAAGAAGTTATATCAAGGGGGCACTTGAACTCGCCTCCGGGGTTAAGACCGAGGCCGCAAGACTCCTGAACCTCAGCTTCAGGTCATTCAGGCATAGATTGTATAAATATGGAATAGGCTCGGAAGAAGATAAAGAATGATAAACGTTTTTTTTGCCGTCAAATTATCCTGTAGGGGTGGGTATAAATATTAAAACGGGATGCCCTCATAAAACCTATCATGGTTATTCCGCTTTTTTCAGCGATATCAATAGCGAGCGATGTTGGTGCAGCCCTGCTGACAACAATAGGTACCTTCCATCTTGCACACTTTGATGCCATCTCCGATGAGAGCCTGCCGCTTACATGCATGAGCTTGTCTTTAAGTGTGATATTTTTAAGTATGCAATGACCTATAACCTTATCCACGGCATTATGTCTTCCGATATCCTCGGCATGGGTTATGATCCTTTTAATATTCGAGACAGCGGCATTGTGTATACATCCTGTAAGTTCATAAAGCTTTGACATACGCTGAAATTTGGTAAAAAGATCCCTCAAACTCTCTCTCTCTATTTCTATCCCCTCCCCTGCTGCAGCATCTTCAAAGGTCCGTCCAAAGGTAATCCCTCCGAGGCATCCCGAGGTTATAGTGCCTCCCTCCAGAGAGACCTCTCCCTCAGCCGGTATATCAACAAGGATATCACGGCCGTATTTTACAGTCATCCTCGCGGCACACCAGTTGCCCCTGATAACCCCCTCGGTCATAAAGAGCCCGACCACAAGCTCCCGGATCTTTACAGGGCTGCAGTAAAGCCTCAGTACTTCCTGACCATTGACGGATATCCTGAGCCTCCTCTCCACAGCCACTGCATCGTCAAACTCAAGACATCCTTCTTCCGTTATCCTTGCAATCCTTCTTTTCTCGGCTCCCTTTACCTTCATTCCTCCGTCTCACAAATATCCCTGTACAGATATGCCCGGTTTCTGCCAAGATTTTTGGCGAAGTAAAGGGCTTGATCAGCCTTTCCGATCAAATCTTCTTTTTCCGCTGAATCCTCGGGAAAACATGCAACACCAACACTGACGGTAAGGCCTGCCCTTGTACCGTCCTTAAGATTGAAGGGGTAATCCATAACGGCCTTTCTTATCCTTTCAGCCACTTTATAAGTATGTCCACAATCAGTTTCCGGCAGGATCAATACGAATTCTTCACCCCCGTAACGTGCGGCAAAGTCCACTTTTCTTATGCTTTCCTTGATTATCTTGGCCATTGTCTTCAGAACAGCGTCTCCGGTCTGGTGACCATAGGTATCATTGAACCTCTTGAAATGGTCTATATCGATTATCAGAAGGAAGAGCTTGCTCTTGTATCTTGCGGCCCTGAGGATCTCCTCGCTGAGTCTGTCCTGAAATACCCTGTGGTTATGAAGACCCGTCAGGCCATCGGTTGTAGCTAATTTGGCAAGTTCGCTCTGAAGGGATATTGTCTGAAATGCCTGAAAGGCAAAATTCAGGAAGCTGTCTTCATCCATCTGGCTGAATCCGGCATCCCTGTTCAGCATGATGAGCAGGCACTGCAGGTCTGTCGTCGAGTGAAGTGACAGCGCTATAAAATTACTGATCTCCTTGCCATTTGAGAGAGGAATGGAGACATTATTACTGCGTATCGGTTTTTGCTCTGCAATAATCCTGGCCAGCCCCCCTGAGTCCACAGATAACATCTCCTTGATAAACTGTTCGTCAATAAGTTCACTCGTGCTTAGAAAAGACTTTGTTCTGTCGGGTTGAAACAGGATGATAACCCCGGATTCAGACTTCATCAGGTCCCTTGTCTTTTCAATCAGTTTCCGAAGGATGGCTTCAAAATTAAGCTCTGACGAGACATAACCTATGAATTCATTAAGAATGGCCAGCTCCCTCACAACCCTCTGCTCCCTCTGTATGGATTTCTCGAGAACCCTTATCTTTTCTCTCAGTGAGCCTGCCAGGAGATTAATGTTGTTGGCAAGGTCAGAGAGTTCATCGTTAGAGGTCACATCTATCTCCGTGTCAAGTCTACCGCTGGACATAAGATAACTCATATGGCTGATATCGAGTATGGGTTGTATGAGTTTGGCGTTAACACTCTTTCTTATAAAAACCATTACAAGGATAACCAGGAGGAAAGAAGCAAGAATTATAAAATTGTTATGAGTGATAATAGCCAGGAGAGGGATAACGGAAAAGAGCAATATGATTAATAGTGTTAATCTGTCAAATTCTCTTTTTATCTTCATACTTCAGGCGTCCCCTGCTTTTTCCCTCAGGGCAAGTTCAAACATTCCGGGAATTTTCAGGTCAAGATACGTCTCATCATCCTGAAGGCTTAAGAGATGTTTATGGAATCCCTCCAAAGGGAGACTGATAACCTCTATCTCTTCCACATCATCAAGCCTCTGCTTGCCTGTATATACCACGTTGTCTGCAAAGTAGACAGTGAGTATCTCAGTGGAGGCACCTGAAGAAAGAGGACCCTCGGCTATCGTCCTCAGAGTGACCGCCCTGTACCCCGTCTCCTCAAGGAGTTCTCTTCCGGCCACATCTTCAAGGGGTTCATCCCTGTCATTAAGACCGGCAGGAAACTCTATCACATATCTGCCCAGGGGCGGACGGAACTGCTTTATCAGCAGCACTTCCCCTTCCGCAGTAAAGGGGATTATAGCAACAATGCCCCTTACCCCAATCCTCTGAAAGGCCTCCCATGGGATGATATTTCCCCTGGCGTTCCGGTAGGTTATCAGAAGGCTTCTGAGGAACCTTCCTTCCCAAAGTGTTTTTGTCTCAATAATCTCCGGGGTCATATCATTCAGTTGTTCATCAGACAGCTTTTTTTATTTATTCTCTCTGCGCTCTTTGCATACTCTGCGGTGAAATCCTGTATCTTTTAACCCGGAGGCCAATGCATGGCCCTTCCACCGAGAAGGTGGATGTGCAGGTGAAAGACTGTTTGTCCGGCCTCTGAGTTGCAGTTCATTACGATTCTGAAACCTCTTTCAGCTATCCCTTTCTGCCGGGCTATCGTGTTTGCCACCTGAAAGAGACGGCCCACGAGAGCATTGTCATCTTCTTTCAGATTAAGGCTCGTGGGAATATGCTTCCTTGGGATTATCAGCACGTGCACGGGCGCCTGAGGGTTTATATCCTCGAAGGCCACGGCAAACTCATCTTCATAAATAAGTTTTGAGGGCAATTTCTTTTCAGCGATCCTGCAAAAGATACAGTCCATATATTTTACTGTCCGCCACCCTTGAATCAATTAAATAAAAAACACTGTTTATTTAAAAAGTAATACATATTTAAACATAATTGTATTAATTTTCGGGCAAATTAAGCAAGGCATTTGTTCCACTTGTGCCAATTTTTGTGTCAACCTGGCGGCATGACTGTTTCATTGTATGATAAAATACTTAAAAGTCTAAGCATGCCGGTTCATATGAAGAGATTGAATGATTTTTTTGAGAAAGAGCTGTGGGAAATAGATGTTAAATCCCTCAGCAGATTCAGGGCCTTTCTTGTCAGGACCCTCAGGCTGCTCTATGTGGCCGTACTGGAATTTTCGGAAGGACAGCTTGTCCTGAGGGCCATGAGCCTTGTTTACACGACCCTCCTCGCTCTTGTCCCACTGCTCGCTGTCAGCTTTTCGGTGCTGAAGGCCTTCGGCGTGCATAATCAGGTGGAGCCCTTCCTCTATAACTTCCTTGCACCCCTTGGACCAAAGGGGAATGAGGTAACACAGAAAATCATAGGATTTGTCGAGAATATGAAGGTTGGAGTCCTCGGCTCAATCGGGCTTGCAATGCTGGTCTATACCGTCATATCGCTTATCCAGAAGATAGAGGATGCCTTTAACTACATCTGGAGAATAAAGAGACCGAGGACTTTTGTTCGGAGATTCAGTGATTACATGAGCGTAATCCTCATAGGTCCTGTCCTTATCTTCTCGGCAATCGGCATTACCGCCTCCATTATGAGTACAACCGTTATGCAAAAAGTGCTATCCGTAGAACCCTTTGGAACGGCTGTCTATATTGCAGGCAAGGTGGTCCCCTATATATTTGTCTGTGCTGCCTTCACATTTGTATACATCTTTGTGCCGAACACAAAGGTGAGGTTCAAGTCCGCGCTTGTAGGTGGCCTGTTTGCAGGTGTGTTATGGGAGACCACGGGATGGGTCTTTGCTTCCTTTGTTGTATCATCAACAAAATATGCTGCAATTTATTCCGGATTCGCCATACTCATAATGTTCATGATATGGCTGTACCTGAGCTGGCTTATACTGCTTGTCGGTGCCGAGGTATCATTTCATCATCAGTATCCCCAGTTCTTGACTGTAAAAAACGAGGCCCTCATTCTGAGCAACAGGCTAAAGGAGAAGCTTACCTTCATGATCATGTTCCTTATCGGATATAACTACTATCACAACAGCTCTCCGTGGAGACTCAATTCCCTTATTGACTGCCTGCGTCTGCCGGTGGAGCCGGTACAGGATATGCTTGTGTTATTAGGGGAGCAGGGGTTTATTCTTGAGACCGCTGATGATCCCCCGGCATACCTGCCGGCAAGGGATATAGAGAAGATAAAGCTGAAGGACCTGCTTGGTTCCGTCAGGACGGCAGGAGAAGACTCCTGCTCAATTGAGGAAAGGTTCCATTCCGTGTCGGAGGTTGACCAAGTGATGAAGAGAGTGGATAAGGCTATTGGGGCCGCCCTTGGCGAGGAAACACTAAAGGCCCTTGTTCTTTCCCGGAAAGAGGGGATTAAGGAACCATAAATCACGGAAAGATCTTGCCCGGATTCAGGATGTTTTTATGGTCAAAGAGTTTTTTTATCCCCCGCATAAGGTCCATCTCCGAGTGCCTTATCTCCATCTCAATATACTCCGCCTTTGTAAGACCAACTCCATGTTCACCTGATATGGTACCACCGAGCCTCAGGGTCTCGGAAAATATCTTTTTGACCAGGGAGAGGCCCTTCCTGTATTCCTCCCCGTTCTCTTCATCAACCATTATATTTACGTGGATATTCCCGTCACCGGCATGACCGAAGCTCACTATCTTTATACCGTTCTCTTCTGACAGTTTTCTCAAAAAAATGAGCATATCCGGTATCTCAGTCCGTGGCACAACTATATCTTCGCTTATCTTGGTCGGTGCTATACGGTGAAGTGCCGGAGAGACCGCCCTCCTGCATTCCCAGAGGTTATTTCTTGATGCGTTATCCTCAGCAACTGTTACCTCGGCTCCATGGGCCGTACAGATCTCTACAACCTTCCGAGACTCCCTCTGTACGGTTCTGAGATCACCGTCAAGCTCTATAATCAGCAACGCCTCTGCATCCTTGAGGCCACAGGGATTGTAGGATTCAGCAGCCTGTATGGCCTCTCTATCCATAAACTCAAGGGTTCTGGGAATCACCTTTGAAGATATGATCCCTGAGACCACCTCTCCTGAGGCCCTCAGATCGTCAAAAGATACAAGGAGTGTTACAATGCTCTGCGGTTCCGGGAGTATCTTCAGACGTATCTCTGTTATGGTGGAGAGGGTTCCTTCCGACCCGACAAGGAGGTTCTTCAGGTCGTAACCAACAACGCCTTTCGGTGTCCTTACGCCTGCCTGAATGAGCCTTCCGTCAGGCAATACCGCCTCAAGGGCCATAACATAGTCTCCGGTAACACCATACTTTATTGCCCTTGGTCCGCCTGCATTTTCCGCCACATTACCACCGATAGTACAGAAATTCATACTTGCAGGGTCGGGGGGATAAAAATATCCCCTGGTGCCGAGCTCCTTCTGGAGTCGCCCGTTTATTACCCCGGGTTCCACAAGTACCGTCAGATTATCAGTGTCCACCTCAAGGATCCTGTCCATCCTTTCAAGACTGAGGACAATCCCGTCCCTGAAGGGCACCGCTCCGCCCGTAGTACCGGTTCCGGCTCCCCGGGGAACAAGGGGAATCTCGTTTTCGTAGGCGAATTCAGAGACCTTTACAACATCCTCCGTCTCTTCAGGCCATACAATAGCCATCGGCATCACCTGAATCCTGGAGGCATCAAAACCATAACAGATAAGGTCCTCCGGTGAGGTACTCACCTTATCTTTCTTTAATAGTCCGTAGAGTCGCTGCATTCCTTAAGGTAGTCGATTATTTTCTGAAGGTCTGATTTTTTTTTGTCCGACAGCCTGACAAAATTTACTGCGACTTCATATACAGGCTGGAAATCGCTCTGTATCTGTCTGCTCTCTCTCAGGTTTGACCTTATTACACTGCCGTCAAGGCCTACCTTGGCATCACCGATGTTCAGGTTAACACGGCACCTGCTGTTGGTATTTAACCTTTTTGTTATCAGGAAAAGCATTCCGTTAAGGCTGATATCTATTATCTCAATATCAGCCTTAAGGATAATATTGCCCTCCACATTGCCCTGGACACTAAACCTTTTGAACTGTCTTCTTTCCATATAAAAATCCTGTTTAGCCTGTCAAACCAACTCGCTGTATATCAGGGAAACCCGCATAATCACGGGTCTCTTCAGACAAATTCCATTGACAGGACTTTTGAGATACCGGGCTCCTCCATGGTGATCCCGTACAGGTAATCAGCAGCTTCCATTGTTACCCTGTTGTGGGTTATTACTATAAACTGTATATTTACCGAGAGGTCTTTTATCATGGCCTTGAATCTCTCCGTATTAGTCTCATCAAGGGGAGCATCCGCCTCGTCAAGGATACAGAGTGGGGTGGGTTTTAAAAGAAACCCGGCAAAGAGGAGCGACAGTGCCGATAGTGCCTTCTCTCCGCCTGAAAGGAGGTTGAGATTCTGGAGTTTTTTACCCGGTGGCTGGACTATTATGTTAATGCCTGACTCGAGGATATCGGCCTCATCGGTAAGTCTGAGCTCTGCACTGCCCCCGCCAAAGAGGAGTTTAAAAACCTCACCGAATTTCCGGTTCAGCAAGTCAAAGGCCTCCTTCAGACGTTTTCTCGTGGTCCTGTTTATGCGTGTAATGGCCTCCTGAAGCTCTGCAATGGACTGGACTATATCCTCATGCTGACCGGTAAGAAACTCATGCCTTTCTTTCAATTCCCTGTATTCATCCAGGGAACCAAGGTTGACATGCCCCATTGTCTGTATCTTCTCCCTCAGCTCCAGGACCTTCTGATGGTCTTCCTCTTCAGCTTCAGAAGTGGATATATCAGTGCCGGCAAGGTCTACCTGGTATTTCTCACTTATACCGTCAACAAGATTTGAGATTTTCAGAAGCAGCTCTGCCTTTAAAACCTCCTTTTCATGCACCTCATTGCTCAGTCTCTCGACCTCCTGCCTCTCTCTCTTCAGGGCTTCATCGTCAGCAACAACGCTCTCACGCTCATCCCTTATAGCGTCTCTCTTCTCGGATAGCCTTTGTCTGAGGGTGCCGGCACCTGAGACGGCCTCTTTCAGTCTCTCTTCAAGCCCTGCGGAGCTATCCCTCTTCTGCTGTACGATCCTGTCGTTATTCCGTATCTCTTCCTCAAGGGATATCTCTTTCTTTTGAAGGCCGCCAACTTCCCGCTGAAGGGCTTCCCTCTCCCTTGTTATAGAGCTGAGCCTTTCGGTATATCCGTTTATCTCAACCTTCAGGTCAGTCAGCAGATGCCTCTTTGCATCAATCCCGGAACGCCTCACGGACAGTTCCTCCTGCAGGAGGCCAAGCCCTGATTCAATAGTCCTCTTGTGCTCTTCCTCGGAAGCGACCTCCTCTTTCTTTCTTGAAATATCCTCCTCAAGACCATTGAGTTCCTTATGCAGCTCCTGTATGTCCAGGCGTATAAACCCGAGTTTCTTCTCCAGTCTCTCTCTGTCCTCAGCGAATCTCCTCTCAGAAGCCTGAAGCAGGGAGAGCTCCTTTTCATGGGATACAATCTCTGAGTCTACCTCTCTGAGGAGGGATTTTAACTCCTCAATTCTCTGATCAGTTTCGGAAATTGATACCTCAACCTCGGCAATTACATCACTGTGCTTCTGGACGGATGCCTCAAGCTCCCGGAGATCTCTCCTGAGTCTCAATATGCCCGATCCACTTCCGCAGAGCACTGCCCCTCCGGGCTCAAGCACCTCCCCGTTTAGTGTGACCACCCTCACGTGCAGGGGCATCTCCTCTTCAGCTTTCAGCAATGCAATGGCGCTATCCATGTCCTCTGTCAGCAAATAGTCATCAAGCAGGGATTTGACAAGAGGGGTGTATTTGTCCTCAGAGCGGACAACCGAATCGAGAACCGGAGCAGCCTCTCCGTTTTTCATCCGCCGTGTACTCTTTATTGCTTGTTGTTTTTCGTTACTCATCTGCCATGAGAGGAAGGCGGTTCTCGGCAGGTTGCCACGATTGACCAATTCCACGGATTTTCTTATATCCTCTGTTGTTGATACTATAAACCCCTTTATCTTCTCTGACAGTGCAGCCTCCACAGCCTTCTCATATCTTGGCTCTACCTCTACCACCTCTGACAGGGACGCCAAAAGGCTGATACCGGCCTTCTGAATCATCTCCCTGTCGAGATTTCCTGTAACCATCTCCTGAAGGGATTGAATTCGCGATCGCAGGGAAGCCACTTCCTCCCTGAGTTCCGACCTCTTCTGCCTCAGTCCCTCTACTCCCTCTTTTAGCCCGGCAATCTCTTTAAGGTATCTATCTCTCTTGTCCCTCCATTGACCAAGCGCTGCATTCCTTTGCCCTATATCCCCATCTACACGCTCTATCTCCGCTTTTAACTCCGATACCCGCCTCTCGGTCTCCTCGGCCTCTCTTTCAGAGGTTGAGGCCCTTCTTGACTGTGCCTCGTGTGTAGTCTCAAGCCTGTTCAGTTCATTCCTTAACAAGCCAAGGGAATCGGTAAACCTGAACAGGTCTCTCCTCTTGTCGTCAATATCCTCTTCGAGCGCAAAGATCCCCTCTTCCGCCTCTGAGAGTTCTTCCTTACGTTGAGATAACGTCTCCTTCAGGGAGTCGAGCCTGGCCTGGATATGTGCATCCTTTCCTGAAATCTCCCCGGCTCGCAGCCGTTTCTCCTCCAGCAGGTTTCTTGTCTCTTCAATCCGCCCCTGAAGGGTGATGACATAGTTGCCAAGGTGTTCAATCTCCGTCCTGTGTACGGCTATTGTCCTCTCCATCTCTGCAATGGTCTTCTCTATGGTCTGAAGGTCCGTGTTTATTGCATCCACCTCTTTTTCCTTCTCGACCATAAGTATCCTCTTTTGCTGCAGGGATGACTCAAGTTGTGCCATAACAGCCCTCTTGCGGACCTCCTCCGTCTTCAGCATATCCAGTGCCCCGGACACCTCCTGAAGGGACTGATCCATCCGCGAGTAATCCCTCTTTGATGTCCTGAGTTCTACCTCCCTCAGGGCATCAATCAGCCTCTTGTATTTTTCGGCCTTTTTTGCCTGACGGTCAAGAGAATTGAGATGACGTTTTACCTCTGAGATAATGTCGATTACCCTCTGAAGATTCTGCCTTGAAGATTCCAGCTTGCTCCGGGCCTCGGCCTTCCTCACCTTATACTTCATCACCCCGGCAACCTCTTCTATCAGGAACCTCCTGTCAACAGGCCTGGCATTAATGATCTCACCTATCCTGCCCTGCTCCAGCACGGAATAGCTCTTCATCTCAAGGCCGGTATCAAGGAACATCTCCCTGATATCCTTCAGACGGCACACATGTTTGTTTATAAGGTATTCGCTCTCACCTGAGCGGTAAAGACGCCTTGTGACCGTTACCAGCCTCTCACTGCCGTTGCCGTTACCCTGTCCGTCCGGATACAGACCTGACACAAAGAGGGTTATCTCTGCCATACCCCGGGGCTTTTTTGTCTGGGAGCCGTTGAATATCACCTCTTCCATCTTCTCCCCCCGCAGGGACTTTGCGGATTGCTCTCCCAGCACCCAGCGGAAGGCATCGACTATATTGCTTTTACCGCAACCGTTTGGACCGACAATACAGGTCATTCCCGGATGGAGGGTAAAGATGGTCTTTTCTGCAAAGGACTTAAAGCCTGTCAGTTCAATCTTTTCAACTCTCATTTACAGTGATTATACCTTCAATTCTTTAAATCAGGCAAGGGGACGGTATATCCTTCCCGCGATTATCAAAGACGGGATAATCTGCAGGAGGGGTCTTTGAGCCATTCAGGGAAGTGTGCGGATCTTCTGAGGAGATTAAAGAGAACTGAAAATGGTATTATTTAAACGTGAATATTCAGAGACTTCTGCGAAAAAACATCAAAACATTAAAGGCTTACAGTGCAAAGGAAACCCCCTGCAGGGTAAAGCTTGATGCCAATGAGAGCCCGTACGGCTTCCCTTCCTTTCTTGAACCACTGAAGGCTATTCGGACTAACCAATATCCCGACCCTGAAGCAAGGGAGCTCAGGCGGGCTGTGGCAAGAAGGTGGAGGCTGAGGGTCGGTCAGGTCCTCCCCGGCAATGGCTCCGACGAGCTCATATCCTATCTTATCACCACATTCGGAGGGCCCGTCCTCTTTCCCACACCTACGTTCTCAATGTATGGCATCAGTGCGCAGGCCCTCGGAGAAGAGACGATTGCCGTCCCGCTTGACAGAGCCTTTGATCTCGATCTTGAAAATATGCTTAAGGCTGTAAGGAAGCATCGTCCAAAGCTCGTCTTTCTAAGCTCCCCGAACAACCCTACAGGCAACTGCTTTTCCGCTGAGCGGATACTGAAAATCCTGAATGCCTCAAGGGGCATTGTTGTTATTGACGAGGCATACCAGCCCTTCTCAAGCAGGATGGGGATGCTTAAACTGCTTAAGGATTATGAAAATGTAACAGTAATGAGGACCCTGAGCAAGGTCGGGTTTGCCGCCCTCCGGGTTGGGCTTCTCCTTGGCAGCGAGGACCTGATCGAGGCCGTCAACAGGGTAAGACTGCCGTTTAATGTCAACACCCTCTCTCAGGCAGTTGCAGTAGAGGCAATAAAAAACTTCGGAGAGATAGAGAAGACTTTAACGATAATATGCAGTGAGAGGGAGCGGTTGTTTGATGAGCTGGTGGGTATGGAAGGTATAATCCCTTATCCTTCAGAGGCAAACTTTATACTCTTCAAGGTAAAAAATGCCCCTGCCGTGTACAATAAACTCCTCTCAAAAGGGGTCCTCGTCAGGAATATGGGCGCTACCCTGAAGGACTGTCTGAGGGTCACTGTTGGAACGCCGGAAGACAACGGCATCTTTCTTAATGCATTAAGTGAGGCTGTTGCATGACTGGAGATTAATACAGTCCGAGGGTCTCTTTCACCACGGACATGGTCTCCCTTGCCACCCGGGTTGCCTTCTGCACACCGGCGGCGACTATCTCCTTCACTAACTCCGGTTTTTCAGAAAGCTCTCTCCTTTTTGTCCATATAGGCTCAAGGACCTCAAAGATATTCCTTATAAGTATCTTCTTGCAGTCTATACACCCTATGCCGGCCTCCCTGCACCCCCTGGCCACCTCCTCAATCTCGGCTTTTGAGGAGAATATCCTGTGCAACTGAAATACAGGGGATTTTTCAGGGTCTCCCGGATCTGTCCTCCTCCTCCGCTGCGTATCAGTCACCATGGTGAGTATCTTTTTCTCCACAACCTCCGGCGGATCGTTCAGGTATATGGCGTTGTCGTAACTCTTTGACATCTTCCTGCCGTCCAACCCTGTAACCTTTGGGAATTCCGCAAGCAGGGGCTCCGGCTCTATCAGGGCGTCATTCTTGTAAAGAAACCCAAACCTTCTTGCAATCTCCCTTGTTATCTCAAGGTGTGGCACCTGGTCTATACCGACCGGGACATATCCGGCCCTGTAGATTAATATGTCGGCTGATTGCAGGACGGGGTACCCGAGAAATCCATAAGTGCCGAGGTCCCTGTTCCTGATCTCCTCTTTCTTCTCCTTGTAGGTAGGCACCCTCTCAAGCCAGCCCAGAGGGGTTATCATGCTCAGGAGGACGTGGAGTTCTGCATGTTCAAGTACTTTGGACTGGACAAAAATAGTGCATTTGTCGGGGTCGAGCCCTGCAGCAAGGAAATTCAACAGCAGATCAGCAGTGTATTCCTTTATGACCGATGGGTTGGCGTAGTTGGTAGTGAGGGCATGCCAGTCTGCAACAAAGTAAAAACACTCGTACTCATCCTGTAGCCTGACCCAGTTATGTAATGCCCCCATCAGGTTTCCTATATGCAGATATCCGCTTGCTTGCATGCCGCTTAAAACCCTCTCCAATTTTCTGCCTCCCTTCGTGTGTATATTTTGTATAAACCCCGCTCATAACAGAAAATATAATATGTAAAACGTTTATATTATAAAAAAAACCCTGAAAGAATTGCTTTCCGGAGAGGATCCCCCGGATTGCATATAGAAAACGTGTCAACTTTCAACTCTGCATCGCAACTCAAGGGATCAGGAATCATACTTACTTGCATAGACCCTGAAATCCAGTTCATCGAATATCGAATTCTTGTATTCCAGCCATTCAAGAAATGCTGTATCAATGGTGTTTGTCCGGAAAGCGTCAACTAATTTATTGAAGTTCAGGATATGCTCCCTTGTCCTTTTTGCTGAATATTCCATAGCAGTCTTTGTTGTCATCAAAAATGCCCAGTCACTGCTTTGAGCAAGCAGCAGTTCCCTGGTTAATTGATCCAGGACCCGTTCCCTTATAAGGTCCGTCTCGTTGTAATGCTTGTTTGCAAGGTCCTCCAGGGTATCGGCCATATAATGCAGATGTCTGTAAATCCAGTCGTTTTCACTATTGAGCCATACATCATAATATCCCTCGTAGCCCCACGATGAGGGGCTTGGAGATATTACCTGATTTTGCGGATGCAAATTCAGGTATTCCGTGGGTGTTATCGCCTTCATCACCCTGTTTTTATCAATCTCGCAAAAGAGACGGTATAAGAAATCCGGCCCCTCAAACCACCAGTGTCCAAAAAGTTCAGCATCATAGGGTGAGACCACAACCGGCGGTCTACTCATAAGGGCACCCAGCGTTTCCATCTGTTTTTTTCTTTCAGAATGAAAATGCAGAGCATGCTCAAAGGCTTTTTTATGTGCTGCTACCGGGTCATAGGGTTCCTTAATATCAGTTGAACCGGTAATCCTGTAATATTTAAGCCCTGTAAAGGTCCGGATTCCGTCCGGGCTGATGTATGGTTTAATATACTCAAAGTCGAGATCAAAGCCCACATCCCTGTAAAAATCACGGTAATTGAAGTCCCCGGGGTATCCTTCACTGGAATCCCACACCTGTTTGGAAGATTCAGGGTCCCTGCCAAAGGCCGCTATTCCATTCATTGTATAAACAGGTGCATAAACTGAATATTTCGGTGTAGGCCTGCCATTCATCAATCCGTGTGAATCGAGAAAGAAAAATCTTATACCATGCTCTCCCAGGATTCCGTCAAGGCCTTCAAAATAAGCACATTCAGGCAGCCAAATCCCCTCCGGTGATTCCCCGAAATGTTTATTATACGAATCTACTGCCACTTTAATCTGAACTTCAACCGCCCTGGGGTTTATGCCAAGCAGGGGCAAAAAGCTGTGAGTGGCCCCACAGGTGATAATCTCTATCTTCCCCAAATCTCTGAAGTACCGATAACCGTTTAATACATTGTAATTCAAAAAATCTATAAAAAAAGACTTTATCTCTCTAAATTTATTGTTGTAAAAACAGGCAGCAGGCAGAAAATCCCTGTCATCTCCTAATCTGTTAATCTCTTTTTCAGACAGCTCAATGAGCTTATCTAAATGTTTTAAATATTGTGCTGTGAGGTATTCGTCCGAAAACATCTCTAACAAAGGCGGAGTTATTGACACGGTTAATCTGAAATCAATATTTCCATCAACCATATCTTTCATCTTTATAAGCAGGGGGATATATGTTTCGGAAATGGCTTCAAAAAGCCAATGTTCCTCTAAAAAATAGTCATATTCGGGATGTTTTACAAAAGGCAGGTGTGAATGCAGTACAGGGATCCAGTATCCTTTCATGATCTTTTGCGGATTAATAAACTTTGGTCCTTAATGTTTCACTGGAAGCAGAAATCCCATGCCCTGCTCCGGTCTCTTCATAATAGTTTTGGAGGGCCGTAATGCCGGGTGATGCCATATCATGAGTGTCCTCACTTCCTGATACCCATACAGTACCGCCAAGGCCTTTTATTTTCTCCATCCAGATTTCCTCTCCTGTCCCTGCAATCTCAGGAGAAGGGGGGGAAACAGTCCTTGATTTTAACAGCCCGGCAAATTCGCCATTCTTTAATATCCCGATTTCTGCAACAAGAGGTCTAAATAATGCATGATACTTTATATAGTTTTTGCCAATCCTCTCTTTTATTTCGAATGAACAGACCTCTTTCCGGCTGTCTCTCTCGGAAATTTTTATTATTAATTCAGCAGAACCGATATTTAATTCCCGGAGCCTGCTATTGAGTAATTTATCCGTTATTTCCCAGTAGACAAAATTCATATCCGCATTAACCGGCATTACTACAATCGTATCAATATTGTAGCCTTTGGGAATCTCCTGAGTGCCGAATACGGAATTGTTTTTATCGTCTGAGCCTATGGGCTCAAATACAATAGTGTCCCTGGGAAGACATTTACCTTCCCGGCTATCTTCAGACTCTTTCCTGCCCTTTTGTTCCATCATTAACCCCGGGGGTTTTTCCATTTCGAGTGGGTAAAAACTCCTGAACATCTAAAAAGAACTTTTTTCTCAGTGGTAAGCTAACAAAAGGCTGTAGTCCCTGTCAACCTGAGGTACGAAACAATGAAACTCCCACTCTGTCCTTATTAATGTTGTATCAGGTTTTTCCTTATGGTATACTCTCTTTAGTTCATCTTTGCTCTTGGCAAATCAACGTTTTCTGTAATTTTATCAAAGCTTTTTAAGGAATAACTACATGTTTATTGTCATGGTTGCAACAGAGTGTGCTCCGGTGGCCAAAGTTGGTGGTCTTGCTGATGTGGTTTTCGGACTCAGCCGTGAGCTTGAGGTCAGGGGGAATTCCGTCGAGATTATACTCCCCAAGTATGACTGCATGAGATATGACCATATTTACGGGTTTCAGGAGACATTTCATGACCTCTGGGTCCCTTTTCATGATCAGTGGATACACTGCTCTGTCTTCTTCGGCTTCGTACATGGGAGAAGGTGTTTCTTTATTGAACCCCATTCGCATAATAATTTTTTTAACCGCGGTATTTACTATGGTCATCCGGATGACCCGGAACGGTTTGCATTTTTTTGCAGGGCGGCACTTGAATTTATGCTGAAGTCAAATAAGCGGCCCGACATCATCCACTGCCATGACTGGCAGACGGGTCTTGTCCCTGTACTCCTGTTTGATATATATAAATATCTGGGCATGAGCCACCCCCGTGTCTGCTATACCCTCCACAACCTCAAACATCAGGGTGTAACAGGAGAGTTCATACTGCGTGCGGTCGGTTTAAACCGGCCTGATTACTATTTTAACCAGGCCCGTCTCCAGGATAACTTCAACCCCTCTGCAATAAATATGATGAAGGGCGGGATTGTGTATTCCAACTTTGCAACCACGGTATCTCCGGGATATGCATGGGAAATACAGAACACAGACCTGGGGTACGGTCTCAACCATACCCTGCACGTGCATGGCCAAAAGTTTGGAGGTGTCCTCAACGGCATTGATTACGATATATGGAACCCGGAAATTGACTGCTATATACCGTATAATTACGGAATCGACAGACTTGATGTCAAATACGGCGATAAAGAGACGCTCCGCCACCGATTGTTGCTCCGGCAGGATTTTAAGCCTGTCATCTCGTATATAGGCCGGCTGGACCACCAGAAAGGGGTCGACCTCATCAGACATGCGATCTTTTATGCGCTGGATAACGGTTGTCAGTTCGTGCTGTTGGGCTCAAGCCCTGACCCTGGAATTAATGACTTTTTCCGGCACCTCAAACATTATTTAAACGACAATCCTGATTGCCATCTTGAAATAGGATACAATGAGGAACTGGCTCACCTGATTTATGCCGGCGCTGATATGATAGTCATGCCCAGCCTGTTTGAGCCGTGCGGACTGACGCAGATGATCGCCATGAAATACGGCACCGTCCCCATTGTAAGGGCAACAGGTGGATTAAAGGATACCGTCTTTGATGCCGACTATTCGGACAAGCCCTATCATGAACGAAACGGGTATGTATTCAATGATGCAAACCATGAGGGGCTGGAATCCGCCATGCACCGGGCTATCGGTATGTGGCATGCCTATCCGCAATACTTCAGGGACTTGATGGTGAATGGAATGAGGTACGACTATTCATGGACCCATCCCGGCCAGAATTACATGAATATTTATGAATATATCAGAGAGAAGTAAAATCAACGCTTCTCAAATAGATAACCCGGTCATTTAATCCTCCAGCCCCGGCTCCCTCGTAGTTACAAGCACAATACCCTCTCCCGGCTGTAGTTCGTACGAAAAAGGTTCGGGGATATAGTCAATGGGATCTTCCGGAGATACATCATTCAAGGGAGCCCTTGCCTGAACAAATTCATATAGGCTATCTGCATAAAAATGCTGTCTGTTGTGGATGTCCTTATTGAGAATAAGGAGTGCCTCCTCATGTGTAGTCGTGGATGCCTTCCACATGATCAGGACGTTGGCATTATTATGGGGTAACATTTCGGTTGGGGCATCTTCCTGAAAAATTACGTACTGCTCCTTGATCCTGTTGACCTTTTCTATGAAGGAGGTCAGATCGATACCGGTCTCCTCCCAATCCTCCGGCCTTGTTTTGACCACATGGAGCTTTTTGCGAAAACCGAATTCAAATCCTATGGGCATCATACCCCCTGCAGAATAGAGTGAAGAGAAGAGATATCGTTGTTTGAGACCATTTATGTTGCCATGGAGTTCCTCGCAGAGCCTCACTGTGTCATGGCTTTCCGGAAAACTTATTGATGGGGCTATCTCCCGTGTAAGGTGATACTGCTCCATCAGCCAGGGACTATTAAGATCCCACCATTTGGAGCTGTTGAATATATAATCAAAACCGGCGCTGGCGGTCTTTCTGGTCTGGTCTGCCGGACATCCCAGGGTTTCGGCAAAAAAGAGTACATCCGGATAGATCGCCTTTGTCTCACTAATGAGTCTCTGCCAGAAGTTTTTTGGGACCTGATAGGCAGCATCACACCGGAATCCTTTAAAGCCAAGCTTAATTAGAAAGGTTACCACCTTAAAGAAAAACTGAAAAAGCCCTTCCTTGTCCCGTGTATACCTGTGATCGAACCTCGCCAGGTCCCTCCACACAACCTTCTTCCCGTTTTCATCGCAGAATGGATGAGCAACTTTTCCATTCCTCTCCCATTGAAACCAATCGGGGTGTTCCTGTATCAGGTCGGAATCAACGGCACAATGGTTAACCACCAGATCTATCATCATCCTGAGCCCCAGTTTCCCTGCAGTCTCAATGGCCCCTTCCACCTGTTGCCGGGGGGACTTTTTAGTGCGGGAGTCTATCAGCAGTGGGTTAAAACTGAAGTAATTCTTTATTGAATACAGGCTGCCGGAGGAGCCGGGAAGGTGAACGGGATTAACAAAAACCCAATTGAAACCCATCTCAGAGGCCCGTACCAGATGGCTCTCCCATTCGGTAAACCGTCCTGACAGCAAGGGGAACAGATTGTAAACAATCATCTTTTCAGGTTTTCTCATCACCATCTCCTCCTTAATTTAATTAGAAGTTTTTACCAGGACCCGGCAATAAAAACCTCAATTGTTGAAAGGGAGCGATATGATTGACTCTGAACGGTTTTCAGTTTTATCCGCATTTATTGAAGGATAAAACTGCCTCGGAGCCCCGGCAGGATGCCGGGACGAGAATGAGTGAAGAGTCTGTCATATCGCTTCCAACAAGCTTCCATCACGAGTCTCCGTGTTTTAACATTTGATATAACCTGTCGCGTGCCTGATTGAGCAAAGAGCGGGGCTGCGGCCACTGTTCAAGTATTACAGAGCCTGAAAACCTGCGTTTCTTCATCTGTTCTATAAATCCCTGTATGCCGGACGGGTCTTCCCTCGAAGGTCCGGTAAAGACAGTCAGATGGCTGTCAAGGTCGCCATAGTTTTCGTGCATATGGATATGGATGACCGGCACCGGCGGATCAAGCTGCTCAACGAATCCCAGGTAGTTGTTACGGGTGGAACTGTACAGATTGGCATGCCCTATATCAAGGCACATCCCTACGTGTGCCACCTTCGCAGCCCCCATCTCCCTGAAGAGTCCAAACAGTCTGTTGAAATCATCCGGAGGGGTAAGCGGTGTGTTTTCTATGGAGAGCCTTATGCCGATCTTCGCTGAAAGCATTACAATCGGGGTAATTGCCTTCACATAACTATCCAACCCCTCATCAGTATAGAGATGAAGATTAAGCAGTGTTGCACCGATATCCTGTGCGAACCCGAATTCATTGATTAGCAGTCCATGGGCTTCCGGTATCATAGGGTTGGCCTTTAATGATGCATGGACAGATAGAGTGATGCCGTGCGTAACAGCCGTGTTTTTGATATAACAGCGTGTTTCAGCCCCTATATCGCTTACATCCCACCCCCCACCCGATTCGTGCTTATCGGGAAACCACTCAAAGGCATCAAACCCGTTTGCTACCGCATACTCAAAAGGCAGCGTCAGGGGCGAGGCAGAGAAGGCGGTCTGGTTACCGATCCTGACTTGTTTCATAATAACCATAATAACAGAACTTTACCTTTATGGTGAAACCTTATTGATACACTCCTCCTCTTTCCTTCTCAAGTTCACTCTCTAAAGAGAGTCTGATTCATCTTTTAAAAAGAGTCCTCCTCAGGTTATAATCCCTTTACTCAGGCTATGGACCCCGAAAGAAGGGAGTGCCTTAACGGGGGGTCAGGCTGTCTGTAATTGACCGATTGCTGAAAAATCATTTAAAATTAACTATATGCGAGAGTGGCGGAACTGGCAGACGCGCTGGACTTAGGATCCAGTGGGATTTCCCATAGGGGTTCGACTCCCCTCTCTCGCACCACCCTGAATGCAAACCCTCCTGAGCCTGATATATTTCTGAAGCAGCGGGGAGCCAGGAACAGGTATTGTTTAATGGGCTTGAGAAAGCACTGGTTGACAGATATATGAGCACAAGAGGAGAGTCAGTGTTTTAGATGGTAAAGCCATCGGAGTCTGAGAAGAGGCTTAAATCATTAAGCGAAGAGAAGTGAATTCCGGAATGTTCATCAATCCAGGCATAGTTCGATGCGGAGTTCATACCTTTATCTATTACGACCGTAAGACGCTCCTCGGTTTTGTGCAAACCGCAAACCACTGCACTTATTTAAGCTATGGGCAACTTCATGAATTTAGGGTACTTTATCTGTATGAAAATCGGTCTTTATTACTTTCATGCCCGGGACTTCTAATATTCCTGCTGATCCTCTAATGAGGCCGGCTTATATAAAACCTTAGTGATATTTTCTGGCACCTCTGCCAGGCAGATAAATACAGAGTTTTTTCCGGCTGAGTGGTTAGTTTTGCTGACAAATATGTCTTTCTGAACAGTTGCCAGGTTAATAACCCTAAGAATAATATGTTAATATGTATAGCTCTCTGGAGCATAATAGACCATAGGCTAAACTTGAAAGGAGTGATAGGTAATGTTCAGGTTGCGTTTTCTTACAGCAGGAGAGTCTCACGGAAAGGGACTGACAGGTATTATTGAGGGTATTCCCTCAAATCTACAGATAACCCCTGATTATGTGAACCGGCAACTCAGCAGGAGACAGGCCGGTTTTGGCCGTGGCGGAAGGATGAAGATAGAGTCAGACAGGGTTGAGTTTATCTCCGGAGTCAGATGGGGGGTCACAATCGGATCACCGGTTGCCCTGTTTATTGAAAACCGTGACTGGGAAAACTGGCAGGAGGGGATGTCACCTCTTACGGAAGAGAGGGGCTCTGTGCCGCCTGTTACAAGACCAAGGCCAGGGCATGCCGACTTGCCTGGTGCAACCAAATATCATCAGGATGATATCAGGAACATACTTGAGAGGTCTTCTGCAAGGGAGACAGCCATGAGGGTAGCCATAGGTGCAATTGGCAGGCGGTTTCTTGAGGAGTTTGGCATAACTATTGGTGGGTTTGTTACGGCCATAGGCAATGTCTCCATGAGCGTTGACCCGGCTGTTTTGAAAGAGGAGGACCTTAAGGCGCTATCCATAAGTGCTGAAGATTCTGATGTAAGGTGTCCTGAGAGTGGTACGGCAACCCGGATGAAGGAGGCCATTGAAAAGGCAACGGAGGAGGGCTACTCAATGGGGGGCACATTCCTGGTTCATGCAGTGGGTGTGTCGGTAGGTCTTGGCAGCCACATTCAGTGGGACAGGAGACTTGACGCCCGCCTTGCACATGCCTTCATGGGTATTCAGGCCATAAAAGGTGTTGAAATCGGCAACGGATTTGAGCTTGCAAAGAGACCGGGGGCTGAAGTGATGGATGAGATATATCCCTCTTCCGACGCTGAGTCTCCGATGTCTGTCCTCAGGAAAACGAATCATGCCGGCGGCATAGAAGGGGGGATTACAAACGGGATGCCTGTAGTAGTCAGGGCAGCCATGAAGCCGATCCCGACCCAGCACAAACCCCTCAGGTCTGTTGACATTGTTACAGGTGAACCCTTTGAGGCCACCTATGAGAGGTCTGATGTCTGTGCAGTGCCGGCGGCCTCGGTAATAGGTGAGGCTGTTATGTCTCTGGTAATTGCCGATGCCTTTCTGGAGAAGTTCGGTGGAGACAGCATGGAGGAGACAAAGAGAAATTACGAGAATTATCTGAAGAATATGTAGATATATTTTTCTGAAATCCGATATAACTCTGCGTCTTTCAAACGGGGAATTTTTTGACGGGATAAGGATGAGAAGAGAGTTTAGGAGTTAGGGAGTATATTGCTTCATGACAGGAAAGAAAATAGTTCAGTTTCTATAAATTTTGAAGTAATTTTGAAGTAATCTTGAGGCTGAAAAGAAGTTTTTTGTAGCTTTACGGTATCTTCTCGATATACTCAGGACAGGGATTTGGAAAGAGTGAGTCGGGATTTTAGAAATATCGTGATTATCCTGTAATCCTGCCTGAAAACAGCTAAACTATATAAGGGGAAAGAATGAAAAATATTGTGCTTTCTGGATTTATGGGGACCGGTAAAACTGTTATAGGCAGGAAGCTTGCCGGCAGGCTTGGTGTGAGGCTTGTCGAGCTTGATGCAGAGATAGAAAAGGCTGAGGGTATGACGATCAAAGAGATATTCAGCCGTTTTGATGAGCCCTACTTCCGTGACAGGGAGACAGCGATGGTAAAGAAGTTTGCTATCCAGGACAACGTAGTGATCTCCACTGGTGGAGGTGTTGTTCTGAGAGAGGAAAACATGAAGGCCCTCAGGGAAAAGGGTGTGATAGTCTGTCTTAAAGCAACCCCGGAGACCATTCTGAAACGCACAAGCACTTCAGGGAAACGGCCCCTCCTGAATGTGGACGACCCACTGAAAAAGATAAGAGACATCCTTGACTACAGACAACCGTTTTATGAAAAGGCGGATATCATGATTGAGACGGATTCCCTGTCACCTACAGAGATTGCAGATGAGATTATACGGAAAATGAAGGAGTTGTCCGGATAGATGAAGAGGGAGCAGTGGAATAGCCAGTTTGGGTTCCTGCTTGCAGCAGTTGGTTCGGCAATAGGGCTCGGCAATATCTGGCGATTCAGCTATATGGCATATAACTATGGTGGTGGAGCCTTTCTTATCCCCTACTTTACGGCCCTCTTAACGGCGGGGATCCCTTTGCTGATACTGGAATTTGCCGTTGGACATGAGCGTATCGGATCAGCCCCCCTCGCCTATGCAAAGATAAAGAAGAATTGGGAATGGCTCGGCTGGTGGGCCGTAACGTTTGTGATGTTCGGTATAGTGCTTTATTATATGGTAATAGTTGCTTGGTGCCTTAATTTCTTTTTCCTTTCTTTTAACCTTGGCTGGGGTAATGACCCTAACACCTTTTTCTTCAAGGATTTTCTTTCCGTAAGCAAGTCACCGTCAGAGATAGGCGGGATAAGGAGACCGATATTTTTTGCACTCCTTGTTATCTGGTTCATAAACTGGTTTATAGTCCACAGGGGTGTACAGCGGGGAATTGAGCTTGCAAACAGGATATTTATGCCCCTGCTCTTTGTGCTGACTGCTGTGCTCGTCTTCTGGTCTCTCACACTTGAGGGGGCAATGTCCGGGGTTCGGGCATACCTGACTCCCGATTTTTCCAGGCTCTCGGACCCAAGGGTATGGATCGATGCCTACAGCCAGATATTCTTCACCCTCAGCCTTGGTTTCGGGATAATGATAACCTATGCGAGCTATCTCCCTGAAAAGACAAATATTACCAGGAATGCATTGCTGATAGCGTTTATCAATAGTGGATATTCACTTTTTGCAGGGGTTGCGGTATTCTCTGTCCTTGGCTTTATGTCCACCACGCAGGGTGAACCCCTCTCCGGTGTCGTCTCACAGAGCATTGGTCTTGCCTTTGTTGCATACCCAAAGGCGGTCAGCCTTATGCCGGGAGGGAATATATTCGGTGCGATCTTTTTTCTCTGTCTTGTTGTGGCCGGTCTGTCCTCCTCCATCTCTATAATTGAGGCATTCACATCAGCAATGGTCGATAAATTCGGGATCAGGCGGAAACATATTATAACTACTGTTTCCATCCTGGGTTTCTGCGGATCTGTCATCTTTACCACGCAGGCAGGGCTGCTGTGGCTCGACATAGTCGACCATTTCCTCACTCACTACGGACTGATTGTTGTAGGCATATTTGAATGCATACTCGTGGGCTGGTTCTTCAGGATAAAGATTCTGAGACAACATATCAACAGGATCTCTACCATTAAGCTTGGTTTCTGGTGGGATATACTTATCAAATACTTTGTGCCCCTTGTGCTTGGGATAATACTCGTTGTAGATCTCTACGGTGAACTCAGAAAACCATATGGAGGATATACCTGGGCCTCGCTCATACTGATCGGCTGGGACTGGATATTATTGACCCTTATTGCCGCTTTTGTGATAGCATCAAGGCCCTGGAAGACCGAACATAACAAGGCAGGGGGAAGAAGTTCGGCATAGAATAGATAATTTAATTTCAGCCACAGATTTTACAGAGTTTACAAGGATCGGAATAAAGAGTTCAATTGGCCGCAGATTTTCGCAGATAAACGCAGATGCTAAATAAAACGGTTTTAATTTCGCAGTAAATTCACCTGGATGGTTAATTGCGAAATTACCTCGGAGCCCCGGCCGGATGCCGGGACGAGAATGTCGGTATTATATAATTAAAATTCTGTGTATCGCAATAGAAAGCATCACGCACAAAATCATCCCAATGCCTCCTGCAGCCTCTATAATCCTGCCTGCCATTGCCACATCCTCAAGTTCAATCTCCCACTCACCTTCTCCAATGAAGGGTTTTTCACTAACAACTCCTCCGTAAGAAATAGGCCCGCCAAGCTGTATCCCAAGTGCCCCTGCCATTGCCGCCTCTGGCAGACCTGCATTTGGGCTTGAGTGCTTCCTTCCATCGCGCAGCATCACCCTTACCGCCCTTAGAGGGCTCACTTTACCTGACCTGACAGGTGACAGTACGGCTGCAGAGAATATAATAGCCCAGGCTGTGAGCCTTGCAGGAATGTAATTGGCAATGTCATCAAGCCTTGCAGCTACATATCCGAAATTGATGTATCTCTCATTCCTGTAGCCAAGCATCGAGTCCAGTGTGTTTATTGCCTTGTATGTCATGGCAAGCGGAAGGCCGCCGATTGCAAAGTAAAACATTGGTGCAATTACCCCGTCTGAGACATTTTCGGAGAGCGTCTCAATGGTTGCCCTCAAGACCCCCTCCTCATTCAGTCCCTGCGTATCCCTGCCGACGATATGTCCAAGTTGCTCCTTCGCAGAATCAAGGTCAGACCGTTTAAGCTCAGAAAGCACATCCCCCGCAGATTCCCTCAGCCCCCTGAGTGCAATGGTCAGGGAACCGGCCAATGCAATGACGATATCATTTAAAGAGATAATATTTAATATCGAGATGTCCCGAAACACAGAGGATACTGCTTCAGTAAAGAGATACGTTATAAGATAGGTTATCCCAATCACAACCGCAACAACCACTCCCCCCGAGACTTTTTCAGCCACAGGGTTGTGGTAAAACCTTCTTGCCCGGCCCTCAAGCCAGGATATGAACTCTCCGATACACCTTATGGGGTGTGGAATCCATCGGGGATCACCAATGAGCGAATCCACTAAAAAGGCCAAGACAAGCTGTGCAGGCACTCCACTAAAAATCATTTTCTATCTCAACCCCGGTAATGTGTAATATAAATTTAACCCCTGTATTTTAGTCCAATACAGATGATTCTTTCTCATTTCAGGGCTGGCCCCTCCGGGGTCAATCCTGACTCCAGCCTCTCTGTCCTTACCACATCACTTATTATTGCCAGCTTTCACATCCCCCCAAAACCCTGTAGTTGTAAAGGTAATTTTACCATCCATATATTGTCCTGCTTCAGTATAATATTTCAAGATACCCAAGTAGTTGTCACTCAATTTTGCGTTTAGTATATGGAAAAAACTCCGGAAGGGGTTATTGTATTGCCATAATCATATTGATGGGTAATAGCGGTAACTCTTGGGGATAAAAAAGAAGGGGGTGGGTGGGCTAAGTAATTTGATTTAAGCGATTTGCAGTCCTGCAGGTTAAACAAAGAGGGGGGGGACCCCCGGTAAATTTTCAAACCTGAAACCATGAGGGGGGGTAAAATGTGTAAATTTCCGGATAACGCAGAAGCAATGAAAAACAAAGTAGAATCGGGTAATGGTGCACAGTTTTGGGCATATGTATCACCACAACATGAGACTTCAAAGTATGTTACCAAATGGGAGGTCAGGTTTGAACAAGCCGATGGTAATTGGTCGGGAACTATAGATTCTGATAATCCTGAGGAAATTCTGCAGACACCTAGCCTGTCAGGGATATTTAAAGTAACGGTCAGGGCTTCAGGACATGAATTTGAAGAACAAATTCTCACTCCGAAGCCTGGCAGTAAACCGAATATCGGTTGCAAATCAAACTGCACTGCTATAGTAGGTATTGTTGCTACGGAAGAAGGGGGTGGGGCTCACTATTGGACAACGTGGGATGCTATATGTTGCTGAATCTGTCTGACAGTGGTTATAATGTGGTTATAATATAGTTGCTGACCTGATGAGGATCCGCAATCAGGGATGTAGCGGTAATAGCTATTCTGATATCCGTTACAACGGTGCCTGCCGTTTGCGGTTTATGGAACTGCTCGGTTATGCCGTTTTCTACATGCCATCTTCGGGCGTAGTTTCCAACTACGAGCTCAACTTAATTTTTCTCTTGACAAAAAAATTTTTTCTTGCTACTGTTATTCAAGAACCTTAAAAGATCGTAAAACCCACTGAAAACAAAAAACCCCGGGCTCCCGGCACAACGGGTCTTTTTTGTCTGAACCCCAGAAGTTCCGTGATTAAGAAGATATAACAAGTAAGGCATTCACTATGGAAGTTTTATCAAAGAGGTTGGATGCAGGCCATTCAGACCTCAAATGGTTTATTAAAATCAAAACAATATGAGCCTCTTGCAAAAGTCTGAAAACATAGCAAAATGTCATTCTGAACTTGTTTCAGAATCTAATAAAAACAATAAGTTAAGAGACCCTGAAACAAGTTCAGGGTGACAAATAGAAGACTTTTGCAAGAACCTCAATATCTTAAAAGAAAGGGGGGAGGAAGATTAAATGACAAAGTCTGATCTCATTGACAAGGTTGCTTCAGATTCCGGGTTGAGCAAGGCAGATGCCGGTAAGGCACTGGATGCTGTTCTGGGTAACATCAGGAAGTCTCTAAAGAAGAATCAGAAGGTAACTCTTGTTGGTTTTGGTACGTTCTCGGTTACCAAGAGAAAGGCCAGAAAGGGTCGTAACCCGCGAACAGGCGAAGCGATTAAGATAGCCGCTGCCAAGGTTCCGAAATTCATACCAGGTAAAGGCTTGAAGGATGCAATCAAATAACTCATTTTTTGTCCCGGGGGATGGACTTCTTCCATCCCCCTCACTTTTCACTATAACTGCCGATTCATGTCACAAGAATCATAACCAAAAATTGTTTGCTCTTGTTTTCATCGTCAGCCTGCAAGATTACAAACTTGACAAGAGACTTCAGCCTGAGTGATCGAGCATAGCCTGAATATGCCTTAATGCCCCTTGGGGGCCTTCCGCCCTGAGGATCTGCAAGACTTCCCTGCTGCCGAGACTTTTGAGGATATCAGCCCTTTTCTCAAGCGGAATCTCTGACTCCGTTAAGGTCCTCCTTATTCTTGCAAGGTGTTGAAGAAGCCCGCCTACTTCTTCTGTGTAGAGGTCTTCGAGTTCCTCCCTGATGCTTCTTGACAGGGCAGGGCTTGCACCGGATGTCGAAACTGCGATGGTAAGTTTCCCTCTTTTTATAACAGAAGGTACAGTAAAAGTGCAAAGCGCCGGGACATCCACTACATTTACCGGAATATTCCCTGCATCCCCCGAGACCTTACGGTTTACATCCATATCATATGTAGCAGCGATAACTATAAATGCCCCTTTCAGGTCACCATCCTGATATCTCCTCTGTGTATGTTCTATTTGTCCCGCTCTTTTTAGTCCGGCAAGCCTCTCTGTAAGTTCCGGACTGACAACAGTCACTGAGGCATCGGCATTAAGGAGGGCGAACACCTTTCTTTCGGCTACCTTCCCACCGCCGATTACAATGCACTTTTTGCCTTCAAGATTTAAAAATACAGGATAGTATCTCACTGTGTGGTTGCAGGCATAACCTTTTCTGCTTTTTTAGTGAATTCACTCTCAGGAAAACCTTTAGTCAGTTTATTGAGGTACTGCAGTGACTCATCTGTCCGGTTCAGCTCTCTGTATGAGATTCCGGTAAGATAAAGGACTTCAGGGGTTTTTTTATAATCGGGAAACTCCCTTAACAGGCCGAGAAACCTTCCTATGGCAGCGTTATAAGCCGCCTTTTTGTAATAAAACTTACCGACAAGGAACTCATATTCAGCTATGAGATTCCGGCATTTATTTATCTTGAGTTCTACGACCTCCCTGTAAGGGTTCCTTGGATAAAGCCTGAGCAGTTTCTGAAATTCCTCCAGTGCCTTCCTTGCACCTCCGGCACCTCTTTCAGGCCCTTCAATCTGCTTGAAATGCACAAGGGCAATCTGATACTGAGCATAAGGTGCACGGGGATGGTCAGGATAAAGCTGCAGGAATCTCCTGTACTCCTCAACTGCAAGTTTAGGTTGTCCCTCCAATACAAAGGATTCTGCAATCTTCAGTTGTGCCAGAGGGGCGTATTTTTTTGAGAGATCCCGGTTTTTTACTTCAAAGAGGAGCTTCCTTGCCTCTTCATATTCATCTTTTTTAATTAACTTGCTGGCCTGCTGAAGAACGGCTTTAGGGTCAAACACCGCATGCCTGACCGCTTTTTCCCCCGTACAGGAAACCAGCAGAAAGGAGACCGTTGATACAAATAAAACCAAGGAAAAGAATAATTGTTTCATTGCATTATTAAATCCTTATCAAGGTAAATTAGTCAAGCATTAATAGTAAGGCCTTCCAGAATCGAATTTGGAACTATGGGCAGTATGCACCCTGAAGTGCGGGAACAGTTACCCCGGCATATTGTAAAGGAGATCAACAATTTAAGATCCATTTAAATCATTTTATTGATCGCTTATAATGCAGAATTGTTCGATGCAAACCCTTGAGGATAAAAACATGCAACAGGTCGATTTGAACGTTGTAAAATACTGCCAGCCAAATCAATACCACTGGCTTGCATTCGAGACCAATGCTTTGTTGTCTGCTCTTTTTTTACTGCTTACGATAAATGTCTTTTCTGTGCCGAATATGATAATAATCTTGTTTTCTAAGTCAACTTGATAAATTACGCGATGGTCTCCAAATACGTATGCGGTAGCTTGATTCAGAGCCGTGAAGTTTACGGTGTTGTGATGGAAAAGGTTCGTCAGACAGAGCGTCAATAGCTTTGAGAATTCGAGATATGAATTGTCTATCAATTCCTCTTAAATCTTTTTCAGTTGAATGTTTCCATCGAATTTCATAAGAGGCCATCTGCTTCCAATCGTTTCTTTAGCTCATCAAAACTGGTTGTTGCTTCATCTTTACGCTCAGCAATAGCAGCTAAATCATGGATGTCTTCTATAAGTTCCTCATAGTTCTTCTAATGGCAATACAACGGCAGTTTTTTAACCGCTTTCATCAACCAAATATTGCGCTTTTCCCATCATGTCCTCCATAAATAGCCTTTACTAAATTGTAACATACAATCTTAATTTCATATTTGCCTGTTTCTTTCATAACCGATCTTTGACAAAGCTGACACTACCTCACGACCTGATATTTGTAGAAGTAGCTCACACCACTACCTCTACAATTTTTTCATCTATAGACGGAGGAATAGGTTCATTGTGTTCTTTCAGACTTTCAATATACACTTCAATAGCCTCTTGAATATTCTTTAATGCTTCTGCACGTGTTTCTCCTTGAGAAATACAACCAGGGAGAGAAAGGCCCTCGGCTACAAATATCCCATATTCATCTTGTTTAACGAACTTCAGGGACATCCTATAGTCCCCTACCTGCGATTGAACCTTTTATTGCCGTATCCCGATTTTTTTCTTGACATTGAAAACTAACCTATTTTATTCTTAATGCATGTATAACAAAAATCTAATATTAACAAAACGACTTCTTAAGGCAGCATGGCATATAGATGCCATGGCTGAAGTGGGTTTTTATTAGTTGGTAGCAGGTTAAATCTAAAAAAACTCAAAGGCCACGGCATTTATTTCCGTGGCCTTTTTTATTATAGAGATATTTTATAAAATCAAAATCCGGTAGTTAATGGTTGTTAGACAGTAACATCACTTGTTGACTCTCTCAGACCAGGAAAGGAGACATTATGCGTAAGAGTAAAAAAGAGATACAGAACAGAGACATTATTATTGAACTACTGAATTCCTGCCATGCCGGCAGGCTTGGGACTATCAGCAAAGACGGCTATCCAATGGTCAAGCCGCTCAACTTTGTATATCACGATGGAAAGCTGTATTTTCATAGTGCAAAAGAGGGAGAAAAGATTGATGACATAAAGAGGGACAGCCGGGTCTGCTTTGAAGTGGATCAGCTATTAGCCTATGTAAAGGCAAAGAATCAACCCTGCGAGGCTGGATATCTTTACAGGAGCGTTATCATAAAAGGCAAGGCCCATATTATTGAAGACAGGGAAGAAAAACTGTTTGCACTGAGATGTCTTATGGAAAAATATCAGCCGCAGGGCAACTATGGTGGATTTCTTGAAAAGAAGCTGGTATTAATCGTGGTTGTCAGAATAGATATAGAGGAGATGACCGGAAAGGAAGACCTTGGCAAAGGCAGTCACAAAGATGCAGTGCTGAAGGGATTGAGAGAGGGGAGTACAGTTACCCATAGTTCTTGAATAGAAACGTACATCTCTGGTTTGTCGCCCTGAGTTATTTCAGGCTTGGCAAGGCGAACAGACTGCGTTTCATAACATATTGTTCCAAAACTTCAGGACAGTAGTATTGGCCGTGCACTTGTAACTGAAGTAGAGAAACAGGCAAGCGATAAAGCACACAAGATATATCTTGAAATTGGCTGACTAATACAGCTATTCATTTTCATAGTTGAAGAAACTACAAAGTCCTTCCCTCTTGACGGGAAGGTGCCTTTAATATTCCCTCCCCCTTGACGGGGGAGGGGAAGGGTGGGGGTGATTAGATTTGATCAAAAGAGCTATAAGTCTTAGAAAGAGATCAACTGAGGCAGAGAAATTGTTATGGCAACATTTAAGGTCACGACAGTTAGAGGGGCTAAAGTTCAGAAGGCAACAGCCTATCGATAATTACATAGTAGATTTTGTCTGTTTAGAAAAAAGGATAATCATAGAAGTAGATGGTGGACAACATGCAGTAGAAAAGGAAAAAGATATTAAAAGAGATGACTATCTTGAGAAAAATGGTTTTAGAGTTTTAAGATTCTGGAATAACGATGTTTTGACAAATATAGATGGAACGTTAGAAATAATAAGAAGGAATTGTTTAAATCACCCTCCCCTAACCCCTCCCGTCAAGGGAGGGGGAATTAAGGGGGAGAACTCCCGCAAGTGAAGCGAAGACAGAGGGAGCCCCTGTTAAGAAGAGGAAAACAAGAACTTCACACAACATAGGAGATTTACCCTCTTGAAATGAGAAAGAACCAAAATATACGTTATAGAGTATAAGGATGAAATAAAAGCTTGGAGCGATGTACAATGAACTCTTTTAAATGGAATGGTGGGGATTATCAGCAATTTTCAGGGTATCAGACCGATGAGGGAAGCCAACTCATCGAACTTCTTAATGTAAGAAACGGAGAGAGTATACTGGATGTTGGATGCGGTAATGGACTTCTGACCCTAAAGATTGCAAGGAATAATCCTGACGGGTCGGTGCGTGGAATAGACTCCTCAAGGGATATGCTGAAAAAGGCGGAAGAAAACAAGAGAGAGCAGGAAAGCGGAAATGTCGATTTTCAACTCAAAGATGCCCTTTCCGTAGATTATGAAAACCGGTTTGATGCCATATTCTCCAACTCCGCCCTGCACTGGATTAAAGACCACGAAGAATTACTGAAAAGATTTTATGAGGCTTTAAAGCCCGGTGGCCGTATGGCATTGGGATTTGCATCAAGGGGTAATATAGATTCATTCCTGGAAATCATTAACCATATAATGGGAGATGATGAATTCTCGCCCTCGTTTAAAGACTTTAACTTTTCATGGTATTTCCCGGGAGAAGAATATAAGGGTTTGCTTAAAGATGCGGCTTTTGAAAGATATGAGATTAAGTTTAAGTCGGTAGAGATAAAGATGCCAAAAGAAGAACTGACGGGATGGTTCAGAACAACAGGAATGCCGTACTGGGGCCATCTGCCCGAACCACTGTCAGGGCAATTTATTGACAGGGTAATTGACGAGTATATAAAGAACAGGCAGGGCAAAGGGATTGCCATAGTATTTAAACGCATTATTGTTGAGGGGAGAAAATGAAGCGTAAGGAAAAGATGACGGAATTTAATAAATCGAGATGGGCAAAGGCTGATTTTTCACAGGAGTATAGAGAGAAAGCGGATATCTATATTGTTGAGCGGCAGAGAATGTTCGGGATAATGAAGTCATTCTATAAACATTTCCTGCGCGACGGGGAACATAAGAGAGTTCTTGACCTTGGATGCGGCGATGGAATTATTACTAATGAGCTTTTAGAGGTCGACAAGCAAATATCGGCAACACTGATTGACGGTTCCGGTGATATGCTTGATAAGGCAAGGGAACGCCTTAAGGGATTCAAGAATATCAATTATATTCAGGCAAGCTTTCAGGAGATGCTCGAAAGAGACATTCCGGAGCAGGACTTTGATTTCATTGTCTCAGCCCTTGCCATACATCATCTGACAATGAAGGAGAAGAGAGACTTCTTCAGGTTAATTTATTCACACCTGAAGGCCGGTGGATACTTTATGAACATTGACGTAATACTCGCACCAACGGAAACACTTGATCAGTGGTACATGAAATTATGGCAGGAGTGGATGGATGAAAGAAAAACCACTCCTGGCATGGAAGGCAACTACTTTGATGATATTACAAGGAGATACAGGGAAGCAGATGAGAACAAGCCCGATACCCTGGACTATCAGTTAAATGCCTTGAGAGAGATAGGCTATAAGGATGTAGATTGCTTTTACAAGTATGGAATATTTGCCGTTTACGGTGGCAGGAAATAAGTCCAGCCATGGATTTCGATTGGTTTTCCGGAAGAGAAAGACCGGCTGCTGAGACTCATTCAGGGCATATCATTTAAAGGAACTGCGCAGGCCCCGCTCAATCTCGTCTCTGTCTATCCTTCCCCACAGCAGGACATTGCCGTCAGGGAGTTCAATTACCGGAATCATGTCCCGGTATTTCCGGTATGCCTCCTGATCATATCCGATGTCTATTCTGTAGACGGTCAGGCTGTATTTGCCGACAAGGGATTCTAATGCCCCTTCCGCTTTTTCGCACAACGGGCAGCCTTCTTTTGTATAAAAATAAACATCCATCGTGTTTTAATTATAGACAAATTTATTAGTCGTTGGCTAACAGTTCACCTTCTGCAGGAATAAAATGCCGCGTTCACGACAAAATCTCTGTTTCATCCCATAAAAAATCAGAAAAGCCTCCGGCGACTCTTCCGAAGGCTTTTCCGCTGAACAAAAGCTTTATGGATAAGGAACATTTTCATAAAATCCCTTTACCTTGTTTAAAGCTCTAAATAATCACGATGGGCAAATCCCTTACTATAGTCGAGTATCCAGACTTTCCGGGGCGTTATCTTTATGAAACGATAATCGGGATTGGCCGGGAAGGTCTTTATTATTGGAAACTTCTCCGAATAAATCACGAAAACAGAGGGTAGCTGATCTTCCTTTACTACTTCTGCTTTACCCTCAATCTGGAGTCCTGTTATCTTCATCCAATCAGCCTCGTCCTCATCAATGGTGAGCGCCACTTTGGGGCTCTTTTCCAGGTTAGAAAATTTCCGGGACTTCACAGAAGTTGCAAAATATAGCTCAAACCCTTCACTGACATATGCAACAGTGCTGACATGCGGTTGTCCTGGATCATTTGAATTGATTGTTGCAAGATTTAGATAAAGATGCTCGTTTAGATAAGATAGGATTTCCTTATTAATCTCATCAGACATGTTAATTACCTCCTGTTCATCTTATTGTTTTATTTTCTCCGTTATAAGCCGGTCCAATGACCATCGGCCACCACCATTAATCATCAAAACGGTCGAGATTGTTAGAGCAAGAAGATGATACTCGATACCTTCTCCCTGCTGTTTACCGGACCAGTTCATAAAAAATCCGTACTGAAGGTGAATCATGAGAATAGCCACAACCATAACAATTGCAATCCCAAAGGCCGACACCCTTGTCAGAAGTCCGGAAAGCAACCCTAATGCCCCGAAAAACTCTGCCATTATGGCTAAAAAGGCAAACAGCGCAGGAATCCCTAAATATCCGGTAAAAAATCCCATAGTCCCGCTGTAACCATAACCGCCGAACCAGCCGAAAAGCTTTTGAGCCCCATGGGCAAAAAATACTGCCCCTAACCCCATCCGCAGGACAACACCCGAAACATCTTCATTTGTCTGAATCAATGTTCTTATCACCAATCCTCTTCACCTCCTTTCCTTTGTTTTTAACGACTGCTTTAAGGTATCTTATAGCTATTACGATCCAATTGCAAGTAGGCACTTTTTTGTACTATACATACCCGAAAGTAAGTTTTGTGTGATACCTGCAAGAAAGGAGTGTATATGGAAGAGAACATGTCAGACTGTCCGGTGGAAATAACACTGTCACTATTAGGTGATAAATGGAAGGTGCTAATTTTATGGGAACTATTCGAAAGGACAAAAAGATTTGGCGAACTAAGCAGGGCTATCTCCGGGATTAGTCAAAAGATGCTGACACAGCAACTGAGACAGATGGAGAAAGATGGCCTTATAAAACGGAAGGTTTATGCAGAGGTGCCACCGCGCGTAGAGTATTCACTCACAGATACCGGTAAGAGTCTTAGGCCAATTCTTGATGCAATGCATAAGTGGGGAAGCAACTATAGTGCATCCAAGTCTAAGAAACAGTGAGTTTATACACAGATTCTTTTAACCACATAGGAGGGAAGATGAAACTTGAAGAGATAAGGCAGGCAATAGATGCTATTGATTCTGAGATAATCGGATTACTTTCAAAAAGAGGCAACCTGGTCAGTGAAGCAGGGAGGCTTAAGCGAGATGAACCGGCAGTCCGGGACTCTGAACGGGTACAACAGGTTATAGATAAAGTAAAAGCCGTAGCTGTCAAGACAGGTCTTGAACCGGCAATTGCTGAACAGATATACAGAACTGTTACAGATTGCTTTATCAATAAAGAACTCCAAAAGTTCAGAGGCGAAGATGCATCTTTCCTGGATGTGGATAAAATAGTTGCGGATAAAATAAAAGTCTATTCCAAAGATGCTCTGTCTTTAAAACCCAATGTTCCCGGTGCTCAGATGTGGGCCGTTGGTTTGAAAAAAGCCATGATGACCTATTTTGAACTGGAGCCAAATACCATATTCCCGAAACATTCTCATGAGGCTGAACAGATCACCGTGGTGATGGAAGGGGAATTAACCTTTGTCTTACAGGAAAAAAAGATTACTCTGAAGTCAGGCGATGTAATAGCCATTCCTTCAAATGCAATACATTCCGCCTTTACGGGTAATAAGCCCTGCAAGGCGGTAGATGCATGGTCACCGGTGAGAAAAGAGTTTTTATAAATCTGCAAAGTCTGTGAAATCTGCGGATAGAAAAATTAAGGAGGGTACATGTACTTCATGACAATCAATAAGATCAAACCCGGGGTTAATCCGGAAGAAATCGGAAAAGTCATTCCTCAGCATATTCAATGGATTAAGGAACAGATTATCAAAGGAATAATTGTTCAGGCCGGTAAATGGGGTGATTCAGGCGGAATGGCTATCTTTAAGGCAAACAGTATTGCTGAGGCTGAGAAGATATCGGGTGAAGACCCGCTGGTTAAATCAGGATTGATTACTCTTGAAACAGAGATGTTTTATCCGAATGTGGAGATCAAATGAAGGCGGTATTTTTTGATGATAACCTGGAATTTGTTGAAGATTATCCCGTACCTGAACCAGCAGAAGACGAGGCACTCATCAAGGTTAGCCTGACCGGGATATGCAATACCGACCTTGAAATCAGGAAGGGCTACAGTGGGTTTAAAGGGATAATCGGACATGAGTTTGTGGGGGTGGTGGAGAAGATAAACGGCAGAGACCGGGGATTAACCGGCAGACGGGTTGTCGGCGAGATCAACTGTGGATGCGGCCTTTGCAGCTATTGCCTGAGGGGATTGAAAAACCACTGTCCGGACAGGAGAGTCCTTGGAATAGTCAACAAGGACGGGGCCATGGCTGAATATATTACCCTGCCGGTAAAGAACCTGCTTAAAGTTCCGGAAAACATTACAGACGAAGAGGCGGTCTTTACCGAGCCTCTGGCTGCTGCATTTGAAATCACACGGGGAGTCCACATCAAACCAACTGACAAAATCCTTGTCATGGGGGATGGAAAGCTCGGCCTGCTCTGCTGTCTTGTCCTTAATCTCCTTCAGGCAGACCTGTCCCTTGTTGGAAAGCATGAAGACAAACTTAAGATTGCACGAGGGCAGAACGTAAAGACCATTCTTCTTGATAATCTGGAGATGGTAAAGAATTACGACACTGTTATTGAGTCGACAGGCTCAGCCGATGGTTTTGAGACGGCCCTGAAACTGGTAAGGCCCGGGGGAACTGTTGTTTTAAAAAGCACGGTTGCAGAAGGCAGGGAGATGAACCTTGCACCTGTAGTAATTGATGAGATAACGGTTGTGGGCTCAAGATGCGGTCCATTTGAACCTGCGCTGCGGGCACTGGAGAGGAAGAGTGTTGATGTAAGGCCACTCATTACAGGGATATTTACCTTTGAGAGGGCAAAAGAGGCGTTTGAAAAAGCAGAAGAGAAAGGTTCCCTCAAGGTCATCATCGATTTCAGGTAAAAGGACTCAGACCGTATAAAAAAGCCCTACAATCGCCCCGGTCATACTGGTGGCAAGTGTCCCGCCCACAATGGCCCTCATGCCGAGTGCCACTACCTCGTCTTTCCTCTCCGGGACAATGCTTCCAAGTCCGCCGATCATTATTCCCAGGCTTCCGAAATTGGCAAAGCCGCACAGGGCATAGGTCATTATCAACCTGCTCCTTGGAGACAATGCACCCTCGGGAAGGTTTGCAAGGTCTACGTATGCTATAAACTCATTGAGTATGGTCTTTGTGCCCATCAGGGCCCCTGCCGTACTTGCCTCAGCCCAGGGTATACCCATAAGCCATACTATGGGAGCCATGACATAACCAAGTAGCCTCTGCAGGGTAACAGGAGTCCCGCCTATATCCGGCAGCAGGGTAAGTGTCAGGTTGGCGAGATGAACCAGAGCAACCAGTACTATAAGCATCGCCACTATATTCAGAAGGAGCTCGAGCCCGTCAATCGTCCCCCTGGTGATTGCATCCATTGAGCCGGTGGCAGCCTGCGGGGGCATCAATCTGCCGGCAGTCTGTTCCCCGGTCTCGGGAATCATCAATCTGGAAACAGTTATGGCAGCCGGTGCACTTATCAGGGAGGCAATCAGTATATGTCCCATCGCATCCGGGATAACACCTCTCAGGATACTGGCATACAATACCATCACAGTGCCTGCAATTGTTGCCATTCCGCATACCATTACTGAAAAGAGTTCGCTCCGTGACATCTCCCTCAAATAGGGCTTTATGACGAGAGGAGATTCCACCCATACCTATAAATATATTGGAAGCCGTTGCAAGCCCGAGTGCCCCGCCTATGTTCAGGGTCTTCTCCAGCACACGGGAAAAAGCCTTCACGACCACAGGTAAAATACGCCAGAAGAAGAGCAGGGACGATAACGCGCTTACCACAAGCACAAGGGGGAGCTGCCTGCAGGGCAAGGATAAAGCTTGCCCCCGGAAATTTCTCATCAAACGGAAGGGCGCCGCCTCCCAGATAGCCGAATACAAAAGAAGTCCCTGCCCTTGACGCCTCCTCAAGGGCAGGGACAAGTCTGTTCAATACAAGAAAGAACTCTTTGAACAGGGGCACTTTAATCATTATTGCAGCAAGCACAAGCTGGACAAGGATACCGTAAAGGGCGATTCTCCAACTGACCGCCCTCCTGTTTTCGCTTAACCCCCAGGCGATCATTGCCAGGACAAACAACCCTATAAAACTCTGCATTTTCATTTACAAAACCTTTTCTGTTTCTCCTGCTGTTGAATTCTCTCTTTCGATGAATCAAAAAACAGCTATATTATAACAAAAGCGTTTTACCCTCTGGCAAATAAACAGCTATCATGGATTTTTCAAGACGACAAATTCGTATAGCACGTTAAGGTTGATTTTTAGGCTTTTCTGTGATATGGTATGTTCAGATAATTGTTATGTGAGAGAAGAATATGAAAATTTTAGTTGCAGAAGACAATCGGGAGCAGCAAATGTTAATCGAAATTTTAATGGACAATTGGGGCTATGGATTTGACATAGCTTCGAATGGTCGAAAGACTGTTGAGCTTGCCAAGAAAAATGAAGGGAAATACGATCTATGCCTGATGGACATTGATATGCCTATTATGGATGGATTTGAAGCAACAAAAATAATGCGCCGTAAAATACAATATTTCCCCATTATGGCTGTGACAGGGAATTCAGGATATAAGGACAATTTTTTGGAAGTCGGAATAGACGAATATTTGCAAAAGCCTTATGGTTCCGATAAACTTTATGCTAAAATTAATGAGTTAACCGTTAAAGCAGTAAAGATATATAAAGAGCAAAATCAAATTATTTTAGTTAAGGAGATGCCGATGAATCCGGATGAGTTGAAAGAACTAAGGGAACTGGACACAAAAGGATTAGCAAAATTCAGTTTAATCGATACTGGCTATAAATTTATCGTTCATAAGAATCTACAAAATAAAATCTCTCATGATTTTGTTGCCAAGGGGAAGCTATTATCAGAATTTCTTGACCGCTCCACAGATGATCCTGGCATCATCCACGTATATGCTTCAAATCTACATGCCAGCAAGAGACATATCTTGCCCGAAGTCCTTGAGCAATTGGCGCAAAAGGAAGACGAAGAAATGAAAAACTATACCGCTAAAGCAGAGTATCCAGAAAAAGAAAATTCGGAATCCTTAAAGAGTTCATAACAATCGGATGCATTCGGGTGTGCCAGCGGTGCTCTTTTTGATTTTGATTATTCTTAGTATGCAAACAGTTTTTTAGCAAGCTGACGTCATTCAGGCAGGCACTGGTTCCTCATATCAGCCATGACCCCCTTCCTGACCTCCAGGGGCTCATGAGTCATTGCTTTTATCAGATTTTCCGAACTTGAGTCTGGATTCAGAATGATAGTATTGACCATATTCCTGTTTGGGCAACAGCCCGTTAAGATGCGGCCTTTTCCTCTCCTCTCTGCCCCCTTCCCTTTTTAAAACGAGCCTGTAATTGTAAAGGTATATTTACCTTCTTTTCTTGTTAAGCTTCAGTATAATATTGCAAGATGTATGTTATTCCGTAAATTCTTTTATAACTAAAAGGAGAAAATTATGAATGGAGAAATTAAAACAATCGACGATTTTGTCGCTCAACTCAAGAACTGGTATGAAACCGATTACAACGGCTTTAAGACAAGCTTCGACAAAGCAATAGCAAACGTACAACCCATTCCAGAAGGACAAGACCCAAGCGTAGTATATGATTGGAAAAATAAGGGAATAAACGATCTGTGCGACTTTTTTACCGAATGGTATCACTGGATGCCGGATGTGGCAACTGGATTGGAGTATATACAAAAGTTCAGTTGGCTTTATTATAAAAACCAGGATGGATTAGCTTTTGTTACAAAGGATCCCGGGTTAACAATGACGGCGGAATTTGTCAGGCTGAGAGGTAATTACATGGACGATCCAATATCACATCCGCTTGTTCAGAAATGGATAGACGAACTCGGACCTGAACAGATGGATCAATTTATTAAAACTTCCGCTAAGGATTTTCCGACTTTCAATGATTTTTTTATACGCGAAATTAAACCAGAAGCAAGACCTATCAGCTCTCCGAATGATGATACCGTTGTTGTCGCTCCAGCGGACTGTGTTATTAATATGATTGTTGACGATTTAACCGAGGCAACAAAAATTCCGGTTAAAACTGTAGCGTTAAATATAACCGAACTTTTGAACAATTCAATATACGCCAAAAAATTTGTTGGGGGTACGGCGGTTTCCTGTATTTTAATGCCAAATACATACCACCGGTATCATGCCCCGGTATCGGGTCAAGTTATAGAATCAAACGAAGATGTTGCCGGAGAGTACTTTGGAATTAAGGATTTTCCCGATTTGTTGAATAAGGGTGACGTAGGGTATGGATATGATTATAGCGTTTTTGAACATTTTCGCCGCGGTTATTTGGTGATAAAAACGGCAAATTATGGACTTGTAGGCATGGTTCCCGTAGGATTAAATACTATCGCTTCCGTGGTCTTTGCCGATAAATATAAGCGGATAACCAGTAGCGATAATCCGGTACCCATTAAAAAGGGTGAAGAGGTGGGATATTTTAAGTATGGCGGGTCGCTAAATATTCTTTTATTTGAGCAAGGTCGTTTCCCTTCTCTAAGCCTTCTTGTAGGACAAAGAATAGGAGTGATAAACACGGCCTGTAACGTACAGGCAAAAATCAAATGGCAGGATAGCGGTACAACTCTTGGTGCGGATGATACAGTTGTCGTCAGGTATACAGGCGGCCTATGGACAGCCAACCCCTCTACCGGATTCGTGGATGCGGATGGTAATAATGGATACATAGCCAAACCCGGGTATACCCTGCCCGGAGCTAATGAAGGGGCTCTCTGCGGAAAAGTGGGTGAATCCGGAGAGGTTTTTCTGATCGGAAACAAAGCACAGATACCAGCCGGTCTCTCCGGTAATCTGTTTCTATGCATAAACGACGATTTAAACGGAGAATACGGCCCGGGTTTTAGCGATAATGAGGGTTCGGTTACAGTTACCATAACTGTAACCCCGAAGGCTGGCATTTAAACAAATAATGATAAAGAATATAAGAGGCATAATGTTATGACAGAAAATGACAAGGACCTGGTAAGAAGTATCCCGCTTGATCTTAAAGACGATATCTGTTCCAGTATTTACAATATCGACGTGATCTCATATGCCGGTTACATTAATGTGGACGCTGTAAAAAAGAATTATCTGTACTACTGGTTTTTTCAGAGCCAGTCGGCTGACGAACGCGATATCGGGAACATCCCGCTTGTGATCTGGCTGAATGGCGGACCAGGGGCATCCTCCCTGGCGGGTCTTTTTATTGAGAACGGCCCCTTCCTTATTGAAAATCAGGGAAATGGCCAGGCTAAAATCGTCAAAAATGCTAATAGCTGGAATGAAAAGTTTCATCTTATGTACTGGGATCAACCCGTGGGTTCCGGCTTCAGTTACACTGATACCGAAAGCTACGCAACATCCGAAAGAGAACTTAGCGAACAGTTTTTTAACGGCCTGCAGGGGTTCCTGGATATTCATCCCGAGTACCGTGCATGCGATTTATATATTACAGGGGAGAGCTATGCTGGTAAGTACATTCCGAACATGGCAAAGGCAATCACGGAGTTGAACGAGCCTCTTCCCGGGGATAAAAAGATCAAGCTAAAAGGCCTTGGCATCGGGGACGGCTGGATGTACCCGAAACTACAGACGCGACTGCAGATAGATTACGGATATGAGATGGGATTCGTAGATACCCGACAAAAAAAAGAAGTCGAAGCTATGTACGAGGATTTTTGCAGGGCTCTTGACGCCGATGATATGAGCGCGGCATTCAACCTTGGCAGCAATGTCTCCGATACAGTCCTGAATTGTGGCGGGAATCCAGATATATATGATGTGCGCCGGTGGCATGACTTGCCTATTGCAAATCTCAGAAAGTATTTATCGTGCGAAAATGTTAAGTCTGCGATTCACGCTCAAGGTACTTGGCAGTTTGCTGATGCAAGCGGCCCGGTCTCCCAAAGTCTCATTAATGACATGATGGCTGATGTAACAGGTCTTTTCCCGGGCCTGGTGAAACAGTATCGGATGCTGTTTTACACCGGTAACTTTGATATGTCCTGCGGATTCACCGGTACCGAGCAAATTCTTCAGACGATGAATTACAATGGTTGGGCAAACCTTAGACGTAAGGTTTGGACGGATGTACCTTTGACCATTGGGACGGATGTACCTCAGACCCTTGGATATATTAAGGGAATCGATAACCTGACACAGGGTGTAATCCCTGACTCGGGACATCAGGTCCCTGTTGCAAAGCCTGTGATTAGCCGGAGGATGATCAATAAATGGATT
>ENA-ORDP01000068-ORDP01000068.1-marine-sediment-metagenome-genome-assembly--contig:-NODE-68-length-60918-cov-9.141860_pt1 | contig 60918 bp, 61 predicted proteins | sample MGYA00248627_ERZ508539 | MGnify/ENA primary metagenome ERZ508539 (study PRJEB26208, sample SAMN05571518) | marine sediment metagenome | biome: deep sea; feature: Hydrothermal vent; material...
TAAATAATTTTTATCCCAATCTGCTTTATTTTTTAATTACTTTTTGCATATCAATCAGCGTTGAGTATTTGGAATTTAGTAGCTTTCCCTGTGTTTATATGAAATCGGAATGTTGGAAAGCTAAAATTCAATAACTTGAATAATATTTTATTCCATCATTGCCAAATTCCAACTTTCCAAAAGTCAATCTATGGAATAATGGAAAGGTGGTATCCAGCAGTTGATATTCCAATAAAATTAAAAACTACTCTTCCACACACCTTCTTTTTGTTTGTTTTGCAATGATTTAATCAGTGCAATTAATTCATTTTCTACTTTATAATGCAACTCATCAAAAATTTCAAAATTCTCTTCATCAATCAATTCAATCTCTTTAAATGAAATAATTCCGGAGAATAATTCTCCACAAGAACCAAGAGCAATATTAAGGAAATTAAGATATTCTTTTAAATTCTTTCTGCAATAGCCTTCAGCAATATTACGTAAAATACTGTGAACGGCATCCAAAATATTATTTCTGCTTTTAGATAATTCAAAAGGAAAGTTTTTTGTTGTGCTATAAACCAATTTAAAAAGTGAAATTGCATCTTCCTTTACCTCGTGAAATAAGTATCTCCAAACAGTTAAAAATACAATAAATTTTTATGTATGATTATTAAAATGGCAATTATAACTTATTCTATTTCACGTGGCAGGCTCTTAGTCTGGTAAAGCCTCGGTTAATGTTCTTCCTTTTAATTTCCATTATTTTACCCCTCTCTATCCCAACATTTCCTTATTCCCTTATTCCATCTTTCCATTATTCCGTCTGCCGTCTTCCGTTTCATCATTTTGAAAGTCGACTTATTGTTAAAGCAATCAGTTCTGACCGTTCGGAAATATTAGAATCTTTTTGCCAAAATTATAACAGTAAGCGCGCTAACAGCTATAGCAAAAACATCTTTGATTGTACCTCCCAAATCAAATGGTTTTCCTTTCGGTTCCGGAATTACTTTAGTTACATTAATTATGGAGCCGTCAAATACTTCGGGATTGCTAGAGAACAAACCAAATCCGACTTTATCGGTTTCACCGGTAGGCTTTTGATATAATATATAATCCGAACTGTCTGTTGTTCCCCCGGCTTTATCTATGTAATCTTTTACATCTTCTCCGTATAAAAATTTATACAGTCCGGGATTGTTAACTTCGCCTGTAACTAAAACCGTATTCGGTGTTTTGGGAATTGATACAACATCACTATTTTTTAATAAAATATTTTCTCTATTATCTCCATCATAATATAATTTCTCCAAATCTATAACTACTCTTTTATTTCCTCTTTTAAAGTTTGCTCCCAAGAGAAATCCTTCGTCCGTTGGTCCCCCGGCTTCCTTTAATAGACCAAGCAATGTTTCGTTTTTACGTTTTAGAACATAGACACCGGGCCTAACTACCTCTCCATTAATAGTGACGGTTCTTTGAGGTTCCCAATTAGGATTTTTTCTAATTACAACAATATCCCTGTGCTGCAAATAATAATATTTAGAATTTGTATCCTTTACTGATGTACGGTTTTTACTATAAATGTTATTATTAAATTCATTTGGTAATTTTACAATATGTGTTTCGGAAATTTTTTCACCGGGGTAACCTTCGGGATTAAGCCTGTTGACATAAGCTTCTGTTTTTAATGAAGATTCTAAGAAACCACCTGCTTGAATTATCAAATCCATAACTGTCATATTTGAATTTAGGGGATATTGTCCGGGTTTTCTAACCTCCCCTTCAATCTTTACGGACTTATTAATCACTTTATTAACATCGGCTTTATAGATATATATTTTATCACCGGGTTCAAGTTCCATATTGCCTGATTTATTTGAAAGTAATTTTCCCAAATCAAAAGAAATCACTTTTGTAGTTATGCCATCAGGATTAAAGCGTATAACATCACCACGTTGAAGGTATGCTCGTCCTTTGAACATAGGGTCTTCCCATTTACCGGCTTTAAATACCATATCATACAATGTTAAACTATCGGCATATCCTATGGCGAAAGGACTTTCAACATATCCGCTTATTGAAACAGAATGTTTGTCTTTCAAATCGTAAATGGAATAAATCTTTACTTCATCCATGGGTTCAAGTTTCACATTATTTAATGGGTCATTATTAAGAGCTTTGCCCAAGTCGAAAGTTATAAATTCGCGCGTAGAATCAGGTTTAGTTCTTATAACATCGGCTTTTCCTAAAAACACATCCGGTAATGTGCCGTAAGCTTCCTTGACTAAATCTTTCACAGATGGAACTTTTTTCAATTCAAAAGTGCCCGGTCTGTAAATTGCACCGGATATTTTAACATAGTTTTCCACTTTATTAAGTATTGGGAAAATAGTTACAACATCCCTGTCAAATAAAGGGAAATCATTTTTATTATTAACCAATAATTTTGATAGATCAACATCAATTACCTTCCTGTCAAGTTTTGAATTTTTCCTTTCAGAAAAAGGAATAATTCTTTCTATACTTGCCCTGCCGGTATATGCAGTTGATTTTAGATTGCCTGCATAATAAATCAATTTTTGTAAATTTTCATTTCCTTTTAATTCATATATTGCCGGTCTGAGTACTTCGCCTTTGATTGTAACCGTTTTTCCTCTCGGAGGAATAAAGATCATATCATTATTTTGAAGTCTTACGTCCCCTATTAATTTACCTTTTAATAAATAATCATAAAGATCGACCTTAGTAATTACCTTATTATTTCTTATTACTCTAATTTCTCTTAAGCTACCGGAAGTTAACGGTCCGCCCACACTGTAAAGTGCATTAAACACAGTAGCATAACTGCTAATATTATAGCCTCCGGGCTGAGCAACTTCACCAAGTACAAAAATTCTGATCGGTCTTAGTTTTGCAAGTGTGATATCAAGAAAAACTTTTGGAGGATTAGTTTTTAATCCCTGATAAAATTTTGAAAGATAATTTATTAGTTTCTTCTGTAAATCCTTGTAAGCAATACCCGAAACAAAGAACTGACCTGCGGTAGGTATAAAAATATTTCCTTGAATATCAACAGTTAATTGGTATTGAAGCTCAACTGCGCCCCATATATAAAGCTGCAAAACATCACCGGGTCCGATTATATACCCGGGGTCTATTGGACCTATTTCAGTAGGTTTAAATGACTGCGGTATATTTTTAAATAAATTATAACCGAAATAAGTTAAGCCACCGGGTTCGGAAACAGGCGGAGGTGATGGTTTTTTCACTGTCTTTTTGGGCGGATTGGGTGGCGGAGGGGGTATAATTGGTTTTATTGTCGTTGTTTTCTTAGGCGGTGTATTTAAATCTGTTCCGCCGACAATATATGAGGCAATAAATTGGTCATAGCTTATTCCATATTTTTCAGCCAATTTTCTTGCATCATTTTCCGTCATATTTCTTCTTTGCAATTCTGCTTTAATCTGAGAAGAAGAAGTAATGCCCTGAGATTTTAACTTATCTTTTATCTGCTGTTCTGTTTGTGCAAATAAAGAAGATGAAGAAATTAAAATTGCAAATAATATTAGAAATGTTTTTTTAATCATAATTTTTTGTGGTTATGGTTTTTAAAAATCGTTGTTTTTTAGATATCTTTTTATAGACTCTTTAAATTCAATTACGTCTTTTAAGTTATTGTTTATTATATCATAGACATAGCTATCATCTATATCCCAATATAAATGGACTATCCTATTTCTAAAACGCGTCATTAGTATTAATTTTTCCAGCAATTCATCCGAGATAATATCATTTTTGTTGAGTAATCTAAATGCATCTGCATATTCTTTCGGTAATCCGAATTTCATTCTTGAAACAATATGGTTTGAAATGTTTATGCAAGTTTCAATTGAAACTTGTAATAAATACCTACCGCTGTATACGTTTCGTTTCTCTTTTAAATATTCTTCAACGGAAAAATTTTGTAAATCTTCTAAAGATTTTAGAAATGAATTTAACTCACCAAGCAGGCTTTCTATTTTTTCTCTGTTAATCATTTAACAACTGTTTATATCGATAATCAAATAAAGGTTTGTAGATAATCTGATAATCCATATATTTTAATCTATTAAGTTCTACATAATCCAAATGCTGATTTTCATCTCTCACAAAAACAGGTTTACCTTTGTTTATTATTTTACCAATTACTATTATTGGAGCATCGTTAAGACTTCTAACATCAAAATTAAATTCCGGATATAATTGACATAAATCCGCTTCAATTCTAAATTCAATCATTCTATAATCATAACTGCTTTTCTTATTACTCTGATATATGGCAATGTCTACATCACTAAACTTGTTTTGATATTTACTACCGAACGAGCCATACAAATAAGCAAATGCAACCTCAGAGAATCCATCGAAGTAGTTGCTGATATCATTTAATATTTTGGATCTATTATTCATTTATTGGACAATAGTTTATTGCTAAAATATATTATTTATGCTTTAAAAACTTTATAATCTTGAAATAGGTTTCTTGTATCAACAACTAATTTTGAGTTTTGAGTTATTAGTTCTGAATTTTCTTTGTAATAATCGTGGTCTGTGTTTAGCAATACTAAATTGTTGCTCTTTTGGTTTTGGTTTTTCTTTTTTTAAGATTTTTCTGTAGAGGAAGTTGAAAACTTCCGGCAATTATTCCCGGAACAGTAATATCCTCGTCTAGATTCTCCCACCTTAAAGCGAATCCATTTAATCTCAATTTTACTTCTGTCAATTCTTGGTTTGTAGCCTTTTTAAGAATTTTAAATCTATCGGCCGGGAATCCTATTATTCTTCCATCAATTAATTCAATAAATATCGTTCTACCTTCAGCCCAAACTTTAATTGCTGTAGGTTCTTCACTTTTGTTTAGTTTTATGGAACTCATTGTATTTCCTGATTAGCAAATCTTTATTATCAAAAACTAATTTTTCAATTTTTCTTAAACTATTTGGTTTGATCCCTTTATTACGAGCAATTGTAATCGGGTCTAACCAAAATTTACACTCGGCAGCACCATATTCAACGTGTATGCGTGGCGGTTCGTTCCCCTCATCTGAATAAAAATGGAACCTAAAACCTTCTATTCTAAGAACAGTTGGCATTTATCACTAATTTTAATGTGTTTATGTTCCTAAAAGTTCTTTCTATGCTTTGTAAACTTTATAATCTTTTAACAGATTTCTAGTATCAACAATTAATTTTGAATTTTGAGTTATTAGTACTGAATTTTCTTTATAATAATCGTGGTCAGTGCTTAGCAGAACTAAATCATATTTAACAATATTTTCCGCAGTCAATTCAACCGATCTCATATCAAATTTATATTTACGTGTCGGCAGAAGTTTTGGAACAAACGGATCGTTGTAATCTACTTCGGCACCTTTATCTTTTAGAATTTCAATCAATTTTAATTTAGAGGTTTAGTCCGATATTATTTTTCTTAATTACGCCTACCGGCGTTACGCCCCAAAGCGTAACTAAAGATTAGTTAATAAAAAGAGTTTATAAAACGGGTCGGAAAACTCAAATCTATTGTTAAATCGCTCGATAATTCCATTTTCAATAAAAGAATTAATTGCCTTTTGAGTAGTCGAATTTGGACCAAGAGTATACTTTGATGAAGTCTCCTTAGAAAATATCCCGCTAGCGGAATTGCTAAGCGCATACAAAACCTTTTTACGATAATTTGTTTGCTTGGATGTTAATTCCCAATAATAGTCTGATTTTAATTCAATCACTGTCTTAATCGCTTCATCGATATGAGAATTTGTAATTTCCTCTTTTTTATTGATAACTTGCTGCCAAATCTCAGATGCTATAAATTGAATATAGTAAGGAATGGAATTAACTTTTTCAATCAGATACTTTGCAACATCTACTGAAATATTAATTTTATCTTTTGAGAATTGTTTACGTAAATAATTTATTGAATATTTTTCATCTATGGTTTCTAAATTCATTAACATAGCGGAGTTATAAAAAGCTCTGTTTATATTAGAAAACATATCCTTCAATAAATGAGTTCTACTACCGAGAAATAAATATGAAACATTTTTATGGTGCTGTATAAGGCTTCGTAATAGCTTTTCAAAAGATTCGCCATTCAATTTTGTTATTTCTTGAAACTCATCAAAGGCAACTATCCAATGCTCTTTAGATGAAGCAAATTTTTCAGGAAGGTTAATTACATCTTCCAAGGTTTTTAATTTATCCTTTCCATCAACCCACAAAAACGAAAACTCCGGATTACCAAGGCTATTAAATGATATTGTAGGAACAATTCCTCTAATAAGTTTTGCAATTTTCTTTACAGTCTTTTCAATTGAACTAAGTTCTTTTTCAACAATTGCATTGGAATAATTTTTAATAAATACTTCCCTTGAGTATATACTCATAAAATCAATATAGAGAGTTTTAAACCCTTCCCTTTCTAATTTTTCTAACCCTTTTTTCACTAGGGAAGATTTTCCATACCTTCTAGGAGCATATAAAACAAGATTATTTCCACCGGCGAGTGTTTTTTTTATCCGGTCAAGTTCATTAACCCTGTCATAAAAATATTCACCGGAGACTATATTACCATACTTAAATGGATTCATTTTTCTCTAGTTTATCCTTTAAAAACTTTATAATCTTGAAATAGGTTTCTTGTATCTACAACTAATTTTGAGTTTTTTATAATTAGTTCTGAGTTTTCTTTGTAATAATCGTGGTCTGTGCTTAACAGTACTAAATCATATTTAACAATGTTTTCTGCAGTCAATTCAACAGATCTCATATCAAATTTATATTTACGTGTCGGCAGAAGTTTTGGAACAAACGGATCGTTATAATCCACTTCGGCTCCTTTATCTTTTAAAATTTCAATCAATTTTAATGAGGGAGATTCCCGCATATCATCAATATTCTTTTTATACGACGCACCCAATATTAAAACTTTTGAACCGTTAAGTGCTTTGCCTTTTTCATTCAATACTTCCATTACTCTTTGAACAACATAATACGGTTGATTTGTATTTACTTCTCCGGCAAGCTCTATAAATCTTGTGTTGATATCAAATTCACGCGCCTTCCATGTCAAATAAAACGGATCGATCGGGATACAGTGCCCACCCAAACCGGGTCCCGGATAAAAAGCATTGAAACCGAATGGCTTTGTCTTTGCAGCTTCAATTACTTCCCAAATATCAATGTCCATTTTATGGAATACGGTTTTAAGTTCGTTGACTAAAGCGATGTTTACCGAGCGATAAATATTTTCGAGTAATTTTGTAGCTTCAGCAACCCTCGGTGTGGAAACGGGAACTGTTTTTACTATAACTTGGTCGTACAATGTTTGAGCAACTCTCAGGCAATTATCCGTAACTCCCCCAACTACTTTGGGAATTGTTGAAGTGCTGAATTTAGGATTATTCGGGTCTTCACGTTCGGGGCTATATGCAAGGAAGAAATCTTTTCCTACTATAAATTTCTCCGAAGCTGAGCCAGTCGAAGTTTCAAACATCGGTAATAATATTTCTTCAGTGGTACCGGGATAAGTAGTAGATTCAAGAGTTATTATTTGTCCTTTCCTCAAATACTTTTGAATTGTTTGCGCAGTTTCTACAATGTATTTCATCTCCGGCTCTCGGTGTTCATTCAGCGGAGTCGGTACGCAAATTATGATTGCATCACAAGAAGAAAGACGGGAGAAATCAGTTGTAGCCTCAAACTTTCTACTGTTTACTGACTTCTGAATTCTGTCTTCCGAAATATGTTTTATATAACTTTTACCGGAATTTAATAATGGTATCTTACTTTCATCAACATCAAACCCAATTACATTAAAACCTTTGGAAGCAAACTCTAATGATAAAGGCAGACCCACATAACCAAGCCCGATAACACCAACTAACGCAGATTTATCTTTTATTTTTTTTATTAAATCCATTTTAAGTTTGTTAGAATGTGCGACTGAAAGGTTGCTATGATGTTGAATTGTAAAATTATAATTTGTTTTTATTGGAATATTCCATAGAGTTCATCTAATTCTCGAACCAAATAATTATTATTACAATCTTTTACTTTTTAACTTAGTTAGCAAAGGTAGGTTTCTACTTTTTACTTAATCCTTGCCTCGGCACAGCTTCGCCACGTAAGTCACATATACAACGACTTAAGAAGAAATAGGATATAGTTATTATAGAAAAAAAAGAATGGTTTTCTGACACCTTCTAAAATTGATTTATCTTAGATACGAAAATAGTTAACAAATAGAATATAATAATCCGTTTAACAAAGTATAAAAGGTGACCCGACTCTCCATTTTTTTTGAATAATAAATTTAGTGAAAAAAAAATGATTTGCAAATTACTTTCGACATAAAGCAGTAAAAAAAAATATGTTTTTTAGCCAAATTCTAATGAAATAGAATTGAAGATGAGCGAAATTTCTATCCTGAATATTAGTTATATCGAAGAGTTATTATGCTCTTAAAGCATTGATAATATTCATTCGTGCTGCTCTAACTGACGGTAGAAAACCCCCGAGCAACCCCATTACACAAGCGAATATTAAGGAACCGATTATGATATTGGAAGATAATGCAAATGAAAAACTTATCTCAGAAAATGAAGCAAAGTTAAGTGTGGATATAGAGAAAAATTGAAGTCCCGAAGCAAAAGCAATTCCGATGATTCCCCCAACTAGCGAAATCAAAATTGATTCAAAAAGAAATACGACTAATATACTGCTTCTGCTAAAGCCTAATGAACGCAATGTTCCGATTTCTATTGTTCTGTTTGCAACAGCAGCATACATGGTTATCATCGCTCCGATTGTTGCACCGAGACTAAAAATGACAGTGATAAAAATTCCCAATATTCTTATAAAATTTGCCATTAATTCCGACTGTTCTTCAAAAAACTTTTTTTCAACTTTTGGTTCAAATTGTTTTAATCTTTTCTCAGAATCAAACGCTCTTTTAAAACTTTCAAAATTTGATTTATCATTCAACTTTAATGTCACGGTAGAAACTGTATTCCCCCTTTTGAAAGCACCCAATAGCTGCTTTGCATCTCCCCAAAATTCCGAATCAAATCCGCTTCCGTTTGCAGCAAACCTACCGACAATTGTCCATTCATCGCCTGCAAATTTTATTTTGTCGCCAATCTCAACTCCGATAAAATTTTTAGAAATGGATGAACCCACTATCAATTCCCTGCTTCCCCAATTAAACATTCTGCCTTCTATTAATTTTACTTTGGGACGTAATTTATTTACTTCGGGTGAAACACCTCTAACAGTAATGTTACTAATGCCGCCGGTTTTTTTATCGACATTTATAATAACAACCGGTTCATACGAAATAATCTGTTTTCCACTATTTGCGGTTTTTATGTACGGAAGAGTTCTTATAACATTTTGAATATTACCACCGATAATACTCGTGATCTCACTGTTGGCTGATTTCCTTAAAATAATTACGTTATCTTCAGAGCCTGTAGCAACCAATGTTTTTTGAATTCCGTATGCCATCATTAATACAGCTGCAAAAACAAATACAACCAAAGCTACACCAAAAACAGTGATAGCATTAGTCAGTTTTCTATTTTTAAAATTTTTAAAACTGTATTTAAATGGTATCTTCATTTTACTTCTTTTTAATTAACCGACAAACCTGAACCCGTCAACAATTTTTGTCTTAAGTGCTCTCTGAATAGGAAATATTGCCGAAGCAATTCCGATAAGAATTGCTAATGATGCAGAGAGAATAATTGTAATTGGAACGATTCTAAAAATTGGGAAAAAACCTTTCGGAATTACTTCTGCAAAACCTGCAACAATTGGGAATACAAAAAGCAATCCTATTCCCCCGCCAATAATTGAAATCAGCAATGACTCACCCATTATCAGCCAAATTAAGTGCTTGCCCGAAAACCCCAATGTTTTCATTACCGCATATTCCCTTGTCCTTTCTCGTGCAGACATTATCATTGTGTTGCCCAAGACAAGCATTATAATTCCAATAATAACAAAAGAGATAAAATTCATTGCCGTAATTATTGCACTTGTGGAAGCAAGAAAACCCTGCTGAAAAGCTCTTTCGGTTTCGCTCTTTGTTTCTGCAGTTGAGTTTTTAAATAGTCCGTCTATTTCACTTGAAATTTCCGCAGATTGATTCGGGTCTTTAATTTTAACGATAAACCATCCAATCTTTCCGGCTCTTCCGGGTGAACTTTTTTTCATCGTTTCATCCAAATACTTCCAGTGAAAAAGCATTTGAGTAGCATCGGTAGATTTGAACTTTGGTTTATAAATTCCTCTTACAACAAACTCCCAAGTTCCGGGATAAATATCCCCGTCAATTGTCATAACATCGCCGAGTTTTAACTTATACTGTTTGGCAATATCAGCACCGATAACACAGGAGTTTCTTTCTTTTTTAAAAGTATCAAGTTCTTTTTTTGAAAGAAGAAATTCGGGATAAACATCAAGATAAGTATCGGCATCAACGGCTAAACGGGGAAAGAATTGATTTTTATCGATATAAACACCCTGAAACCAATTAGCATAAGTAACCTTTTCAACTCCATTTATTCTTGCAATTTTATCCCTGTAGGAATAGGGTAAAGGAAAAATAAAAGAAACAGCTTGTCTTGTTATTAACCTGTTCGCAGAAGAAGCATCTACACCTGCATACCAAGCACTAACAACAGTTCTCATAAGCCCGAAGGCAATTACGGCAATAGCAATTCCCAAGATGGTTAAGAATGTTCTTAACTTATGACGAAATGTGTTTCTGAAAATTAATTTTAAAATTTTCATATCTGTTAATTTTTAAATTTCCTTTCTATAATAAACCATCTTCATTATAAAATTTTATCAATCAATCATTCAAGCAACCAATCATTCAATCAAATACATACATTCATACAGCCATACATATTTCTACACCAATTCCCCTTTATCAAGATGCCTTATTAAATGTGCTGTTTCGGCTGCGTGAGGATCGTGAGTTACCATGACAACTGTTTTCTTGAATTCTTTGTTAAGCCTTTCCAACAAAACCAAAATTTCATCCGCTGAATTCTTATCAAGATCGCCGGTAGGTTCATCTGCGACCAAAACCAAGGGATCGGTTACAACCGCTCTGGCAATTGCTACCCTTTGTTCCTGTCCGCCCGAAAGCTGCTTGGGATAGTGATCCATTCTGTCGCTCAAGCTGACAACATTTAATGCCGTTTCAACATGTTCTTTCCTTTCTGATTTTGAAAGATGTGTAAGAAGCAAAGGGAGTTCAACGTTTTCAAAAGCAGTCAACACAGGTATTAAATTATAGAATTGAAAAACAAACCCGATGTTACTTGCACGCCATTTTGCAAGTGCGGATTCATTTAAACTTGAAACTTCCGTTTCGTTTACAAAAATTTTACCTTCAGATGGTTTATCAATACCGGCGATTAAATTAAGCAAGGTCGTTTTGCCTGAGCCGGAAGGTCCCATTAAAGCGATGAATTCTCCTTCGTCAACCGAAAGAGAGAGGTTATTTAAAACAGGGATTTCAAAACTATCTCTTTTATAAGATTTAGAAACATTTTCAACTTTAATTAATGCCGACATATTTCCCTTAATATTATAGTTTATAAAACTTTTACTTCTACACCGTCCTTAATTTTTCCGGTGACATTTTTTATTACTCTATCACCGTCTTCAATTCCGGATAATATTTCAGTATAACTGCCTGACTTTTTACCGGTAGTTACTTCCACTGCAACCGCTTTTTCATTTGATACTTTAAATACAAACATTTTGCCGTTTCTTAAAACTATGGATGAAGTAGGAACAACAAGCATAGGTTTCTGACTTGCAACTATCTTTGAAGTATCTAAACCTAAGAAAAGAACTTTAGCGCTCATTTCGGGGAGTACTTTGCTGTCATATTTTTTGAATGCAACTTTAACCATAACAGTAGCTTTAGAGCGATCGGCAGTCGGTACAATTTTGGCAACATAACCAGGGTAACGAACATCCGAATATGCATCCAATGAAATTTCACAATTTTGATTCGGTTTAATTCTTTCGATATTAGATTCCGAAACATCCGCTTCAACTTGAAGAGAAGTCATATCCGCCATAGTAACAACGGCGGATCTAGATGTTGTGCTTGCACCCAAAGGAGAAACAATCTCTCCCACTTCCGCATTCTTTGTAAGAACCGTCCCGTCAAACGGTGCTCTAATATTTGTATATTCCAAATCGACTTCAACTTTTTTCACTTGTGCTTCAGCAACTTTTATTGATGCAAGCACACTATAATATTTAGCTTCTGCCGTTTCATAATTCGATTTAGTACCCAGGCTTTTTTCATAAAGGGTTTTTTGTCTTTCGTATTTATTTTTAGCATTCAAAAGTTCGGCTTTTTTTAATGATAAATTTGCTTTTGCCTGCTGTAATTGTGCTTTAACATCATCATTTGCAATACGTGCAATAATTTGATTTTTCTTTACAGGGTCACCCTCTACTACTCCTACGTAAACAAGCCTGCCCGTAGCTTTGGATGCAACCGATGCTTTTCTTTGTGCAACCACATAACCGCTTGCAGTTAATATTGCACTTGTTTCGGCTTGTGTAATTTTTGAAGCGGTAACAAGTTTTACTTCAATCTTCTTAGTAAAAATATTTGCCCACAGTATATAACCCAATGCAAAGGTTACTACAACACCTACAAATACAAAAATAGAGATTACAAATTTTTTCTTACTACCGGATGTTTGACTCCCGGTTTTTCTTTCTATTCTTAGCGAAGATAAATCGGAGTTTTTGTTTTCCATTTATTATCGTAATTATGATTGTTTTAAATATGAAAATTTTACATTTAAAAATAAGATTAATATAAAGAAAGAATGAACCTTTTATCATCGATTTGGTTCATTCAAAAAAATTCGACCCTGATTTTTTATTTATTGACAACACGGATATGCAGAGATAAACCGTTCGCCGTAGGTATTTCTTCGGAATTAATTGTTGATTGCTTTTTGAACAATTCTGTCTACCAACGAAGGTGAAATTAATTTTAACTTAATTCCCAACTTCCCTTTCATTGTCATAACTACTTCCCGTTTTCTTTTTGCGGCGGCATTCACAATTATTTTTGAGCATGTTTTAACATCCATTGTTTTGGCATTCTCCAATTTATTTTTACCGATTTGATTTCCATCGGCACCGAGTTCCTTTCCCCTGATTTCCGTATCAACAAACCCGGGATAAATCATAGTTACGCTAACACCGGAATCAGCAAGTTCAATTCTGAGCGAATCAAAAAACCCTGCCATTGCATGCTTACTGGCGGAATAAGCCGTTCTCGTCGGTACACCTGTTTTACCGGTCAAACTTGAAATGCCGACTATTCTGCCTTTACTTTCTTTTAAAAACGGTAAAGCGTAATACGTACAATAAACACTCCCCAAATAATTTACCTGCATTATTTTTTCGAATAGATCAATATCGGTAATATCTTCAAACCTTGTCCACATTGTTATGCCGGCGTTATTTATAAGTGTATCAATTCTTCCGTATTTTTTTACTGTTTCTTCAATTAGATTTTTGCATTGTTTTTTTTCGGTTACATCTGTTTTAACTATTGATACTTTTCCCCCGAATTTCTCGCATTCATTTTTTACTTCTTCAAGCTTTTGGATATTTCTTGCGGCAATAACAAGCCAAGCTCCTTTTTCGGCAAACTGAAGTGCAAGCTCTTTTCCGATTCCCGAAGAAGCACCCGTAACAACAACTACATTTTGTTTAAAATCTTTCATATACAAATATCTTGTTTTATATTTTGCGGTTAAAATAATTAACCATAGTAGGAATAACAAATGAAAATTAGATCAACGGTTTTATTACTTGTTTTTTTAGCTTTACCAATTACGGCACAAAAGAAAGATTCAACAATACTAAATAAATGGATACCATCGGCTGTTGCAGGATTTAATATAAGCCAGCTCGCATTGAGCAACTGGTCACAAGGGGGCGAGAATTCTTTAACCTGGACACTTACGGGTGATTTTTCATATAATTATCAGGGTAATGATATTGAAGTAAAAAACAATCTTAGACTTGCTTATGGAAGAACAAAATTAGGAAGCGAAGACTTTAAGACTAACAATAATGATTTTTATCTCGAGAGCGTTATTTTAAAAAAAATAGATTTCCCGGTTGACCCTTATTTCAGTAATACTGTCCGTACATCTCTCACAATAGGTTATAACTACGGCACTACTCCGAAAACAGAAATTGTAAACTTTTTCGATCCCGGTTATGTTACACAAAGTATCGGTTTTTATTACGAACCCAACAAAGAATTTAATACTCGTCTTGGTATCGGTGTTGAAGAAGTTTTTACGAGGAATAACACAAAATATGCCGACAACAAATCGACACCTAAAATTGAAAAATCCGGAATTGAAGCCGGTATCGAATCCGTGACCTCACTTAAAAAACTTGTAGCGGAAAATTTGCTTTTAAAATCCAAGCTAAGACTATTCACCCGCTTTAACAGCCTTGATGTTTGGGATGTTAGATGGGATAACACAATCGTTGCAAAGATTAACGGTTTCTTAAATGTGAATTTTACTTTCCTGCTGGTCTATCAACAAGACCAATCTCTTAAAACGCAGATTAAACAAGGGTTGCAGTTAGGTTTTGTTTATACAATACTTTAAAAGTTAAAGGTTAACATTTATTGTCTGCTTATTTGTTCCAAGTACCAAAAACAAAATGCTATTTTTTATTTGAATCTAAAATCATGCTTATTCCTTCGGCTCCTTCTTTAAGGGAAAAAGTGTTTTTATAATTATTCTTCCAAAGCCTGCCGACCAATTCCTTTGTCCGTCTTCCGCTTCTACAATAGAACAAGTAGGTATCCCCGTTGTTAATGTTCGGTAATGAATTTTGAAGTGTGCTGTAAGGTATGTGTTCAATTTTTAAGGAATCATCTTTTAAGAATTCTTCTACCCTTTCAAACGATTCTCTTATATCTACAATTTTATATTTTGTTAAATCAACATCTTTGTAACTGATTTCAAAATCTTTCATTCTATTGTAAGCTCCCGGATTTATTTGTTTAATAATTTTATTGTCCCCGCAAAGTGGACAGTTCACATTTTTCTTCCATCTGATCTTTCTGCTGTTTAAAGATAAAAGATCAAAAATTAAAGATTCGTTCCAAACTAATCCATCCCAATTAAGAAGAATTTTTATTGTTTCCAATGCTTGTAAAGTACCGAATATTCCCGGTACAACACCAAGGACTCCCGCATCAGCGCAGGTACCGACACATCCTTCTTCGGGAATGTTCTGCCATAAACACCTGTAACAACCTTGCCCGGTATCCTCAGCAAAACGAAATACTTGAAGCTGACCTTCGAATTGATAAATGCTTGATTGGACCAAATTAATTTTGTTTAAATAGCAGGCATCGTGAAGTAAAAATTTTGTAGCAAAATTATCCGTGCAGTCAAGTACAACATCATAACCGGAGATAATATTTTCAACGTTATCCGGTGAAACGCTTTCAGAAATTTCTTCAATGTTTATGAGCGGATTGAACTTATTAATTTTCTTTTTTGCCGATTGAGTTTTAGTTTCACCTACATCCTGGTAATCAAAAATAATTTGCCTGTGAAGATTTGTAATTTCAACCTTGTCAAAATCACAAACACCTATTTTGCCAATACCGGCTGCCGATAGATATAGAATGGCAGGGCTTCCCAATCCTCCTGCACCGATAACAAGCGCCTTGGAGTTCTTTAATTTTTCTTGTCCCTCCAATCCAAAATTGGGCAAATTGATTTGCCTTTTGTAAAAATTTAACTCGTCGTTATTCATTAGTTCGTTTTGTAATTATTTCCAAAACAGGCAAAACCTCCGAGGTTGCTGACGATTAGAAGAATTTAACTTCTATTTATTTGATAGAAATAATATCAACAAAACCTCGGAGGTTGCTTTATTATTAATGATGATGTTCTTCTGTACAAAACACCCACTTTGAATCAATTGACTTATCAGCATAATGTTCTTTTTTCCAAATCGGTACTGTTTTTTTTACTTCATCAATTATAAATTCACAGGCTCTGAAAGCTTCTCTTCTGTGTTTCGATGTTACGGTAATCCAAACCGCTAAATCACCAATTTGTAAATGACCGACTCTATGGACACAAAATGCATCAAGTATATCAAATTTTTCTCTAACTTGTTCAAGAATTTTTTCTCCTTCTTTTAATGCAAGCCCACTGTAAGCTTCGTATTCCAATGACTCAACGGTTTGACCTTCGTTATGATTTCTTACCCTTCCCTCAAAAGTTACAACTCCCCCGCATTCCGGGGTAACGAATGATTTACTTTTGTATTCTTCAATTGATGAACTGCTGATCTCAAACATATCAGCCTCCGGCTACGGGCGGAATAAATACAATTGTATCCATTTCCTTTAATTCATAATCAAAATCTTCGTAGCAATCGTTTACTGCAACCTTCAGTTCATCTACATTCAAAGAAAAATTATACTTTGATTTCAACTCAGTATAAATATCACCCGGTGTAGAGTATGTCGTATCGATAATTTCTTCGCTTTTATTTGCCTGTTCTCTCAGTGCCGCAAAATATTTAATATTTATTTTCATTACTCGTTTTTTTTTGATGAACGGATTTTCTATCAAATTATTTTTTGTTAATTTAATGCTAAATTAAAATTTATAAGACAAATTTTAATTACTATAAAATTGAACTCATAATTTCCAGAATTTAATTAACAAATATAACAGGTATAAAAATGAAAAAAAGTGTTTTGCTTTTATTGCTAGTTCTAATTTCTACATCTTTTTTATTTAGTAAAGGTGATGATAATAAAAAAGATAAAGACAAAGGTCCCTGGAATACAAAAACATTTTCCGGACTTAAATTCAGAAGTATAGGACCGGCTTTTACATCAGGCAGAATAGCGGACTTTGCTGTAAATCTTAATGACCCTAACGAATATTACGTTGCCGCTGCAAGCGGAAATATTTGGAAGACTACAAATGCCGGTGTTACATTCAAACCCGTATTTGACAAGTACGGCGCTTTTTCAATCGGAATAGTTACCATTGATCCGAACAATCACAATGTGGTTTGGGCAGGCACAGGGGAACGTAACAGTCAGCGTGCACTCGGCTACGGCAATGGTGTTTTTAAATCCGTTAACGGCGGTGTATCTTGGAAGAACATGGGATTGAAAAATTCGCGACAGATCGGTTCTTTAATAATTGATCCAAGAAATTCCGATGTCGTTTTTGTCGGTGCTCTTGGGTCTGTCTGGGGACCGGGTGGTGATCGTGGAATTTTTAAAACTACGGACGGCGGCAAGACGTGGAAAAATGTTTTACACATCAGCAAAAATACCGGGGTCCGCGATGTGATTTTCGACCCCCGAAATCCTGATATTATGTACGCAACTGCTTTTCAGCAAAGAAGACACGTTTTTACAAAAATCGGTGGTGGTCCCGAATCAGCCGTTTATAAATCCGTTGACGGCGGCAATACCTGGTACAAAATAATGAAAGGTTTGCCCAAGGTAGATTTGGGTGGATTGGGGATAACAATTTCCCCGGTAAACCCTGATGTATTATATTTGATTGTTGAAGCTGCAAATGGTAAAAGTGGATTTTTCCGAACGAATGATAGAGGTGCTTCGTGGAAAAAAATGAGTTCACATTCTTCAAGCGGGCAATATTTTAACAGAATATTTAGCGATCCTAAAGACGTAAACAAAGTCTACTCGATGGAAACTGTTTCCAAAGTTACAATAGACGGCGGCAAAACTTGGAAGCCTTTAGGGAACAACAAACGCCACGTTGATGATCACGCAATGTGGATTGACCCCAACAACACTAAACATTTTTTAATTGGCGGCGACGGTGGTGTTTACGAATCATTTGACGGAGGAAAGAATTATGTGTTCAAAAGTAATCTTCCAATCACACAATTTTACAGAGTTGCCGTTGATAACGAATATCCTTTCTACAATGTTTACGGAGGAACTCAAGATAACAACAGTTTTGGCGGACCTTCACAAACAATAAGTAAAGACGGTATTGTAAATTCCGATTGGTTTGTTACAAACGGTGGTGATGGTTTTTGGAGTGCAACTGATCCTGTTGATCCGAATATTGTTTATGCCGAAGCACAGTACGGAAATATGGTTCGGTACGATAGGAAGAGCGGTGAAGCAATTGATATCCGCCCCGAGCCTAAAGCAGGAGAGAAGACTTTTAAATGGAATTGGAATACCCCTTTGTTTGTAAGCCCACATTCACATACAAGACTTTATACCGCTGCTAATTTTGTTTTCCGTAGCGATGACAGAGGCAATACCTGGAAAAGAATCAGCGGTGATATTACAGCCCAGGTTGACAGAAATACATGGAAAGTTATGGGAAAATACTGGAGTATTGATGCAGTTAGAAAAGATGTTTCTACTTCTCTTTACGGAATGGCTGTTTCACTTGATGAATCACCCGTTAAAGAAAATTTATTATACGTCGGAACTGACGACGGTGTAATCCAGGTCTCGGAAGATGCAAAAACCTGGAGGAAAATTGATGAATTTCCGGGTGTTCCAAAATACACTTATGTAAGCGATGTAATGGCTTCCAAGTTTGATGCAAACACTGTCTATGCAACATTCGATAATATTAAAAGAGATGATTTTAAACCGTATGTTTTAGTTAGTTACGATAAAGGAAAAAACTGGGAATCCATTTCTAATAACTTACCCAAAAACGGTTCGGCACACACAATCGAACAGGATTTCAAAGATCCCAATTTACTTTTTGTAGGAACAGAATTTGGTGTTTTCTTTAGTGCCAACGCAGGCAAAAAATGGATACAGCTTAAAGCAGGTTTACCTGATATAGCTGTTGAAGATATCGCCATTCAGAAAAGAGAAAGCGATTTGGTATTAGCTACTTTCGGAAGAGGTTTTTATATTTTGGATAATTATTCCCCTCTCAGAGATGTTGCAGATTCTATCTTCAATAAAAAAGGAGATATTTTCCCTGTTAGAAATACATTGATGTACATTCAAACAAGGGGAAGATACGGAACAGGTTCAACTTACTTTAGAGCAAAGAATCCTCCTTTCGGTGCTACGTTTACTTACTACTTAAAAGATGTACCCAAAACGAAAGAACAGATACGAAGAGAAAAAGAAAAGAAACTTTTTAAAGAGGGTAAAAAGATACCACAACCAAGTTACGCCGAATTACGTGCTGAAAAAATGGAAATAAAACCGTACCTGATTTTTACTGTGTATGATGATTCGGGAAACAAAGTTCGTAAAATTTCAAAGCCACCCGTTAAAGGAATAAATAGAGTTACCTGGGATTTGAAATATAATTCTCTAAACCCGGTAAAACTTAAAAAAGGCAAATTCAATCCGACACAGAAATCCCCTTCGGGGTTACTTGCAATGCCGGGTAAATATTCTGTAACTATGAGTTTGTTTCATAACGGAAATATTAAACAATTAGCGGGACCTGTTGAATTTAATGCTAAAGTGTTAAAGAATACAACTCTACCTGCAAGTGACAGAAAAGCTTTGGTTGCATTCCAAAATAAATCGTCTGACCTTGCAAAAACAATGATTGGAACACAGAAGTATGCACAGCAACTTAAAAAAAGAATGCAGGATATTTTGCAGACATTAAATGCAACTCCGGAAGCTAACAAAGGTTTATTGCTAAAAGCCGAAAGTATAAATAAAGATATCGATGATGCTTTGTTCAAGTTTAACGGAAGAAAAGCAAAGGCAAGCAGAGAAGAAATTCCACCACAGCCTGTTCCGTTAAATGATAGACTAAATGTTTTAATTTATACACAGTGGAAATCTACTTCGGGTGTAACCGGAAATCAAAGAACGGCATACAAAGTTCTTGTAGATGAATTTCCACCGGTTTACAAAAAGATAAAACAGATCGCTGAAGTTGAAATCGTTCAACTGCAAAATGAAATGAATAAATTAAATTCCACTTGGACTCCGGGTAGGCTGCCTGATCTTAAGTTGAAATAAATCTATAAACCAGCACTTTGGAGATTGTTGTACAACCGAGTGAAGAAGATTCCCGATATCTTTGAGATATCGGGAATCTATGGTATTAGCCGCACCTCTCAGCAATTGAAAAAAAACAACTGCGAATGCAGTTAAATTCACAATAGCCTCGAATGAAATTCGAGGAAAATGAAGAAAGAAAAACATCGCAACTGCAGAGCAGTTGAATTTTGAAATGTTAAATCTGTGCGCTGTTTTTAACAAAAAAAACAAAATATTTCTAATAAATTAATTGAACTGCTTCGCAGTTCTCGGTAATTTGAATTGTTGGTTCTTTTGAGACAGCCTCTAATTTCAATAAGTCCATATAAAATTTAAAACGGTAGCTGCACTCCGCCGGTAAGAACAATGCCGTCCTGTCCGTAAGCCATTGCAGCTACAATACCAACATTAGGTTTGTTTAATATTCTCATACCAATTCCTGGGTTTACATTAAACCTACCGTTAAAACCATCACTGCCAAATACTTGTCCCATATCAATAAAGGGTGTTATTTCTACTGTCATCGGACTTCCCATCATATTAACTGTAAAAGCTTGATAACGAAATTCCATACTTGCAAAAACTGAATTTTGTCCGTAAAAACGTCCTTTGTCAAAACCTCTGTCGGATAAATCTCCGCCCAGAGTTCCTTGATCGAAAAACGGTACATATTTGCTGGTATTTATTATCCAGCTATTTCTAAAAAGCAAAGTATATTTTTGATCTATAGTTGAAAAATATTTTCTAAAGTCACCTAAAAATCTTCCGTACGTTGATATTGAATTAGGGCTTGTGACTACTTGAGCTGTAATCTGATTATATTCGGCAGTAACTTTTCCGTAAAAGCCGGATGTCGGCATAAACTCAGAATTTCTACCATCATAAATGAAACTGATTCTTTCGCCATAAACTGTTGCTCCTTTAATTCCGGAAACATTAGCAAATTTACCGCCGGCATTTATTTGTGATGTTGTAAATACATCTTTACCGCGTCGTTTTTCTGCACCGTCATTAACTGCAACAGATCTAACTTTTCCACCAATGGCTATTCTAACATGGTCTGTAGGCAACCAATAAAAATCAAGAACAACACCGGTTTCACTATGCGTATAAACAGTTTTGTCTATATCTCTTGTACTTGCGCCCAATCCATAAAATCTAAACCTAGGATCCTTAAAAACATCTAATTGTAATTCATATCCGAATCTGTCGTCTTTACCAAGTGTAAGATTTTCATTATGGAAATGAATTTGTTGGCTTTCTCCGTTAGTAGATATTTCAGCCGATAACCAATAATTAAAATAAGCAGCAGGGCAAGAGACTACTTCAACTGCAAAATTAGTTCCTAATATTTCATTATTTAAAATTCTTAGTTGAAAAAGTCCTGTCATTATACCTTCGGCAGTTAAATTGAACAAAGCTAAACTTCCTCCATAAGTAAAACCGTTATTTTCGGTGTTGCCAATAAATGGGTTCCAAGCAGTTTGAATATGTTTACCGTGATTTTCAGGGTCAATCCAAATCCAATGTAAAAAATCAGGAATAGCTGTATCTTCTTTCCACCTATACAATATCGAACTCCAAGGTTCATCTAAAGTTATAATTTCTTCTTTAACTAAAAAATCAGATGCTACTTTACCTGTAAAAGGCTGGGGGATCTTTGCTTGTAAAAATTGGGAATTTTTATTGACCGTAATTGTAGTAGAATATTTTTCATTTATATGGGTAATTAATTGACCGGCATTTAATCCGGGTGTATAAGTCATTTTTACAACGATTTTATAATTTCCATCCTTTACATCCTTATCGGTAGTAAAGGGTATTATTACGCTTATTTCTCCCTTAAATATATTTGTATATCCCTTATGAACAGGAACCCCCACAGTTACGGTTTTTGGATAAATAGGTTTCTCAAAATGAAAATTTTTCAACGGTTCGACCTTAATTAATGTTGTTGCAGGGTTTCTTGCTGAGGGATCACTACTGCCTAACCAATAACCTCGAGGTATTTTAAATTTTACTTCAAGTGCTGATTTTTCCAACGGCTTTATTGATTTATTAATGTGAGTAAGAGAAATCAATATAGGAAGTTTATTTGTTTGGGAATAAGTATTCAGTGAAAACAAGAATAAGATTACGGTTAATTTGAGTTTTAAAAGTTTGAAAGAAAGTAAAAAATTTTTCATCATTTTCTCCTAATATTTTATTTCTAAAATATTAGGAATGTAAAAACTCATTTGTATGATACATTACAAATATTGGATATTAAAAATAATCTTGGACAAGAATGAAGGTAAAAGGGAATGATTGTGATTTAAATCAAGTAAATACTGCTCAGCAGAAAGTTAAATTCGGATTGTCATAGTCATAATATCTCCTGTCAATAATTCTGTGTGATCGCTATTTCTTAAATTATTTATTTTGAATAAATTTTTTGGGAATTGAAGTTTTTTACCTTTGGATATTCTAAAAATTTCACCCAAAGATTTAATCTACCAGTTAGGACGTATGTTATTCATTCTTCTTAATCCTTCTATACAACAAGCGTTGAGTTCTTTTCAATTCATCTCGCAAAAGTTTAAGGTCAGGTAGGGCAAGCTTGTATTCGGCAGCAAGAATTTTATTCGGTAAGCCTTCAAGTGCATATTTCGCAACAGCAGAATTTTTTTCCGCGCATAATATTAATCCAACAGGTGGGTTTTCATCTTTGTTTGTCCAGTGTTCTCTTGCATAATTTAAATAAAGATGCATTTGCCCGGCATCTGCATGAGTAAATTTACCTATCTTAAGATCAATAACGACCAGACATTTTAGTCTGCGGTGAAAGAATAGAAGATCGACACGGTACCATTCTCCACCGATTCGGAGGCGTTTTTGTCTGCCGATAAAAGCAAAATCACTTCCTAATTCCAGAAGAAATTTTTCCAGATGATTTATAAGAGCTTCTTCAAAATCACTTTCAGAATATTCATCTTTAAGTCCAAGAAACTCCAGAATATAGGGATCTTTTATTTCTTCTTCGACAGTAATAAGGTCTTGTAATTGAGATTTTTCACCTTTTTTAAGCATGGTAGCTTTATTCTTTGAAAGAAGGGTGCGTTCATAAAATTGGGAGGAAATTTGACGATCCAACTGACGAACCGACCAACCGCTGCGAAGAGCTTCGGTTTCGTAAAACTTTCTTGTGTTTTCATCTTTAATAGTTAAAAGGCGTACGTAGTGAGACCATGGAAGCAAGAAATATTTTGCTATATCGAATAGATAAGATTGTGCAGACAGCGTCTGCGCAATATCATGATTAATTTGATTAGACAAAGATTGACTGACCTCATAGTAATCAGAAGATTTGCCAGACAATGTCTGGCTAATCTTTTGTGATGGATAAGCTTCATAAAACTTTTTCATAAGTTGAATATTCTGGCGTGAGAAACCACGTCCAAATCTTTTTAGGAGATCGGAGGAGAGAGTTTTAAGTAGTTTTTCGCCATAGTGTTCAGAGCGATCCATACCATGGAATTCATACTCAACAATTCTTCTGCCAATTAACCAATATGCAGAGGTGAGTATAGAATTAATGGCACGAGCGGAAAACTTTCTTGCGTTTTCTAAAACCGAGCTAATATCACCTATAAGTGTGGAATAATCACTTTTAGTGATATCACTTTTTACATCTTTTGATTTAGCCATCCGGAATTATCTTTTTGTTTTTTTTATGTTTATTTCTTTTTACAAATTTAATACTTTTTCAATTATCACATCCAACTTTTCATATTTAACTTCTTCATATTCAATCGGTTTATAACGGGAGATTGACAGATTGTAAATCAACTCGACGAACAGAAGTTCATTTTTTTAGTTAATAATGGCTGCCATCTGTTTCTTCTTAATCAATCTTATTCCGGTATTATTTTTTTATCTAATCTTTCTATAGACAGAAATTATACCCTTATAAAAATTTGAAATAAGAATTTCATCTCTATCAATAAAAACATCTATCGGATAATTTAAGCTTTTTGTTAACGTTCCAATTCTTTTACCTTTCCAGTTATAAATTAAAACACGGTTATTCCCGGAATCGGTTACAAGTATTTCATTTGCATCTGCATCAATACCTGTTGCAACTTTAATTGAATCCTTTTCTCCAATAGCACTGATAAATTTACCTTCACGGTTAAACACTTGTACCCTGTTGTTGTAAGCATCGGCGACAACTATTTTGTCTTTAACAATTTTAACATCAGTCGGATAAAACAACTCACCGTTTTTATGACCTTTCTTTCCAATGGTGTAAGTGCTATCCCCATTTTTTACAATTATACGATGGTTATAAAAATCAGCAACGGCAATAAATGAACCTGACACGTCAATCCCAGCCGGGGCGTTAGGTTTTATCCCTAAATTAAAATTTAGTACCTTACCGTTACCAATTACTTTTATCGAATCGTTCAGAAATTCCGGGATATAAACCTTTCCTTTGAACAGCGAAATATGCATTGGTCTTTTAAAGTCGTTAAACTCTTCAAGTATTTTACCGCTTTCATTTATTTTAATAACCCTGTTATTTTTAGAGTCTGAAACCCAAATGCCGGTTTTACCAACGGCGGCACTTATGGGATTCATTCCCTCTAATTTTATTTCCTTTACAAATTTGTATCCCTTATTATTACTGCAACCGGTTAGAAACAAAAAACCCAGAAATAATATGATTATAATATTTTTCATTATTTATCTTCTCCTTTGGGAAAAGGTTTATCGGAAAAAGAAATTTTTCTTGCCTTAAAACCTGCTTCTTCTACTATATCTTCCAGTTTTTTATTTTTCAGTTTATCCTGTTTTGGAAAACTAAATGTTACATAACCATTTTCTATATTTATATACAGATCATCTAATCCTTCAATATTATTTCGTAGATTTTTCTCCAACCCGTAGGCACAGAAAGGACAGGCAAGTCCGTCGACTTCTAATTTGATATATTTTTTGCTGTTTTCCTTCTGCTGTGCTTGAACCTGAAAACTAAAGGAACTAACTATTAATACTGCAAATAAAATGCTGCTGAAAATTTTAATCTTTTGCTTTAATATTTGTGACATCTTTTTATCCTTTATTATTATGTATTAAATATGCATTTCAATTGAAACTTTAAAATTTGTTTTGGGTCTGTTAATGTAACCGCTTTCACCGATACCGAATTTTACACCTGCCCGCAAAGCATAATTACGATAAGTAAACATTAACGTAGGTGCAATTGCCCAAGAATTACCACCGGACCGAGCAATATTAGAATTATTTAATTTTGAAGTGAATTGATGTTTACCTATAAACTCAAGAAAAATAACATAATCAGGTTTATAATAATTTATATGGTTTAATCTATAACCAAAAGTCAAATCATAATTAATTTCATCACCGGGTTTCAATAAGCTATTTGTTATTTTTCCTGTGTAAAGAACACTTGCAAACCAATACCACGCAACAGACTCCCTACCGGACGTTAATCCAATATTTAGCACATCAGGTTTGATGTTATCTTTAGAATATTTATAACTGCCGAGAGCTGTAAATTCAAGCATTGCACCTTTACTATAGTCGACATAAAAACGGTATTTACTTTTAATTCCTATTCCGTCAAAGTCGTAACTTCCTGTTTCGTTACTGAAAGGAATATCCGTACCGATTGTCCATTTAGGTGTAACTCCATATCCCAATTCATACTCATTTCTAACAAAACCTAAACCGCTTTTTAAAGTTAAACCAAGTGCCAAACCTCCTTTGAAAAGTACATCCGGTCCGTGCCCATAAATTGGGTCGTGGGCAAAAATTTGCGTACTACTTAAAATAATTATTAGGCTACCAACAACAACATACTTCTTAATTTTCAACATTTTGAATAACCTCAAAACCTATAGTGTTTATTATTTCTTTTATTTTATTTCCTGATATTTTCTGTTCATCAAATTTTACAGATACGTTTCTGTTTTTGTAATCAACAGAACTTCTTATAACTCCATCGTACTGAGATAATGCCCTATAAATTCTCCCTGCACAACCGCTACAACTCATTTTCTTATCCGTTAGCTAACGGATTATTTCTATCTTCTTCATTTTCTTTCAAAATATCTGCTTCAAATATAAGCTTACCCGCAGGGTGTTTGTCAAGTACTTTTTTCAATCACTTTGGCATAAAATCCATTTGTGATTAAAATCTCTTCAATACCTTCTTCAGTGATCTTGGTATCTTTATAAGTAACTTCTATAATATGATTATTTAAACTTGCGTTTACTTTTACATTTTTAATCTTTTCGTGCAGGACTTTTTTAATTGTTTTTATGCAATTATCACAATGAATGTTTTTTATATCGATATTTAAAGTTTTGGACTTGTTTCTTTTGCTTTTAAAAATTGAAGTCCCGAATGAATTAAGTAATACGGTGCTGACACTTGCAACCATTGCTATCATTGCCCATATCGGGCTAATTAAACCGCTTACAGCCAATGGTACTCCAATTCCATTAAATGAAAATGCCAAGGTAAGATTCTGAACGGTTTTATTGTATGAATTTTTACCGATTTGATAAACATCCGGAATTGACCTTAGCCTGCCGCCCATTACAACAATATCAGCAGATTCAATTGCAATGTCTGTCCCGGTACCAATTGCTATACCAACATCAGCCTGCATTAAAGCCGGGGCATCATTAATACCATCACCTACCATAATAACTTTATTGCCCGATTCTTGTAGCTGCCTAATTTTATGTAATTTATTTTCGGGCAAAACTTCAGCTTCAACTCTTTCAATACCGACTTGTTCGGCAACAGAAAGAGCGGTTTGCTTATTATCCCCGGTAATCATTATTGGTTCTAAGCCGGCATCCTTTAATTTTTTAATCGCATCTTTTGCATCTTCTTTAATTGTATCTGCAATAGCAAACATTCCGATTAATTTGCCGTTTTCAGAAACACCGACTATTGTCTTGGAATTGTCTTTCATTTTTTCAGATATCTGCACTGCATTATTTAACATCATAACATTTTTGCTATTAAGGAAATTTAAACTACCGACAAGAATTTCGTTGTTCTCAATAAAAGCTTTAACCCCTTTACCCGGGTAAGATTCGAAATCTATTACCTGTTGGAGAGTCAAATTATTTTTATCCGCATAGTTTACAATTGCTTCGGCGAGAGGATGTTCGGAAGGATATTCAGCAGAGGCAGCGGTTTGTATAATATAATCTTTACCTGCCTGGCCTGCCCGCTCCGTCTTGTCTGAGACAAGATGAGTAGTCAGGTTCTTACCGTCAACTTGTATAATATCAGTAAGTTCCGGTGTACCTTTTGTTATAGTCCCTGTTTTATCAAAGACAATTATATTGGCATCCTTTAAAGCCTGAAATGCTATACTTGATCTTACCAGGATACCTTTTTCCGCTGCTTTACCTCCACCGTGAATCATAGCGAGAGGAGTTGCCATACCCAATGCACAAGGATAACCCATTATAAAGACGGCTAAAACTGCAAGAATACCCCTGACCAAATCAATATGTCCGGTAACAAAGTAATCACCGGCAGTCCATATAAGAATACTTAATCCTGAAAAAAATAATACGCCCGGTACATAATATTTTAATATTTTATCAACCAATAAAATAATACCGGGTTTTAATGCCCTTGCTTCTTCAATTGAATGTGCTACTTTTTGAAGAAAGCTATCTTCACCTAAATGAGTAACTTTCACAATCATTGTGCCTGATTTATTCATCGAACCGCCGATAACCTCATCCCCGGTTTTCTTTTCAACCGGCATTGATTCACCGGTTACAATGCTTTCGTCAACACTTGAACTGCCTTCAACTATATTCCCGTCAACCGGGATGTTTTCTCCCGGACGAATCCGTATTAAATCATTAATATTTAATTCTTCTACCGGAATTACCTCCTCGCTATTATTTCTAATTACATTCGCTGTAGAAGGTTGAAGCTTTAAAAGATTTCTTACCGCTTGTGAGGCTTTTGTTCTTACTTTTAATGAAGTGAAATCCGATAGAATATGATAAGTTACTATAAAAACCGAAACGGCAAAAAATTCTATACCGGGAAAATCTTTAATAAAAAATCCGGCTATACCTCCTGCTAATCCCGAGAAAGCACCGAACTCCAGTAAAACATGTTGATTAAGAATTCCCCTTTTTAGTGATTGAAAAGCCATTTTCAGAATAAACAAACCCGGTCCAAAAACGGTAATTAAAGCCAGCCCGAACATAATCCAAACAAACCAGGGTAGCATAATTCCTGACCACATAATTAACATTATTAATAATGCAGCAGCAGTAAACGAAGCCGATAGAAAAAGTTTTGAACGCTTTTGTTTTATTTCCTGCTCTTCCTCTTCAAAAGCTTTTAATTTATCAGGATCGCGAACAATGTAACCAAGGTCTTTGATAGTATCTTTAATATTATTAGGTGTTAGTTTCTCAGGTTTGTACTCAACCAAAATTTCATTATGCGCCAGGCTGACTGTTGCTTTTTTTATGCCTTCTTTTTTTGCAAATGCTTTTTCAAGAGTCGATGCACAAAACGAGCAGCTTAAACCCCCCAATTTTAACTGAATTTTTTTTGTCTCATTTACCATTTTATTACATTATTTAAATAGTTAAAATTTATTTTAATTTCTAATTATTACTCATACCTTACAATCAGAACACTTTAAAATTGATTTTGAATTTTGATAAATCGACAATAACAACAGAGCCACTACTCCTAAATAAATTTCAGTTTGGTGAGTAACAACAAATTCCTGCACAGTAAGTCCGAGCGAAGCGGGTAAAATTGGAATAATACTTCCAATAAAGCCCAGCACAACCGGCAGCAACGGCGAGCAACAAAGGAAGGGAGTAATAATACTGACAAATATTCCGCCTGCTGCCGAAGCCGTATGTCCTTTTCTACTTCTGTTTACAAGGAAAACTACAAATGGAATTAATACAGATAGAAGCAGCGCAAAAATGAAAGCAAAAATTATCATTCTTGGCGTTAAATATTGGAACGAAATTAATCCAATTTTTCCGCCGGTATACGATGCCGGAAGAGTTATCAAATACAAAAGTAAAAAGAACACGAAACTTATTATTCCGATAATTCTGTATTTTTTTCCTGACTTGCCGTCAGGCAGATTTGAAAAAACAATGTTAAGTGAATCTTTGAACTTACTCACTGAGAACCTCTTTATCCGTTAGCTAACGGATTATTTATTTTAAAACGCCAGCCATCTTATCCCGAATGAATAAGTATAATTAAATATATTTCTATCATCGGCAATTGGAATCTGAACAGAAGTTTCAAACAATAATCTGCTGGAAGTAATGAATTGCAACCCCGGTGACAAAAACAATAAATTCTTATCAACTTCAAACACGTGCTGTCCGTTCAATTCCAAATAAAGATTTAACTGGAACGGCGGATATTTCTGAGGCAGAAGAGGATATCCGAAAGCAAAATTATAAACCAAATTATCAGGTAAATTTTTGGAAATAAATGTATATCCTGCCGAACCGTATAAACCGTATTTAAGAGTAACGTATCCTGTTACAAACATAATTTGCGAAGAATAAACATCGGCACTTACATTTGAAGCACCGGTTGGAAATGTTTGTGTAAATTTTAAAAGCCCTCTAAAAGTTTTTGCTCTCCTGTTAATCTGAAACATCATCTGTTTTGCAAAAAAAGAAAAATTACCGAAACCGCTTTGATTTTTACCGTCTTTAGGAAACCGGGTAACAAAGGACTGTATTACTCCTATTTGAAAATTAGTAGTTACATTATACGGGATTGCCAATGGCTGAATAAAAGTTTCCCCAAGGTCTGTTGAAATAATCTTACCGAATGTTCTGAAACCGCCGCCTGTAAGACCAAGCAATATTGGAGTATCAGTATTTATAGGAGGTCCCTGGGCAAATAACTTATTAGTAAAAAAGAATACGCAAACGGTTAAAACTAACAGCCATATATTTAGCTTTGTTCTTTTAATTTTTTAACTTAGTGCGTTTAGAAAAACTGATTTATCAAAACCTTTTGAATTACAGCAGTCCAATAATTTACCGTTAACTACTACTGCAGGTACTGAATTAACACCATAATTTTTTGCCCTTTCAGAATATTCCGATGAACCGCTTTCTTCATTCAAATTATAAATTACAACCTCGTGCTGATCGGTAATAACTTCACGCACTTGTGTCTCTACGTTGCTGCAGAATTTGCATCCTGCCGTGAATACTTCCACTTTCATTTTTATTACTCCTTTAATTAATTTTAATATCGAACCAACTACAAATTACCGAAAGCTAAAAGCTCTCAATTCTTATCCACAATATACCTTTACGATACGGGCGTCTGTCAAGTCAAAAAGAAATATTAATTTCCTTCATTCAGTTTATCAAGTTTACTTTTAATCACATCCATCTCGGATATAATAGCAGCTACTTTTTTTATCTCCATATTGGGAAATTCTTTTTTTGCAAACTCTATTTTCTCAGCATCTTCACAATTACCGGGACAAGCATCAACCACTTTAACAATCTTAAGTGCAAGTTCTTTTCTTAAAATATCTTCAAGCAATATGTATGATGCTTTGTTTAGAGTTCCTTCTATAGCCTTAAACTGCGTTAAAATATCACCCGGATTTTCTTCCCGGTCAATCATTTTTTCTACACCGTCAATTTGACCTTTCAGGTAATGAAGGTGTTTTTTTAATTTTTTAATTTCATCATATAGTTCCATTTAGAAGCCTATTAGTTTAATTAATTTTTATTACTAATATAGATAAGAAGATAGGGTGTTTGTCAAGTGAAAAAACAATGATAGTAAGTCATGAGACTTTTTAACTGAAATTATTTTGCAGTTAAATGAATTACTGAAACAGAATTATCCCCGTAATTAGAAACAAACAATTTTGTATCATTGAGTGCAGGCATTACACCGATGGGTTTATTTCCTACAGAATATTCTTTAATAAGTTTCTTATAGGTTACAGCATCATAAACGAATACTTTTTTTGCACCGAAGTTTACCACATAAAGTAACTTTTCATTTTGAGATAAGACGGCTTCTTCCGGTGATTGTAAGTCCGTTATTTCGTGAATTATTTTGTCGGTTTCGGTACTGATTATATGAATTTTGTTGAGCTTAAAATTACTTATGAAAAGCAGGGAATGATCTTTGTTGTAATGCACCAACTCCGGTTTACCACCGCCGAAATTCAATATTTTTGTTTTTTTAGTTTTTACATTAATAATGGAAATTGTTCCGTCCTTAGTATTAGTGGTAAAAATTTTACTATCATCTTTTGAAATACCGATTCCGTCAGGACCTTTACCGGTTTTATAACTATCTAATATTTTCAAAGAACCGGCATTAAGTTTTAGCGCCCTATTTTTACCCGTTTCAATTACATAAATAATTTTTCCGTTTTTAGTTGATGTTATACCGCCTAAGTTTTCTTTAAACTTTTTTTGTTTTACAATTTTATGGATTGAAAAATCTATGACAACTATTTGTTTTTCATAACCGCTTACAGCAACAAGATTAGTTTTACCAAGCCTTGTAAATCCCCACGGATATTTGATGCCCTCAATCTTATTTTCAACTTTCTCAGTTTGAGTATTAATTACCGATATAAAATTATCTTCGACATTAGCCACATAAAGATATTTTTCATCGGGAGTTAAAAAAAGAGCATCGGGTCCTTTGCCGACTGGAATTGTATTTACCTTACTTTGTTTATCTACATTTTCAGATTTATTTTGGATTTGTACATTTTCCTTTTTTATTTCCGAACAAGCATTAAATACAAATATTAAAACAACTAATAAACCGATATATGATTTCATATCATCTCCTAATTTGGATTTTACAAGTGTAATAAATTTATGTTATAACATCCCCTTAAGTTCCCGAAATTAATATACCTGATTTATTTTTTTTCTCGATATTTTTTTAATAGTTAGAACTATCCCTATAAATAATAAAATGGCACTAATAGCCAAGATATCTTCTTCTAAAATCGGAGAGAATATCAAAATAAATCCTTCTCCTTTTACAAGCCCTGAAAAACTTGATACACAAAATGGAATAAAAAAGAGTCGGAATGATTCCCAATAATGCAATCGAATTCTTGACCACGTCAAATCACCGGTACTTAACATTAAGGCTGCATAAACAATTACACCAACACCGAATGAAGTACCCCATAAATTTAAATCAGTATCAAAGTAAATAATCGATATTACTAAATACCATATTAAATAACTCCACAAAATAATTCTGTTTAAGGAAAGCCGAGATAGATATTTGAAGATATTCATAATTTGTTTCATATGTTTATTATTGTCATTGACTGTTTCAAGTACTTGTCATATCGAAGGAGAGGAGCGACCGAGATATCTTTTCCATTGAATTGGAGTGAAAGATTTCTCACCCGTCAGCCGACGGATTCGAAATGACATAAGGAACTATTTTGCAGAAACTTTATTTATTATACGGCGCAGCAGCTAAGCTTCCCTACATCTTTATCAAAAGTAATTGCCGCAAGTTTCACTCCTTCGGAAAGCGTTAAGTACGGATGGAACATATTTTTCAGTTCTTTTGCGGTAATGCCGTATTTTATTGCGAGTGAAATTTCCATTAATAATTCGGATCCTTCCGATGCCAAAATTCTTGCACCTATCAGTTTACCGTTTCCTTTGTTGCGTATAAGTTTGATGAAACCCTTTGTATTTCTTGCAGCAAGAGAACGCGGAATATCTTTTAGTTCTATTTTTGAAACATCGTAGTCAATGCCTGCTTTGAAAGCTTGATCTTCATCCATTCCCACTCCGGCTATTTGGGGATCGGTAAACACAACCCAGGGAAGTACAGTGTAATCTTTTTCTTTTAAACTTTCACCGAAAGCATTTTCTACGGCGAGTGCAGCGGCATAAGCGGCGGTATAAACAAACAAGTGTTCACCCGTTATATCACCGGCAGCAAAAATATTTGAAATATTTGTGCGGTTATATTCGTCCGTTTTAATGAAACCGTTCCCGTGAAGTGCAATACTTAGATTTTCAAGTCCCATATTGTTTGAATTGCCTTTACGTCCGGTAGCGACCAATAAATGAGTACCTTCAATTGCTTCATCGTTTTCATCAATTGTAATTTGCAAACTTACTTTATCATCTTTTTTAGATACAGAATTAATTTTTACACCGGTTTTAATTTCCACGCCTTCCTCTCGTAAATAATCGGCAATAGATTCCGATACATCCGGCATTTCGGTGGGAATAATTCTGTTTGACCTTTGTAACACCGTCACTTTTGAACCGAGTCGTGCAAACATTTGAGCATTTTCCAGTGCGATGTATCTTCCACCCATAATTATTAAATGCTCCGGAAGCTCTTGTAGTTCGTACAAAGTATCGGTTATTAAATAGCCGGATTCTTTTAAACCGGGAATATCAGGAATGAACGTAGACGAACCGGTGGCGATTAATATTACTTGTCCCGTTTTGGTTTCACCGTTTACTTCTCCGTTAGGAGTCCTAAGGACAACTGTGTTTTTATCAACTATTTTCGCTCTACCTTTAATTACCGTTACATTGGGATCGCCACTGATTACATCCACGTATTTTTTCTGTCTGAGGTCTTCAACTAATTCTGTTTTTTGTCTTATAACTTCCTTAAAATTAATTTTGTTCTCTCCCGGTTTAATGCTCGTAAAATTAGGGTGGTTTGCATTATACAATTGTTCTGCCGTTCTGATTAAAGTCTTGGATGGAACACACCCAACGTTTACACAAGTTCCCCCGATGGGAAGTCCTTCATTTATCATCAGAACATTTTTTCCCATCTCGCTTGCTTTAATCGCTGCGGAAAATGCAGCAGAACCCCCGCCGATTATGATCAAATTATAATCCGAATTTTGTAGATAAGTTTTCTGTTCGCTTTCTTTGTCTATACTTTCACTATCATTATTATTGCCGTTATTTATTTCTTCAACTACTTTATAATGAACGGTGGAATTTATCCTTTCGATTATTTCTTTCTTACTTGTTTTTTCCGTATCGAATGAAAACAACCCCGAATGTTCGGGATAACTTACCGATTTGCTTTTTAACCCTTCCAGTCCTTCGAGTTTTTTTTCTATAGTTGTAACACAATCATCGCAGGTCATTCCTTGAATTTCTAATTTTATTGTTTCTATTGTCATTGCTTTTATTCCTCACCATTTTTTTTGTTAAGTTCTGTAACATCCTTTACTTTAAACCCGGCTTTTTCCTCAATCGCTTTTTTCAATTGTTCGGGACTTGTTTTTGTTTTATCATATTTAACTTTTGCAACACCTGTTTTATACGAAGAAGTTGCAGAAAGAACTCCCTCTGTAGTTTTGAGCGAATAATCGACTGTATTTTCGCAACTTGAACAGGTCATTCCCTCTATATCTATTTTTGCCTCTCTTATATTATCAGAGTTTGTCATTGCAACTGTCATATCAACATTTGGAAACAAAGCACTCGAATAATAGGGGAAAGAATATAATGCGACCGACACAAATAATATTATCCACAAAAACTTTTTTGAATTTATAAATCTTGGTTTATTGTTGTTTCCATCTCCCGGACGGGCAGGCTCACACTCACATTCTATTTCTTTTTTAGGTTTGTATGCTTGATTAAAAGCCGCACCGAGGGCAATTACAGATAGAGCCATAAAATAAGGTCGTAACGGTTGAAACCAGGAAAAAGTGGAGGCTACTCCTCCAATACCGCCGAGTATTGCAAGCACAGGAACAATACAGCAAATAGATGCCGCACCGGCAGCAAATATCCCAACTCCCAACCATTTGTTCTTTTTTGATTTATTATTTACCATTTCTATACCGATTATTTTCCTTCTTCATTTTTCTTTTATCCGGCCCGTCAGTAGACGGATTTTTAACTTTTGACGGATTCACTTTTGGTTTGCTGAATTTATAATGAGTTTTATTCATAATATCGGTGATCTCTTTTTCAGATGTTTTTTTGGGATCATATTTAACTTCGGCTGTGTTTTTCTTTAAGCTTACTTTATAATCTTTAACCCCGTTTATCTTTTTCAATTTATTTTCAACATTTAAAACACACCCGCTGCAGGTCATCCCGGTTACCGAAAATGTTGTAACAGCGATTTTCTTATCTGTTTTTTTGCCTTTAGTTTGAGCATAACTAAACGATGCAGTAAACGCGAGAGTTAGAAACAAAACAATTAAATTCTTCCTAAAGGTCTGTGACATTTTTCCTTCCTTTTTTAATTAGTACTTATTAAATCAAATTTGTTCTGAACTTCCGGCAGTACAAAATATTGAGCGAGAATTTCTATGAACAACTTGCTTTCCAACGAGTAATAAACCGTTTGAGAATCTTTTCTGCTCTTTACAATTAGTTTGTCTTTTAACTTCCTTAAATGCTGAGAAATAGCTGAGTCACTCATTTCAAGCACTTCGGCTAAATCACATACACACAATTCTTTGTGGGCGTACAACAGGTAAACAATTTTTAATCTTACAGCGTTTCCCACAACACTTAACAAATCAGCTAATGTGTTCAAACCCTCAAGCTGATTTATGTTTTTTTTAATTAGATCAAACTCTTTATCGTCAAAATGAGGACCAATGCATTGGTGTCCTTCAACTAATATTTTTTTTTGTTTCATAATTTTATTCCTTTATTATTTTAGTATATACTAAAGTAGTATATTCAATTAATTGTAACAAGCGATAAATTTATTTATGTAAGTCATACTACACTTTTATTATATCTGAGCATAGTTGAATGTAGCTATAATTGATTCTACCAATTTCATCGTATACAAAAAAAGAACTTGTTATTTTTTTTGTTTTAGCTAAACTTTCCAAACCATTCTTATTCCTATTGCGCAGAAAATCATCAGTAAATAAAATATATTCTCTACTATCTATATTATTTTTTAAGAGCTTATGAGCAACAATTAAATCAAGCCCGAAGATTTTACAATAATTACTAATCATCATACTACATAATTCACCTGAATGAACTATAAATTTTAAAGATAAATTCTTTAATGATTTACAAGCACCGCAATTACAATTACTTTCATTACTTATTGTTTTTAATATTTCGTGAAATTTTCTGAACATATTATTACATTGTTCATAAACTTCAAAAGCCGAAAATGAATCTTCAAATTTGTAGAATAAAATTGCATCACCTTCTATTTCATCCATTGATAATCCTAAATTATTAGATCCCAATATTGATTCTAATAATATGCCTATTTTGCTTTGACTGTGTATGATATCCGTTTTATTAACAAACCTTGTAAAACCACTTATATCCGGTATTATTATTAAGGATGATTCCGATATATTACACAAACTGTTCATCAGTATTTCTTTATTAAATTTTTGAACATGATTTATTACAAATATCTTCTTGAGAATAAAAATATTGTAAGGTTAAGCCTTACAGCAGCACCGGAATTTGCGTAAGAGTTGCTTTGCTTTGTTATACATTTCTATCGCACATTATGTACAACACTTTCGCTCCCCGGAGAAAACACCAGCAAATTCAATTTCACCTGATAAACGCTTTATATAATATTCGGGATCTTCTTGAAAAACAGTCAGGCAATGTGGGCACTTGCAAAAATGCAGCTTCTCACCCTGGTAGTTAATTGCCACGGTTTGATTTATCGGTTTTTCAGCTAAGCAACTTGGGCACACAACGAGACTATTAGCTTCTTTTAGTAGAGCGTCAGGATTTTCTTCAAACAAAACGGCACATCCATCGCAACAGAATGAATATTTTTTTTCTTGGTACTTCCGTATTACTGCGTTTTCCTTGGTAATCCCTAATCTTACCAGGGAACAACCACATGTAGGACAAACCGGTGTTTTCATTTTTAATGTCTCCCTATTTAATTTGTTGATGTATAATATATTATTACGTTGTTCATAAACTTCAAAAACCGAAAATGAATCTGCAAATTTATAGAATAAAATCGCATCACTTTCTATTTCATCCATTGAGAATCCTAAATTATTAGATACCAATTATGTTTTAATCACTTTCTTAAAATAAACGGTAACAACCATTTATTATCTTCGGGTTTTAGCCAATGATAAACTAAGTTCCCTAATATAGTTGCATAAACAAAATGGGCTGCCAATGTAAGTAGAAAATATTGAGGCCACATATATCTAATTCCGAATAAACCTACCCTTGGTGCCAGAGGTGGAGCCACCATCATTCCAAGCTCTATAAATGCAATCCAGAGATACGTAACAAGAACTGTTTTTTTAAGTGTTGCGTACCTGCCAAAAACCAATGTAAGTACTAATCCAAAATTAGCCCCGTTAAAATAATGAGCAAAAGTTCCCACCCAATAGTATTCGATAAATGTTTTGCTGCCTGTCATCATTTTTCCAAACATAGAAGGTGTATCACCGGGAAGCCAGCTTTCTATAACACCCATTTGTCTTATCCAGTCCAGACCAATTGTAGCAATTGCTCCGGCTGCCAAGCCGACCCATATTCTTCTGAATAAATCCGGATAATTTTTTTTGGTATAGACTAATGCCCATATTAAAAATAGAATGGCTGGTATGTAAAGAAAATAGATATATGGAACTGCAAACTCATGAGCAGCTTTTATTATTTTTGGACCGATTGTCTGACCTTTAAAATATTCAGCATACCCAAATGATAAAACTATTAGATTTATAGGAACAAAACCCCCTGCAAATAAAACTAAAAGTGTTAAAATAGATTTTTTGTTTTTTTGATCATCCATAAATTTGCCTCATTAATTAGTAAGTTATTATTTTAGCATATACTAAAATACTTAATTTTATCTTTTTGTCAAGTATTATTAATAGACAGTATGTTTTGGAATACACAGAATGTTGATAATATAATTTAGAAGGAATATATTATATGCGTAATTGTTGAGCTGTGTATATTAGAAATAGAAGTGCATGAATTATTAGAATGAATGATTAAGGTTTTGTATATGAAGCAGAATCCATTAGACATATTAAAAATTTACAATTCCGGTAACAAAAAATTATCGTTGAAAGAGATTGCAGAGGACTTAGAGCAGATTTCTCAAATTAAAAAATGTTCATTCTGCGGCTGCTTTGCAGATACGTTAAAAGAGTTTACTGATATTACAGAAGTGAATGGCAAACCTATTTTGTCCGAACGTGCTAATGTAATGCGCAATGAAGTTCTGAAAAACAAAAAGTACGACTGCCTTGGTTGCAACCCCTGTTACCCTGCTGATATTTCCAATTTGTTATATGAATTATATAATGTTTCAGAGGTAGAAAAACAGGTTCCTTCCTACGGTTGTTCTTCCGAATGTTCAACTGAAAATACAACAAAATGGCCTGTTGAAAAGGGAAAATTTTTCGTTGGAAATAAAAAGTCATCGGTAGCAGTTTGTACACTAACAAGTACTGATTTACCGGAAAAGATTTTCAAGGATGCGACAGAGAAAATTGCCATTGTAGGGTATTGTGAAACTGAAAATATCGGCATTGAAAAAATTGTTAAAAACATAATCACTAATTCCAACATACGCTATTTAATTCTTTTCGGGAAAGATAGCGGTAACGGTAAAATGGGACATCTTTCCGGTCAAGCAATTCTATCACTTCAAAGTAATGGGATCTCTGAAAATGGAAAAATTATCGGGGCAAAAGGTAAACGCCCGTTTTTAAGAAACATCACCCTCGAACTAATTAAAAGATTCCAATCCCAGGTAGAAATAGTTAATCTCATCGGTACAACTTCATTGCGTGAAATACAAAATGTAATCAATGTCTATCATACAAAAAACAAATCATCATTTTCCGGTAATACCGTAACGGTTTCAACAAATAAAATAATTACCGCTCAAAATCCTGAACGCTTAGTATTAGATAAAAAGGGATTCTTTCTTATTATTCCGCAGAAAGACGAGAAGAAAATTTATGTGGAATATTACTCGAACAACGGTAAACTTTTACAGACAATTGAAGGAACAGATGCGGCAAGCATTTATTACACGATTATCGAAAAGGGTTTTATATCAGTATTAGATCACGCTGCTTACCTCGGTAAAGAATTAACAAAAGCAGAGTATTTCCTAAAATATAACATTCCGTTTATCCAGGATAAAGCATTGGGGAAATTGGTAGATGAATAAAAATGTTACCTTATTAGCCGTTAAATTGATGAAAGATGATTCTATATTGAAAACATTAAAACTATTTTTATTCTTCTCGGTATTGACTATACCTTTTATAATTGCAGGGTGCTCAAATATTAAAAACGATAAACAAAAAGAAGAACCCACTGTAATTGTACCCCTTACTAAGCATTGGGAAAAGTCGGTACCCAATCAAATAATTCCGAAAGGGTTAAAATCTCTTTCTGCCAAAGAATGCGGCAGTTGCCACAATGATATTTACCTTGAATGGAAAAGAGCCAATCACAGTAAAGCATGGGAAGACCTGCAGTTTCAAGCTGAGTGGAAAAAGAACAAAAAGTTATGGGTTTGTATAAACTGCCACACTCCCCTGCAGAACCAACAGAAGCTTATTGTAACAGGTAAAAAAGCCTAATCCATTGTTTAACAAGTTTGAACTTTATTTCAGAAATAGTGTAATTTACAAAAGAAGAATTTGAAGAAAAAAAAAGAGATATAATATGAATGGTGAAAGTTCCGAAATAAACGATAAAGGGAAAAACTACTATTCCACTTCAGCTCAACCGGATGCAATAAATCTTAAAGAGCACTGGAATCATGTCTATGTAAATAGCCCGGAAGAAAAATTAGGTTGGTATGAAAACGATTTAACACCCACCTTTGATATGATCAATAAAACCGGTCTATCTAAGTCAGCAAGAATTTTGAATATAGGTTCGGGAAGTTCTACTTTAATAGATGAGTTATTAAGCTTGGAATATTCAAATATATCGGCAACCGATATTAGCGACATAAGTCTTAATAATTTGAAAACAAGACTTGGAAAGGCAAGCAATAAAGTTGAATGGATTGTCGATGATTTGACAAATCCCACGCTACTTAACAAAATACAACCGGTTGATCTTTGGATTGATAGAGCTGTCCTCCATTTCTTTACAGAGTCAAAGGATCAAAATATTTATTTCAATCTTTTGAAGAGTAAGGTTAAACAGGGCGGTTTTGTTATGTTTGCAGAATTTAATACTGAAGGAGCTGTAAAATGTTCGGGCTTATCAGTAAATCGTTACAGCAAAGAAATGTTAATTGAAAAACTTGGAAACGATTTTAATTTAGTCCATAGCTTTAACCATATTTACACTATGCCTTCCGGTTCATTAAGACCTTATATTTATGCGCTTTTCAAAAGAGAAAGGGAATGAAAAAAGTATTAATCTTTCTCAGCAAAGGGTTTGAATAACTTGAGGTCTGATGTTCTCGGCTAAACAACTGTAAGAAATTACACAGAACCAATCGAACTAAAAACCTGTGCATTCCACGATGAAGTTACAAGTAGATTCGGTATAAAGATTAAAGTCGATTTATACAGTTTCTTCTTTATTCTTTTGTGGAAATATTTTTTAAAAGTTTATCGCCTTTCCTTAATTTAGGATATAAAGGATTTGTTCTATCTCTAATATCCTGAGTATAAATAACACTAATACTAATATTTTTATTTAATTGAGGAAATTTAATATCAATTTTGTCATCCATTTTTTCAAGTAATAAATGTTTGTCAAACTCTACTCTTTTATAAAATATTCCTCCGCAAATACCACATCTAAATTGCGTACCGCTAATAGTTTCAATGGCAAACGGGACACCTTCTTTCATTCTAAATTTTGCAGACAGTTTCATTGTTTAAATAAAATATTAGTCGATAATTTCCTGTTAAAGAATTTATGTTTTAAAATAAAAAATATTTTTACGTAATTAATAACTCATTATTATTGAATTGTTTCCTATTTGAAAAAACTTTAGTCCAATAAATCTCAGATAGGGGTTATTAGTCCGGTAGGATATTTCGGACGGTTAAGAGGCAAACTCCATTGCCAATACAAAATTATTAACCTTTGATAAAAAATACAATATGTGTTAAATAAAATTTGTCACAATTATTGATATGATATAATTAGTATTGATACTAAAATAATTTTAATCTATTTTAATATCAGCGATGGAGTTCGCTTAACATTTCTAATTTAAGAAATTAATGACTCCTACTAATTGTTAATTATTAGCAGGAGATTTTTCTCTCCAGCCTTATCTTTTAAAAAGGAAATTAGTATGAAAATCCTTATCATATCTGATATTCACGCAAACTACCCGGCACTTGAAGCAGTATTAAAAGATGTTGGAAGATATGATAAAATATTTTTTTTAGGTGATGTTGTTGATTACGGACCGAACCCAAAAAAATGTTTAAACTTTGTAATGAACAATGCAGACTACTATGTAAGGGGCAATCACGACAACGCATTAGGTTATGATACAGACTGCAACAGCATGAACTCATTTAGAAAATACTCTATCCAAACGCGGAAATGGCACAAGACCCTTCTAAATAATAATGAAATTAAATTTCTGCGAAGTATGCCTAAAATTGAAAAACTACATTTAGATAACAATTCTTTTTTACTTACTCATGCTTCACCGGACGGAGATATTTCTAAATATTTAGACCAAAATGAAATCGGTAAAGAATTAAAGGAACCTTATTCTGATTTTGTTATGGTTGGGCATACACATATTCAATATAAAACTTCAGTTGGTAAAACTCTTATTGTAAACCCGGGGAGTGTTGGGCTTGCAAGAGACGGTGCACAAGCCTGTTATTCGGTTTATGAAAACGGCACAATTTTTCTATACCGTATTGAATATGATGTTCAAAAAACAATTTCTGATTTGATGCAAAGTCCTTTACCGGAAGAAATAAAGAAGGGATTAATAAATGTTTTATTAAATCATTAAAGTTAATTTTAATTTAAGATGCGATTTTATTGCACAAACTGCTGGAATGATATTACTGAAAACGATAAAATTTGTTCGCATTGCGGTGCCGATCAAACGGAATTACATGGTGAAGTCTTTGAGGAAAAACTAATCCGTGCACTGCATAATCCCGAACCGGAAACTGTTATTAGAGCAGCAAATATTTTAGCAGATTTAAAAGTTCTTGATGCATTGCCTTCATTAGAAAGCCTTATAAAAATAAATCTTGATCCATTTATATTAGCCGCTGCAATTAAATCAATTTGCAAAATCGGTGGAGAAAATTATTTTTACAGAGCAAGAAATTTATTAAAAAGTAAGAAATCATTTATTGTTGAAAATGCTTTAAAGGATTGCCAAAGTTTCCTAAAATTGTATAAATCCAAATAAGGTGTTTTATAAATGAATTGTAGAATTATGTTTTTATAACAGTAATCCAATTGGCTGCAAAGAATATGGAAATAATATTTATCCCTAAAGTAAAATTAACAGCTCTGTGGGTACTAAGAATCACGCGTCTCTTTCTAATTTTAAAAGTGGAATATAATTAAGGACATAGTTATTTTAAATACAGGCTCGGTTATAAAATTTATATTTGAAAAGTTATTAAAGTAATGGCAATATGTAATTGATTTTACGTTACAGGTTTTAATAAGTTAAAATTATTATTCATTTTCTATGGGAGATTGTTCAAATGAATTTGACAAAAAAAACTATATTAATAGTTACATCCGTTTCTGTTGCACTCATTTCCGTTTTACTTTTTCTTTACATAACAGGCTCAGCACAAGATAACTCCGCTACGGCTCAAGAAAACAAAATTGGACTAAAAAATATAAATAACACCAATGCCTCTTCAAAAATAAAAGGAAAAGATATCTACGGTAAATATTGCGTTGCTTGTCATGGAATTAATGGTAACGGACAAGGACTACAAGCTTATAGATTAAAAGTTAAACCAACTGATTTCACCTCAGGAATGTTTAAATTCAAATCAACTTCTTATGGCACCCCGCCAACCGCCGACGATATAATCACTACATTGAAATTAGGTGTAAGGACTACGTCTATGCTGCCGCAATGGCAGTTGTCCAATCAGCAGATGAAGAGCGTAGCCGAATATGTGCTTTCTTTTTCAAAACAAAATATTAAAACAGCAAAGCCAATACAGGTTCCCGGTGCACCTGAAAAGTCCCGAACCATTCTTGAAAAAGGTAAAAAGCTTTTTCAAAGTAATTGTGCAACGTGTCACGGTACTGACGGAAAAGGAGACGGCGTACTTGCTAAGTCACTGAAAGATTACAAACAAAACCCGAGTTTACCGGCTAATCTTACGTTGCGTCCTTTAAAAAGAGCGAACACACCTTCAAGATTATATTTGGTAATCGCAACGGGTATAGAAGGTACCCCGATGCCTCCATTTCAAAATTCTCTTAAACCAAAAGATATTTGGGCTATTGATTATTACGTTCAATCTTTAAAAAGTGGCAAGCAATACTCGTCCAATCGAAATGGAATGGGAATGATGGGAGGTATGATGGGAAAGAACAATAAGCTTGTGGGTGAAGAAAATATAGGAATGCAGATAGACATGGCTGCAGGTCACGCCTGGATGATGGGAAAGAAAAAATAATAAGTTAATATTGAATGGAAGAGTTATGTGTTTGATGAAAATTTACAATAGGTTTGCAATACTTCGATGAACTTATTGGATTACTCCAATAAGTATTATTATGAGTGGAAAAAACCATATGTTCTTTGGACAATTTAAAAAAAATAGTAATTTATACTTGGTATTACATTTTGAATTTTAACAAAAGGAGGAAATATCATGATGAACGGAATTGGCTTCGGTGGAGGTATGTGGTTCGGTTTAATTATTTGGTTGGTAATTATTGGAGGGGTAATATGGGCGGTGATAACTATCGTTAACAATAATAATCGAAAGCAGCAAAATATTTTTCCACATAAAGAAGGTGCTTTGGATATCTTAAAAAATCGCTATGCCAGGGGTGAGATCAACCGTGAACAATTTGAGCAAATGAAACAAGACTTAAATTCTTAAATTGTTTTCATAAAATCTAAGGATTGGAATTATATAAAGAAATAATAAAATACTTTTCTTTTAATTCTACTCTTATCGGTTTGTAGAAACGTGAGGCTTTACGCCTTCACGTTTAATATTTATCCATGCTGCCGAACAACTCTGTTTAATTAACTAAAAAAAGTAAACCTTTGGTCGTTAGATTGTTGAACTCAAAAGAAATAAAATAGATGAAAAAATGTTTAATATTTTAAAAATAAACGGATAGATAAATGAATAATAAGATTCAATTATCTAGCAATCATAATAGAAGTTTATCCGTAACGGCACGGGCAATAGAAAAAACAGTAAGCGAAATTGAACTTTTACTCAACGGTAATCACAAAACTTATACTGCCGAAATTATTGAGCCGGTTTATTCCAAAGAAAAAAAAGAGGAAATTTTAAAAAAGCTCAACAAGTTAAAAGAAGTAAATGATGAAATGTTTGAAACACTAAAACTTCGTTCTCAAAAACTTGCCGAAGACAGGGTGGTTTATTCAAATCTAAGTTATCTATGGACGATTTTAATTGACAGTAAATCGGATAAACTAACACGTTACGGCGACGTACCCGCAGATAACGCCGAAATAATTGATGATTATATAGACAGACTTTTAAATATTATTGGAGAATTAAAACAATACCGCTCTTAAAAACTAACGGATGATTCATTTTATGCAGGAAACTCTCATCTTTTAATATTCAGCTTTTTCATTTTACTTTGCAGTGTTGTGGGTTTTATATCCAAAATTTTTGCTGCGCCGTCCTTACCGTAAATTTTTCCTTTTGTTTTTTCCAAGGCTTTTTCAATATGCTCTCTAACTGCATAATTAAGAGTGTTCAGATGTTTATCGTCTTTTATATCTTCAGCATTCGTTCCTATCTTTCTTTTCTTGTGAATGTTCTGCGGCATCAGGTGTTCAACATCAATAATTTTATTATGAGCCAAAATTGCTGCACGTTCAAGAGTGTTTTGTAATTCTCTTACATTACCTTTCCAAGGGTTATTTCTAATAACCTCAAGAGCATTTTGCGAAATACGTAAATTTGAATTCCCGAATTTCTTGGAAAAAATTGATAGGAAATATTTTGTCAGTAAAATAACGTCGTCTCCCCTTTCCCTCAAAGTCGGAAGGTCGATCTGAAAAACATTCAGCCGGTAATATAAATCTTCCCTAAAGCGTCCCTCTTTAACACCCTTTTCCAAATCCACATTTGTCGCACAAATAATTCTCACATCTGCGGTAACCGGTTTCTCTCCACCGACTCTATCAAAAGTTCCCTCCTGCAAAGCACGCAAAAGCTTGGGTTGAACTTCCATCGGAAGATCACCCACTTCATCTAAAAACAGGGTGCCTGTATTTGCTAATTCAAACCTTCCCTTCCTGCGGGATACCGCCCCGGTAAACGAGCCTCGCTCGTGACCGAACAATTCACTCTCGACTAAACTGCTTACAAGTGCGGAACAATTCAAAGCAATAAAAGGTCGGTGTGCACGCGGTGAAAGAGAATGAATTGCCCGCGCTACTTTTTCTTTGCCTGTACCGGTCTCACCGCTTATCAGTACAGAGGTATCAGTAGCAGATACCATTTTTATTTTTTCGAGTACATCTAACCAGTTGGGTGAGTTGCCGATTAGATCTTCCAATGAACCGTGCACGCCCTGTAAAAGTGTGTTTCTTTCAACAACCAAAGCGTCTCTTTCTTTAACTAAAAAATCAGCGGCGGATGACTGAGCCAAAGCTAATGCAATTATTCTCGATAAAATTTTTGTAAGTCTTACAATTTCGGGTGTGAACATATTACAGCTGCGATGATCCAATGTTAAAAGTCCCAACAAACTCCCTTCAATGTGTAAAGGAGCCAACAGACACGAATGACCCGCGGGCAGGTTTAATATTTCGGCATAGGTATCTACGTGAATAATATTTTTCTCTAAATTATCTTTAAAAAGATATACATCACCTTGTCTTATTATTTCGGCAATGTCACTTCTGTCTTTTAACGATATTGTAAAGTCTTTTAAACGAGGTGTATAAAGCGGACCCCGGGCTTTCTTTACTTTTAAAATGTCGTCCGCCTCTAAACTTAAAACTACTGCAAGTTCATAATCAATTACATCATTTATTGCGTCCAAAACAATTTCCATTGTTCTATCCGGACTTAACATCGGCGTGTTTGTGATCTTAAATTCCTGCATATTATATCTTTTAATTATAACTGAATATAGGTGTAACGATATTTCATTGTCTAATATAACTTTATTTCGTTAGATTTACAATACGATTTATAACTTATCTTTTATAAGTTCTTATAATTTATTGAGTTAACCGGAAACATTCCTTTGGTACGGAAATTGTTTTGTTGTATTGTATTAATTCAAAATTTTAACTGATTTATAATTTATTTGAACAATCAACACAACATAGGAGGCTTTATTATGGCTGAATTAAAATCAAGTAAAACATATATAAACCTGAAAGATGCTTTTGCCGGAGAATCGATGGCAAACAGGCGTTACACATATTTTGCTAAACAAGCAGATATAGAAGGATTTCCGGATATAGCAGGTTTGTTCAGAGACACCGCCGAAGGTGAAACCGGGCACGCACACGGGCACCTTGACTATTTGAAAAACGTTGGCGACCCTGCAACCGATCTTCCGTTCGGTGATACATTTAGCAATCTAAAATCTGCTGTTGCAGGTGAAACACACGAATACACCGATATGTATCCCGGCATGGCAAAAACCGCAAGAGAGGAAGAGTTTAACGAAATAGCAGACTGGTTTGAAACCCTGGCTAAAGCAGAGAAATCACACGCCGGTCGTTTTGAAGAAGGATTAAAAGAAATAGAATAATAAGCATCTTATCAGAAATATTCGTGTATTTTTTGACAAAAGATTTAAAATAGTAACTATAGTTTAAAAAGAATGATTGAATGGATGAATGAAAAGAAAAAAAACTTTCACATACACATTCAATCGTACCTTCATACTTTCTTATGATGTATTAGCTCTTAATTTTGTTAAAAATTATTATTTGTTTTTGAGTTCCGGCTTAGCCAAGTTACGTTACCGGGGCTGATAATATTTTATCCGCCCCTGTTTCATTTTAATTAAAACTAAAAATATTAAATTTTTCATTTTACTTATACAGTTATGGGCAATATAAAATTTACACCTACCGATAGTTTAAGTTACGATTACACAGAAGAAAAGTATTGGGATAAATCGGCTTTAAGAGATGAAATAGATCGTACATTTGAAATTTGCAGCAGTTGCCGTTTGTGCTTTAAATATTGCGACTCTTTTCCCAAGTTGTTCAATTTTATTGATAACAACAATATTAAAGCTACGCAGTTAACCGAAGACCAAATTGGAGATATTAATGATTCTTGTTTCCAATGTAAAATTTGCTATTTCAAATGTCCTTATACAAAAGCCGACGGGCACGAATTTAATCTTGATTTCCCAAGGCTTATTTTAAGATACAGGGCACAAAAAGTTAAAGAAAAAGGACTACCGATAAACCAAAAAATTATGAGCAATCCTGACCTCATCGGGAAGATTGGTAATTTTACCGCACCGTTTTCAAATTGGGCAAATAAAAATTCCCTGAACAGAACCCTTATGGAAAAGACTGCCGGTATACACCGCAAAAAAGATTTGCCTGAATTTGCTATTCAGACTTTCTGTAATTGGTTCGGAAAAAACAAAAACAAATTTTATACAAGCGATGAAGAATGTGTTGATAAAGTAATTTTATTTCATACCTGCTTCGGTAATTTCAACAATACCGAAATAGCAAAGGATACCGTGTTTGTCCTGCACAAAAATAAAATTAAAATTGAAGTACCTGATATGAACTGCTGCGGTATGCCGGCACTTGAAAAGGGCGACACTAAATTTGCAAAATCACAAGCATTGCAAAATTTTAACACCTTATTCCCCTACGTTGTTAAAGGATATAAAATTGTTGTTCTGAATCCGACTTGCAGTCTAACAATGAAGGATGAATATCCACAACTATTAAAAAACGAATTTGAAAAAGAAAAATTAGAAAATTTTAAAAAGTCTGTTTTTGATTTAAACGAATATCTGTTCACACTTAAAAGAGAACAAAAATTTAATCGTGAATTCAGTTCTACACCGGGTAAAATTACTTACCACGTGGCGTGCCACTTACGTGCACAAAATATAGGTTACCGCTCCAGGGATATGATGCGCCTAATTCCGGGAACTTCTTTTACATTAGTAGAAGAATGCAGCGGACACGACGGCACATGGTCAATGATGAAAGATAATTTTGAAAATTCTATGAAGATCGGAAGCAAAGCATTTGAAAAAATTACCGGCAGTGAACACGATATTGTTGCATCGGATTGCCCGTTGGCAGCTATTCAACTTAAACAAGGCACCGGCGAAACCGTATTACATCCTATACAAGTTTTGGCTAAAGCATATAAGCCGGATGGTTTTCCAAACAAAATAATAAATGAAAAAAATGACGGAGAAATTTTAAAATGAAGAAGATCACCCTAAGTGAAATTTTAAACATTGCTGAATATGAAAAAATAAGACCGGAATTTAGAAAAAGAATTATGGGAATAAAGGACTTAAGGCGTCTGCACGTTGGACCGTTTATCACCTATTTATTTGAAAACTACGATACGATGTACTACCAAGTAGAAGAGATGATGCGAGCCGAAAGAATTGTAAACGACGATGATATAATGAAAGAAATAAATGCATATAATGAACTCATTCCCGGTGCAAACCAACTTTCCGCTTCAATGTTTATTGCAATTGACGATAAGCCGAAGAGAACAAAATTTCTGCAAAGTATTATAAATTTACCGGAACATACTTTTATAACGGTCAACAATAAAAATATCCCCGCACAATTTGATTCGAGACAAGGTTCACCGGAACAATTAAGTTCCGTGCAATATGTCAAATTTAATTTAACCCCTGAAGATGTTGAAGAGTTTAGCAGTGCTTCTTCGGTGATAAAATTAACTTTCACTCACCCCGATTATTCGCACGAGTATGAATTAAGTGCAGAAGATAAATCAACACTTTACGGTGATATGACCTCTTAATATTTTAGTAGTAAAGAGATGACATCTCTTTTTTTAAGTAAGGTAAGTTATTAATTTAGAGTATACAGTTTTATTTAATTTCATCGGCTGCTTTTGTTTTACAATCTAATTTGTTTGTAAAAATTAATGCAGTAATACTTAACAAGCTTACAGTAATAAATATTGGTATATATCCTAAACTCATCACTAAAATTCCTATTAATAACGGAAAAACTGAAATTGTAATATTGAACGCACCGAAAATTCCGGTGTATATTGCACGGTTACTTTCGGTAGTTATCTCAAGTAAAATTCCTGCCAGCGAAATTTTATAACCGCTCACCGCCGAACCAATGAAAAAGAAAACGATCATAAAATATTCGACAGGTATATAATATGCAAATATCAGGGCAATGGGCGGGAGTAAAGAAAAAATTATTATTGTGTATTTCATCACGCCTTTAAAAGCAGTTTCTTTAACTACCTTTTTCCATACAAAGTTTGAAACGATCATTCCTACCATCTGTAACAGAAGAAAATTACCGATAAGAGATTTATTGATATGCGCTAAGTCTTTTATTAAAACTATAAAGAAAGGCAGCAATACAATTGTAAAACCAAGCAGGTTGGAAAGAATAATAAAATTACGAATGTTGCTGTTTTCTTTTAGAACGGATGGAATGGATTTGAAAACTTCAATCAGTTTTCTCCCATCACTTGCTATTTTAGTCGGCTTTTCTTTTATAGCCCAGAAACCAAATGCGGCAATAAAAAGGAAAACGGCAGCAGTAATAAAAAACAAAATATAGTTATCGGGATAACCGAATTGTTTTAATAATTGCCTGGCAATCAAAGCTGAAATAAGTAACCCGATGCTTCCTAAAAACTGACGGGAAACCAAAAACTTTTTACGTGTTTCGCCAATTATACTTTTACCTAATATATCCTGGTATGAAATTCCCCCGAAAGCTCCGCTTATCGAAAAGACAAACATCCAAAAAAATACAAGAAATATAATAATTGATGTGGATAAGTTTTTTTGTTCGAAAAGTGTATATGCTACACCCATCAAAGCTATAACACGTAAGTAAATTCCTAAAAGCAGGTAACCTTTCTTTAGTTTTTTTTCTTTAAGATAACCGGCAAATAAAAGCTGCGTAATCATCGGAATACCAACCATTATTGAAGTGAGTATACCGATATCAAACTGTGTTCCGCCTACTATTAAAATTAGTGCCGGTAGAACAGTATTTACATCAGCAAATGTAGTGGCAAGTGCAAGCCAAACTGCATGCCAAATAAAAGCCCGATAATTTCTTTTTTCATTACCCTGCAGTATTGTTTGATTCATCTGATCCCAAAAACTGTTTCAATATTTTTTCCTTTTCATTTTCGTCGTAAGTATAACGGTAATTCCAAACTTTTCCAAAAAATATTTTCATACCCTATTCTTTTGGTTTGTAAGTTCTTGAAGTTTTACTGCTCTACGTTTAATATTTATCTACACTTCCAAACAACCCTGTTAAATCACCTACAAATAGAAACCTTTATGTTGTCAAATTGTAAAAGTTAAAAGAGAATAAATTTTACAATGAATTTTTTAAACAATATAAATTACATGTTTTTCATAAATCAATTAAGTAAATTAAAAATATAAGGAGAATAAAAATGTTAAAGAAAATTCTTTGCCCTATTGATTTTTCAGAATCATCTGAAAAAGTTAAAAATGAATTAAAAAAATTAAGTGGTTATAATGTAGACGAGGTTATATTATTACACGTAATAGATGAAAGAATATATGCATACAGTTCCTACATTGACAGCTTATCTATCGATAACCTTGACATCCAGGGTGAAATAAGCAAATACATTGAAGGAAAGATGGCGGATTGGAAAAAAGAATTAGAAGAAGCCGGATTAAAAGTAACAACAAAAATAGTAGAAGGAATTCCTTTCACTCAAATAATTTATTATGCAAAATCACTTGGAGTTTCATTAATTATTTTAGGACACCGGGGACACAGTAAAGTTGACGAAATGATTCTCGGCAGTACCGCAGAAAAGGTCGCCCGGAAAGCTCCGGTTAATGTGATGATTGTAAAATAAATCGTTGTTCAATTTTTAAAATTTTTAATATTTAACGAGGTATGTAATGAAACATTATTTTGACAGCGATGAATTATTAAAACAATTCAAACTGCATTCTACAATTGCAGGTATCTTGCTTTTAATTGCGGGAATAATTGGAATATTTTTACCGGAAATAACATCACTTACATTATCTTATTTTGTCGGATGGCTTTTGGTAACAGGCGGAATCATTTCAGGTTATCACGTTTTAAAAATTTACAACACAAAATGGATTGCCTGGTTTAAACCGGTTACAATTGAGGTAGTTGGAATATTAATTCTATTTTATCCTTTAACAGGAATTGCAGCAGTCGGTTTGTTATTAATAATTTACTTTTTATTTGATGGGTTCGCCGGAATTATGTTTGCTTTGGAATTTCGTCCTTACAAAGGTTGGACCTGGATGCTAATCAATGCCGTGCTTTCTTTCATATTTGCATTAATATTTTTAATCAGCTGGCCGTTTAGTTCGGTCTGGCTTGTTGGCTTGTTTGTTGGTATTAGTCTTTTAGTGGATGGTATTTCTATGCTGATAATTGGAATATCAGTCAGCAAATAATTAAAGCGATACCACTTTTTGTCATCAAAATGTTTGATGTTTATTTTTTAGATTTCTAAATAATGGATTATTATATTAAAACATAAATCATAAGATTCTCTAAAAAATAACTTTAAGAATTATTCGGGTAAATATATTAACGTAAGTGTTTTTTAAAAAGTATTATGAAGCAAACAGAAAAACTCGGGCTAAAAGAACTAATTGCGATGGGTGTCGGCGGAATGGTTGGCGGAGGTATTTTCTCCGTCCTTGGACTTTCTGTTTCTGTTTCCGGTCATGCCGCACCAATAGCATTTGCCTTCGGCGGCTTTGTAGCTTTTATAACAGGTCTATCCTACATAAAATTAGGGCTGCATTTTCATTCGGATGGCGGCAGCTTTACATATTTAGAGCATGCATTTAAAAATAAAAACGTTGCCGGAATAGGCGGCTGGCTTTTAATTGCCGGGTACGTCGGAACAATGGCTTTATACTCCTATACATTCGGAGCTTACGGAAATGCAATGTTAGGCTCAACAAATAATTGGATTCAAAATATATTAGCATCCGTTGTGCTGCTTATTTTTTTAGGAATCAATTTGTACGGCGTAAAAGCTGCGGGTAGCACGGAAGATTTAATTGTACTTGTAAAAGTATTAATTTTATCGTTTTTTTCTATTGCCGGATTTTTCTATGTCAATTCAGATCATCTTTTACCTGTTTTTAACCAGGGCTTTTCAAATGTATTAATGGGCGCCGCTCTTATCTTTGTTGCTTACGAAGGATTTGAATTAATCCCTAACGCTGTTAACGAAATGAAAGATCCCAAAAAAAATCTAGGGAAAGGAATTGTTTATTCAATAATTATAACCGTAGTAATTTATATCCTCGTTTCTTTTGTTGCTGTTGGTAATTTAACGTCCGCAGAAATTAATAAATATAACGAATACGCACTTGCAGTTGCTGCAAAACCATTTTTAGGACAGGCGGGGTTTTTCCTTATCGGTTTAGGTGCAATTCTCTCTACAGCTTCAGCAATAAATGCAACCCTTTTCGGCACTGCAAGATTGACTATGGTAATGGCACAAGAAAAAGATCTACCAAAAATATTCTCATTCAAAGAAAGAACTAAAGAAATTCCGTATGTAAGCCTGTTAACAATAACGGGAGTTACAATTATATTTGTCAACATATCAAACCTTGCAATAATTTCTTCATTTGCAAGTTCTACATTCCTTTTAATTTTTATTTTTATAAATCTATCGGCATTAAAACTACACAAAGTATTAGGGATTAAAAGGTATATTCCAATTTTAGGTTTTTCGTTAGCTCTTTTATCATGGATTGTTTTAATTGTTTATTTAAGTAAAACTAATTTTACAAGTTTTGTTTATTTAGGTTCTTTTTATGTTGTAATTATTCTAATGGAACTAATTTTTAGTAAACGAAATGTATTTAAAAAGAAATTATAAACTTCATTTTATTAAAATAATATTCAGGGTGGGTAAAAAATGGAAGAACAATTAATTGAATTAGATATTATAGAATGAGTCCTTTTAAAAACGGTAAAATAATAGTTAAGTTATTATTAAAAGTTATCACAAGTCTTTAGAGGAGGTAAAACATTAGTTGGATATATTTCAATTTTCAGAAAATCTTGTTGTATTTCTATGTCGACACATTACGTTACGTACCTGAATTGGTTAATTGAGCACACAAATGTAAAGACATTGTAAATACAATAATGTTTAATCTTTTCAGATATGTAGCAACTTTATTGTTGTTTGATTTTTATGCCGATGCTGAAAAGATTTAATATTACTAATTTTTTAAAAGAACATAGGAGGAATGAAATGAAACATTTTAAATCTACTACACAAAAAATACTTGATCTTGTGGATGTAAAGATAAACGGCAATAATCCTTGGGACATAGTAGTTCATAACGAAGATTTTTATAAGCGGGTTTTAACCGAGGGTGAACTGGGTCTCGGAGAATCTTATATGGACGGCTGGTGGGATTGTGAAAGCATAGACCAATTTATTTACAGAGTTCTCCGTTCAAGATTAGATGAAAAAATTAAACGCAAATTATCCGTATTGTTACCCATTGCACTTGCCTTTATTTTTAACAGACAATCAAAAAGAAGAGCGTACATAATAGGAGAAAAACATTACGACCTCGGAAACAATTTATTTCAAAATATGCTTGACCGCCGCATGAACTACAGTTCAGCTTATTGGAAAGATGCACAAACACTGGATGAAGCCCAAGAAAATAAGTTGGAACTAATTTGCAAAAAACTTCAACTTAAACCGGGAATGAAAGTTCTTGACATAGGTTGCGGCTGGGGAGCTTTCGGAAAATATGCTGCCGAAATGTATAAAGTTAAAGTTGTAGGTGTTACCGTTTCAAAAGAGCAAATTAAATTAGGTAAAGAACTTTGCAAAGGACTTCCGGTTGAGTTTCGTATGCAGGATTACAGATTATTAAATGCACCGGAGAAGTCCCTGCGGGAAAAATTTGACAGAATTGTTTCCGTCGGAATGATTGAACACGTCGGTTATAAAAATTATAAAACATACTTTAAAACTGCTGAAAGATGCCTGAACGATGACGGTTTGTTTTTGCTGCACACTATTGGAGAATCTCGTTCCGTTAAATCAATCGACCCTTGGACAGATAAATACATTTTCCCGAATGGAATGCTGCCTTCAATTGCACAAATTGGAAAGGTAATAGAAAATTTATTTGTAATGGAAGACTGGCATAATTTCGGTGCCGATTATGATAAAACATTAATGGCATGGTATAATAATTTTAAGAATAACTGGAATATAATTAAATCAGATTACAGCGAAAGATTTTACAGGATGTGGAAGTATTTTTTACTTTCAAGTGCCGGTGCATTTAGAGCAAGAAACAAAAATCAACTTTGGCAAATTGTACTTTCTAAAAATGGAGTTATAGGCGGATATAAATCTTTTAGATAAATATGGAAATAATATCGCACATACCGCAAGACTTAATCAATTTTTTATTGGTTGTTTTGTTTTCTTTGTTAATCGGTCTTGAACAAAGGAAACATCATATTGATGAAAAAATTGAATCTCTCCACGGTACTGACCGTACGCTAACACTCATCGGTATTTGGGGATTTATATTATATATTATTTCACCCGTTTCATTTTTACCATTTATAACCGGTGAAATTATTCTGTCGGTACTTCTCGGTATTTATTATTTTAATAAAATAAGAATACAGAAACAATTCGGACTAACTTCAATAATAATTACTTTAATAACTTACAATTTAACACCATTAGTCTATTTAGAACCGCCATGGATGGCTTTGTTAATTGTAGTTAGTATTTTAATTATAGTTGAAATGAAGGAAAATTTATTCAATTTTTCCAAAAAATTTGACAGAGACGAATTTACAACTCTTGCAAAATTTATAATTATTGCAGGAATAATTCTACCGTTGCTGCCCAATCAAAATATTTCACAACAAATAAATATTTCTCCGTATCAAATATGGCTTGCTATTGTTGCTGTTTCGGGCATATCATATTTTAGCTATTTACTTAAAAAGTTTATCTTCCCTAATTCAGGTACTATACTTACAGCCATTTTAGGTGGAATGTACAGCAGCACAGCTACTACTATTATTCTTGCTAAAAAGAGCCGGGAAGAAAACGATGCTGCAAAAATTTCATCCGGCATAATAGCCGCCACCGGTATGATGTATATTCGTATTCTAATTCTTGCTTGGTTTTTTAACAAAGAAATTGCTATAAATCTACTTCCATATTTTTTGATTTTTATAATTTTCAGCAGCGGGATAGCAATTTTATTTTATATAAAAGATAATCCGCAAGTTCACCATAAATACAACGTAAATCATAATCAAAATCCTTTAGAGTTTAAAACTGCAATTATATTCGGTTTACTTTTTATGTTTTTTGCCTTACTTACAAATGCGGTTGTTTCCATTTACGGAAAAGAAGGTGTTAACATTCTTTCGATAGTTGTGGGTATAACAGATATAGACCCTTATATATTAAATTTATTTCAAAGCGGACTTAATAATTTAACTGTTACAACTATAGTAAGTGCTACTATAATTGCCACTGCAAGTAATAATTTAATAAAAATGATTTATTCTTTAATATTTGGTGATATCATTATTAGAAAGAATATTATTCTTGGATTTTCTATACTTATTATTGTCAGCATTATAAGTACAGTATTTATATTGTTTTAATTATTATTTAAAATATTTAGGCGAAATAATGTCGAAATTTGGTTTAGCTTTGGGCGGAGGAGGTGCAAGAGGATTAGCACATATAGGTGTTCTTAAAGTTCTTGATACGGAAAAGATTAAAATAAATTCCATAACAGGTTGTAGTATGGGTGCCATTGTAGGGGGGCTTTATGCTTATTTTGGAAATGCTAAACAGGTTGAAGATTTTATTTTACAAGCCATTAACAATCCTGAATTTGAAAAATTTAGTCTCTATGCTTTAAACAATAATAATATTGAACCGGATAAAAATTACTTCGAAAAGTTTTTTGATTATATAGGCAGCAGGCTTATAGCAATAAAATCATTGGAAAGCACTTCGTATTTTGATGAAGATTTTACTAATAGAACTTTTAATTTTATTCCTGATGCCCAAATTCAAAATCTGAAAATTAATTTTTCGGCAATTACAACAGACTTAATTTCCGGGGAGGAAATAAATCTTACAAAGGGAAGTTTACGTGATGTTTTGAGAGCCAGTTCGGCTATACCCGGTATTTTTCCACCTGTTAAATTTGATAATTATTTACTTGTTGACGGAAGTATTTCGGAAAGTGTGCCGGTAAGTAAAGTTAAAGAAATTGGAGCAGATAAAGTGTTGGCAGTAGATGTAACACGTCAGCTTAAAATTACCGGAACACCTAAAAATATTTTTGAAATACTTTATAGAACGGAAGATATAACTTCTTACCATTTATCACTTGAAAGATTAAAAGAAGCAGATTTAATTATCCGTCCGCAAGTGAAAAATCTTACTTGGGCTGATTTCAACTCTGTTCAAGATATTATAAAAAAGGGTGAGATTGCTACCGAAGAAATGATCCCTGAAATTAAAAAAATGATTTTTAAAGATCCTTTTATTCAAAAAATTAAAAACTTAATAAAGCCCCTTGCAGGTAAATAACAAATAAAGGTTTGTATTAAATGAAAAAAAATAAAATAGTATTAGGCAAAATATTGGGTATTCCTGTTGCATTGGACCATACGTGGTTTTTAATTTTTATTATAATTACGTGGGCTTTAGCAGTAAGTTATTTTCCGCAAACAAATAAAAACTGGAGTGCTTTGGAATACTGGGTTGTTAGCGGTGTAACTTCAATTCTATTTTTTATCAGCATTCTTATTCACGAACTCGGACATTCAATTGTAGCGATGCACTACAAGATAAAAGTACGCAGCATTACATTATTTATATTCGGAGGTATAGCAGAAATTACAAGAGAGCCTAAAAAACCACATCAGGAATTTTGGATAGCAATTGCAGGACCTATTACAAGTTTTCTGCTTGCAGTAATTTTCCAAATGTTATCAATTGTTTTTTCCAATATTCCCCCAATTCATGCTTTATTAAAATACTTAGCATTAATAAATTTTATCCTTGCTATATTCAATCTTGTGCCGGGCTTCCCTTTAGACGGCGGAAGAATTCTACGGTCTATTGTTTGGTACTTCACAAAAGACTTTCAAAAGTCTACTAATATTGCCGCATCAGTTGGTAGATTTTTCGGTTTTACTTTTATTCTTTTGGGTTTTTTTCAAATAATGTCTGGAGACATAGGTAACGGAATATGGACAATCTTTATAGGCTGGTTTTTAGAAACTGCTGCTCTTTCTCAAATGCTATCTCAAAAAATCCCCAGGCTATTAGAAGGTCATACTGTTTATGAGGCTATGACAAAGTCTTACGGTATTGTGCCCGACGATTTAACTCTACAAGAATTAGCCGATGATGAAATACTCAGCCGTGCAAGAAGATTTTTTATTGTAAGAGAAAAAGGTGTATTAAACGGTCTGTTAACAATTCACGCTTTCAAAGACGTCCATAAAAACCAATGGGCAAATACTAAGGTTGTTGACTTGATGATCCCGTTTTCTAAAATTAAAAAAGCGGATATCGACACACCCCTTACAGACATATTAAAAGAGATGGACGAGGATGGAGTTAATCAACTTCCTGTTTTTGATGACGGAGAATTAACAGGTATTATAAGCAGGGATGGAATAATTACGTTCATATCGTCACTGCATGATAATAAAAGATAGCCGAAAAATAAGTTGAAGAAATGAACAGAGAATTCATATTAAATAAATTAAATTCTGATCGGGATAAAATTTGGGACGTAATAATAATAGGCGGCGGCGCAACCGGTTTGGGTGCCGCGGTTGATTCAGCTTCAAGGGGGTTTCAAACATTACTAATTGAGCAAGCTGATTTTGCAAAAGGAACATCGAGCAGAAGCACAAAATTAGTACACGGCGGCGTAAGATATTTAGCACAGGGAGATGTGTCATTAGTTTTTGAAGCTCTGCACGAACGTGGTTTACTAATGCAAAACGCACCGCACTTAGTAAGAAATCAACAATTTATTATTCCAATATACGAATGGTGGGAAGGTCCGTTTTACAATATCGGAATGAAAGTTTACGATATGATGGCAGGTAAATTAGGCTTTGGTCCTTCGCAAAAAATATCCAAAGAGGAAACTTTATCGGCTATTCCCAACATAGATGATACGGGTTTATCAGGGGGTATAATTTATTACGACGGTCAATTTGATGATTCGCGTTTGGCAATAAACCTTGCTCAAACTGCTTTTGATAACGGGGCAATGGTTATTAATTACGTAAAAGCAGTCGGATTTTTAAAAGATAAAAAAAATATATTAAACGGTGTTCAATTATTAAATACGGAAAATAATGAAACGTTTACGGTACGGGGGAAAACAATAATAAATGCTACGGGTGTTTTTACCGATAAAGTAAAAGCAATGGACGAAGATGTTATTGAAAAATCGGTTATGTTAAGTCAGGGTGTTCATATAATATTGGACAAATCTTTTCTTCAAGGTGATTCTGCAATTATGATCCCAAAAACATCGGACGGTAGAGTTTTATTTGCAGTACCCTGGCACAACAAAGTAATAATCGGAACAACGGATACACAAGTACAAACTCCCACACTTGAACCGAGAGCGAAAAAAGAAGAAATAGATTTTCTATTAAAAACTTCTGCGCTATACTTATGTAAAGATCCAAAAATTAAAGATGTATTAAGTGTATTTGCCGGGTTAAGACCTTTAGCTTATTCTGATAATAATAAAGAGACCAAAGATATATCAAGGAGACATAAAATTACGGTTTCGTTATCAGGTTTGATAACTATAATCGGAGGAAAGTGGACTACTTACAGAAAGATGGCGCAGGACGTAATTGATAAAGCCGTCTTAGTCGGTTGTCTTGAGGAAAAGGAAAGTGTAACTAAAAATTTACCGATTCACGGTTTTCATAAAAACACAAATTTTGAAGAACATTTGTACTACTACGGAACGGATAAAATCAGGATGGAAGAAACCGTACTTGCAAATAATCCCGGCTTAAGTGAAAAACTACACCCCGACCTTCCCTACATTAAAGGTGAAGTTGTTTGGGCTGTTAAACACGAGATGGCAAGAAATGTTGAAGATTTATTAGCACGTAGAACAAGGGCGTTATTCCTAAACGCAAAAGCAAGTATTGAAATGGCTCCTCTTGTTGCCGAAATTATGGCTAAGGAATTAGGCATGGATTCTATTTGGATTAGAAATCAAATTGAAGAATATAATCAACTTGCCGACGGTTATATTTTGAAGGAATAAAAAAGCCACAATTGTGAAGATTCCCGAAATCTCTTTACATTAAAATGACAAAGACAAAAATTTAGAGGGGCTTTTATTTCAGGGTATCCTGTATTAAAAGATTTCGGGAATCTGGTGTTTTTGTTTCCGGCACGATAAATCGTGCTGCTTTTGGTTTTATCAGTTTACTAAAATTGCTACCACTCCCACAAGTAAACTTTTAATTGTAGGGACAAGTCGCGACTTGTCCCTACTTGATTTTAAGAACCATTAAAGAGTTTGTTCTATCTCATCCAGCCTACTCCAATCTTTTGCAGACTTGAAGATAAAATTGCAAAGTAATTAGTGAGTATTAATATTCCCACAATTATTAAAAACACACCCGAAATTATTTCAATCAAATGCATATATTTTTTGAGCCTTTTAGAAGCCGCCAAAAAAGAATTTACAGCGAATGATGAAAGGAAAAATGGGATACCAAGACCAAGCGAATATGCTGCTAACAATTCAATACCTTGAGTAACAGTTCCGGTTGAACCGGCATAAAACAAAATAGTCCCAAGTATAGGACCAACACAAGCCGTCCAGCCAATTGCGAAACTACTTCCTACCAAATATGAACCGAATAAACTTGAAGGTTTTTTTGTGAATTCAAATTTTTTATCTTTATTTAAAAATTTAAAATTCAGCAGACCCATTATATAAAATCCAAAAGATATAATAATAATTCCGCCAATCCAACGTAAAACACTTTGATACTCTCTTAATGCATCCCCTAAAGAACTTGCAGCAGCTCCCAACAAAATAAATACTGTTGAAAATCCCGCAATAAATAAAAGAGAATGTTTAACCGTAGTCATCTTTACCCCGCCTTTGGTCAAATCCTTAAAAGTAAGACCTGTAATATAGGAGAGATACGAAGGAACAAGAGGCAAAGCACAAGGAGCAATAAAAGACAAAAACCCGGCTGTAAATGCAATTAATAATGAAAC
>ENA-ORDP01000069-ORDP01000069.1-marine-sediment-metagenome-genome-assembly--contig:-NODE-69-length-60676-cov-11.767589_pt1 | contig 60676 bp, 51 predicted proteins | sample MGYA00248627_ERZ508539 | MGnify/ENA primary metagenome ERZ508539 (study PRJEB26208, sample SAMN05571518) | marine sediment metagenome | biome: deep sea; feature: Hydrothermal vent; material...
ATTTGTCACCTGGAAGGTCACAGAGTTGCAGCACATACCCTTTTCTCTGTGCCCTTCCAGGTAACAAATTTATAAGTGTTTGATTATACAGGAACCGTTGCAGCATCATTACCCGCGTTTGGGGTCAAAGAGAACCCGAAATCGGCCGCTCTTCTGCGGAGATTCTTTAGCGCACGATCTTGGTATTGCCGTTCATAGTATTGTTGCCCTTTATCTACATATTCAGTCCCATGTTTTAACATGCTGTAATAGATGTGCGCAATTTTGTGCGCGGTTGCGGTGATTGCCTTCGGCCCACCGAGACGACTGCGCATTCTACGGTAATAGGCACCCAATGCACTCTTCGCGTTTGTGACCGAATAAGCGGCCATGCGAAATGCTTCGGTTGCACGGTTTGACGTCCGTTTCGTTCGGCTGCTGAGTATTTTGCCCCCGGAGACCTTGTTGTGCGGGCTCAGCGCCAACCAAGAAGAAAAGTGTTTTTTGGTTTTCCAACGATTCATGTCCATACCTGTCTCTGAAAGCGCTTTGAGCGCGATGGACTCATCAATCCCACCAATCTGTGTTAAATCAACACCGGTTATCCGATACAGATGGCCTCGCCCATCAAATGCCGTGGCATTGTTATGTTTTCGTTTGGGTTTCTTGGGCAAATCCCGGGGCACCGCCTTACTCTCAAAACAATCAAGATGCCGCTCAATGGCTTCATCACAGGCATGAATTTTCTCTTGGTAGATATCATACAACTCAACCGCCTGACGTAGGGCGAATAAATGTTCTTTCCGGTAATGTCCGCGCAGAGATTTCTCTATCGTCGCAACATCATTTTTGCAGCGCCCATCCCGATACTGAGCCAATCGCTTCGCGTTGTGTTCTCCCGCCACGATGGCACGGATTATCTTCATCCCGGTGACGCCGGTAATATCACTAATGACATTATCCAGCAGCACATTCATTTGTCGTAACGCCTTCTGCATATGCTGGATATGGGTCCCCACTTGCGACACCAGATTGCTCCGTTGACGCAGGTAGGCTCGCAAGGTACAGATCGCCTCCGGTGGCCGAAAAGCACTTCTCAATAACCCGTAGGTATGAAGCTGTTGCAACCACTGGCAGTCCTGAACATCGCTCTTGCGACCGGTGACATGCTTGGTCTGACGGGCATCCACTAAGTGTGTCTCCAGACCACGCTCTTCCAATATCTCGAATAGGGGAATCCAATATACACCGGTTGACTCCATCACGACGGTCTGTATTCCTATTCGCACTAACCAATCGGCAAGCTGCTCCAAATCTGCGGTAAAACAGCCAAAGGATCTTACCGGTTCGTCATCAAGTCCTTCGGGTACCGCTACATAATGTTCCCGGGAGCCAATATCAATCCCCGCTGCGTATAAATTGACTTGATCTAAATGCTTCGTTAGCCGCAGCTTCGCTCGCCTGGGGCTTACACCTTGCTTGTGCTTCATTTCGTTTTACCTCACAATCAATTGAGTTGAAGGCGCACAAGGGCATGGGGTTGTCGTTTCTATGCAATCTTCCAGACGGGATCGCCGAGGCGTCACCAGTGATCTATTCGCCAACCCCCGACCAAACTCTGTGTCGGGCACATGGCACCAATGTACGATGGGTCGCTTTTCCCTTGTGCGCTTTCACGACCATATCGAATTTCGGGGCTCACCGTTACTTGTAGTTCTGCGGCCGCGCAGCGGCATAAGTTACTCTGTGGTGAATAAGCGCATGTGAGGACTTGGCTGACTCCAAGGGTTCCCTAAGGACGTCTGGGGAAGGATAAAATCCTGGCGCCGGTCAAGGACTCCGCGGGCGGAGATGGGGTGGTGCCGCCCATGGCGGTCTCTGCCAGGTTGTCGAGGGCGCCATGGAGACCCGAGCCGTCGTTCAGCAGCGAATCCCACATCATGGCGGACAGGCGCAGACAGGCCTGCAAGGGGGTGCGGGTACGCTGGCGTTCCATTTCAATGCGCCACTGCAGGCAACGCAGGCGGTGTTGATTGGGTTCACTGGCGCGGCTGATCACCGCCTCGATACAGGCCATCCGCTTGGCCTCAAAGGCGGCTGCGTCATCCCGGGCCAAATCCACCCAGTCATCAAAATTAAAGGCGTGATCGAGGGCGTACACCGGACCCACCTGTAGGGCAATCACTCATGCCCCTATTTTAAACTGTCGGCCACCTGCCCTGCAACATCGAAGATAGGACAAGTTTCAAGAGACAAGAAACAAAGGGTCCCTACCAAAATTACACCTCTTTCACCACGGAGGACACGGAGGTTACAGAGGAAAAGAGGGTGTTGCTCTGCGTCCACCGTGTCCCCTGTGGTGAATAAGCGCAAATGTGACTGTTTACCCACCCTGTAGGGGCGGCGGCCTTCGCCACGATTATCGCGGTCAGGGGACCGCTCCTACTTGAACCGTCATCCAGCGTCCGGTCAAACGTAGATATCGAGCAATCCAACGCCCATACGTGGCGCCTGGCCGCCCAGATCCGCCATCCACAATGCCTCGTCATCGGCCCCCGAGCCCTCTAAGGTACCGTCTCCATAGCGCTGGCGGCCCGCGCCTTCGTCCTGCCTGGCCAACCCATGATCGGTGACATCGGCCTGGACCAGGGTCAATCCTTGTTCATGGAGAAAATCCCGCAGCCGGGGCAGGGCCGCATCCAGGGCCTCACGGACCGCACCGTATTGAGAATTAAAGACAATGGAGGCCTGGTCATGGTTGATGCTGATACGGATATCCAGGGGACCCAGTTCCGGCGGATTGAGTTGTAATTGCGCGGTTTGCGCACCGTTATTGACCAACCACATGACCCGATTGCCCAAGGCCTGGTCCCACCCGGCCTGATTCAAAGGTGTGGCGATAGCTGGGGGCTGGGCAATCATCGGCATGGGCGTGGTGCTACCTGCCTCGGTGGGCATGTTTATCCCAACCGGGGCCAGAGTCACTGTGGCTGGGGTCAACAGATTCGGCAACGCAGGCTCTGACGAGATGCTGGGCAGCACCGGCGCACCCTCGGTCGGGAACAAAGCGGCCAACAATCGCTGGGTCACGGGCTGGGCCGGGGCATTCGGCGCCTCCTCAGCACCGCTACCGGCCGCAACGGTAGAGGAGAGCGCCGCCCCGTTAAGGAATGACGGCGCGGGCCTTGCCGCCTGACCGGCCAGGGACTGCCAAGGACCTGCCGCTACGGCCCCCGACCCGTCTACCAGGCTGGCCGGATTCAGCATTGTAGAGCCCGAGGGGGAACCTAGGGAAATCACTTGGGTCTGTTGGGCGAGCAGCATGCGTATATCCAGGCCCAGACTGGGGACTACCCCCTGGACCTCCACACCTGGGACCGGCGGCGGCAAAGCCTTGCCGTCACTGGCCATACTTGGACCTGTCTCCACTTCTTTCGGCGGCGGGGCCTCGGCTTGGTAACCCTCCAGGGCGGCCGAGAATCCCTTTGCCGATTCCGAGTTGGGGGCCGGCGAAACCACTGATTGCGCGGCTTTCGCCGGATCCAGCCCACCCATAGCGGCGCCGATGTCCGGTGGTGGCAAGGTGCTACTCATGGGCGCGGCGTTTGCAATTCAGGCACATATCCCGGCTATCGCAACTACCGTGCCAGACCCTATAGGAGCGGCGACCTCCGCCGCGATGATTGCAGTGGAGGCGCACACGGTACTGAAAAACCCTTCACTACAGATTATGTGGCAAACCATGGGGAATACACCCTCAGTAATTAAACCCGTAGTGACCCTTTTAAAGTATAGGGTTTGGCGGCCGTTACAATAGACACATGGGTGGAAACCCACCAAAAGCCCTGTTATCTGCGGACCATTTTTACAAAACCGGGTGTTTAGCGAGTCGAATTATGAAGAAGAATCTACCCATCACCAACAATGAAAAAACCTTTGCCGATGGCACCAACATCCTTTCCACCACTGATCTGAAGGGCGCCACCACCTACGCCAACCCGGCATTCATCAATATCTGCGGCTTCAGTAAGGATGAGCTGCTCGGCAAAAATCACAATGTAGTGCGCCATCCTGATATGCCACCTGCGGCCTATGAAGATCTCTGGAACACCATAAAATCCGGCCAACCCTGGATGGGTATCGTCAAAAACCGTTGCAAAGACGGCGACCACTACTGGGTCAATGCCTATGTCACCCCGATTACAAAAAACGGTGAGATCAGCGAATATCAATCTGTTCGCATCAAGGCCAAGCCCGAAGAAATCCGGCGGGCGGAAAAACTCTATGCGCGCATTAACGCCGGCAAACTACCCGGTTGGCTGAAACGCCCACCCCTGAAGTTCCGCTACAAACTGATTATCACATTTTTACTCATGCAACTGGCCACACTGACAGTACCCGTCATCGGTGGCGATCTAAGCCCATTAATGGTATTGCTCAGCCTGCTACCCGGCATTGCCCTCGCTTCGGTTTTTCTCTATTTGGAGATACGCCCCCTATGCCGGATCTTTACCAAAGCCAAGGATATTTTTGACAACCCGATTGCCCGCCATATTTTCACTGGCCGCCATGATGAGGCGGGGCAGGTGATGCTGGCGCTGAAGTATCTGGAAACAGAGACCGGCGGCATTGTCGGCCGCATTGCGAGCAGCTCCAGTGACATTGCCAACTATGCAGATAAACTCCAGGCATCCATCGAGATGAACCGGGTCAGCTTCGATAATCAATATCTGGAAACCGATCAGGTTGCCACCGCCATGACGGAAATGTCCGCCAGTATTGGAGAAGTCGCCAGCAGCGCCCAACACACAGCAAAATCGGCCACCCAGGCCAACACGGAAACCAGCAACAGCAAACAGGTCGTCAACCGCACCGTGGACGCCATTCACAGTCTGGCAAAGGATGTGGAGCAAGCCAGCAAGGTCATCCAGGAACTAAATGAAAATAGCGAAAACATCAGCAGTGTGGTCAAGGTCATCGGCGAAATTGCCGAGCAAACCAATCTTCTCGCGCTCAACGCCGCTATCGAAGCAGCACGCGCCGGTGAGCAGGGTCGTGGTTTTGCCGTGGTCGCCGACGAGGTCCGCACCCTGGCCACCCGCACCCATGACTCCACGCGTGAGATCCAGACGATGATCGAACACCTGCAAAACAGCACCAGCAGGGCGGTTGAAGTCATGGACAAGAGCCGGGTCCAGGCCGATAACAGCGTGGCATGCGGCAAGGAAGCAGCCGATTCCCTGAATGTCATCACCGATGCCATGGCCACCATTAACGACATGAGCGCCCAAATTGCCACCGCCATGAACGAGCAAGATACCGTCGCTCAGGAAATCAACCAGAATATTATCAATATCCAGCAAGCCTCAACTATTAGCATACGTGGCATTCAAACCAGCGAGGAGACCAGCGCCGCCATGACCGGCCAGGCACAGGAAATGGAGATGCTGACAAAACAATTCTGGGACAAGCGTCGAACCTGATCAAAACACGAGGTCACCGTAAAATCACGACCCTCACCGCAGATAAGCTGGGATTCTACACTGTCTTCCATGGCGGGCCTGTAGCATCTGCCGTCTGTCAACTGAATTAGCGTAACTTATTGAATTCATTATAAAAATAACCCGCCCTATGGATGGGTCCTGAAGCTGGCCCAATACCCTTAAAATTAGTTCACTTTTTACTCAAGTTTTAGCCCCCTGGGGCCGCTACCCCTGTTAGTAGAGAACGGACCCTGCTGCCGGGGCTCGCCCACTTGTTGGGTGCGAGTCAGCAATAAACACCCAGGGCTGTTTAGCTGCCCCTGCATTCTCAAAGGGGACTCTAAAAAACTCCGCCATATCGCGAAAGTAGGGTATGGCCGGATGGGGCCCATGCAAATAGGTCGTCCTGTACTCGCAATAGCGGGTCTTCAACAACAAGAGGGTTAGTGAAATGAAATGGTTAACGAATCTAGGAGTGGGTAAAAAGATATCCGGAGGCTTTGCTATCCTGGCTATTATCATCGTCGCTACGGTGGTGATGACCCTGGCCCGGATCAGCTCCAATCAGGCAATCAATGACCGGGTGTTTGGGCTACGCACCCCCACAGTACTGACCTCGACCAATCTGTTGAACGGTATCAATCATTCCCTGGCGGCACTGCGCGGGTGGATGCTCCTGCACAAGGACAAGTTCAAAAAAGAACGCGTCATGGCCTGGAAACAAATCGATGGATCCTTTGAGAAGCTCGAAGGCTACTCTGAGAACTGGACCAATCCGGAAAACGTCAAACGCCTGCAGGAAATGAAGGGCGTCCTGGTTGAATTTAAACAGGCCCAGAAGAAGATCGAGGCCATCAGCGGCACAGTAGACGATACCCCGGCCACCAAGATCCTGATCGAGGAGGCGGCCCCCCAGGCCAAGGTCATCATTGCCAAGATCACCCGCATGATCGACCTGGAGGTCCAGCAGGCCTCCACCCCCGAGCGCAAGGCCCTGTTCGGCATGATGGCCGATGTGCGCGGCACCATGGGACTGTCCCTGGCCAATATACGCGCCTTCCTGCTGACCGGTGACGACAAGTTCCACAAGAACTTTCAGGGATTCTGGAGCAAAAACGAGAAACGTTTTGCCGACCTGAGTAGCGCAGCCTATTTGCTCACCGGCGACCAAAGCACTGCATTTAAAAAACTGGCTCAGGCGCGGGGGAAGTTCAAGGACCTTCCAGAAAAGATGTTTGCTATCCGCAGTGACGAGCAATGGAACATGGCCAACTACTGGCTCAGCGCCAAGGCCGCACCACGAGCGGCCAAAATCAAAGAAACTCTCACCGCCATGGTGGTGAATCAGAACAAACTCGCCGCAACCGATATCAAACTGGCAACGGATACCGGCCAAAGTCTGAAGCAGTTCATGATGGTGCTTGGCATCATCGCCGTGCTCATCGCCATTGTGGTCTCCTTTTTCATCGTGCGCATGATCACCCGTCCGGTGCGTGAGGCGGCCAGTGGGTTGAAGGAAATCGCCGACGGTGATCTCGTCATCCGGGCCAAATCGACATCCAATGATGAACTGGGCGTAATGCTCAGTGACATGAATCAGATGGCGGACAATCTGTCGTCCATCGTCACCCAGGTGCGGGATGGCACCCAGTCCATCCTCACCGCAGCCGGCGAGATCAGCAACGGCAATATCGAACTGTCTCAACGTACCGAGGAACAGGCCTCTTCACTGGAAGAGACCGCGTCGAGCATGGAAGAGATGACCTCCACGGTAAAGCAGAATGCGGACAATGCCAGACAGGCCAATCAACTGGCCACGGCGGCAAAGGAGCAGGCCGAAAAAGGCGGATTCGTGGTAGCCAAGGCAGTCGAGGCCATGGGCAGCATCAACGCCTCCAGCGACAAGATCGCCGATATTATCAGCGTCATCGACGAGATTGCGTTCCAAACTAATCTGTTGGCCCTGAACGCTGCAGTGGAAGCGGCCCGGGCCGGTGAACAGGGCCGGGGTTTTGCGGTGGTCGCCACCGAAGTGAGGAATCTGGCCCAACGCAGCGCCGAGGCCGCCAAGGAGATCAAGGAGCTGATCAACGACTCGGTGGAGAAGGTGAAAGCGGGTTCCGATCTGGTGGATGAATCCGGCAAGACCCTGGAAGAAATCGTCACCGGGGTCAAAAAGGTTTCCGACATCGTGTCTGAAATCTCCACCGCCAGCCAGGAACAATCGTCAGGCATCGAGCAGGTCAACAAGGCCGTCATGCAGATGGATGAAATGACACAGCAAAATGCCGCCCTGGTGGAAGAGGCGGCATCCGCCGCCAAGTCCATGGAAGAGCAGGCCCAATCTCTCAATGAGGTGGTGAGCTTCTTTAGGATAAATGATAGCGGCTCGGGCTCGGCAAAACCCAGGCCCAAGATGGCCGAAGTGCATCAGGATGGGCAAGTGGCCACCAAGGCTCGTACCGGCCCGAAGGCCAAGGTCACCACCCTACAGCCACCCAAACTCGCCAAAACGGGCACCGACGACGACCAGGGCTGGGATGAATTTTAAGGCAACGGCCCATACACGCAACGGAGTAATGTGATGACAGCAACCCATATCAGTTACGATGAGTCGGCCGCAAACGCGGCGACGGACCAAAGCGAAGGGGCTCAGTTTCTGACCTTCACCCTGGCCGACGAATCCTACGGGGTAGATATCCTCAGGGTCCAGGAGATCAAGGGTTGGGTCCCGGTCACGCAGGTCCCCAACGCCCCGGTCTATGTCCAGGGGGTGCTCAACCTGCGCGGCGTCATCGTCCCTATCATCGATCTTAGGGCCTGGTTCAATCTGGAGAAAATTGATCACACACCCATCACGGTGATAATCGTCATGTCCGTCAAAAATGAGAACGGCAACCGTATCATTGGCATCGTCGCCGATGCGGTATCGGATGTCCTTGACATTAAACACGCAGACATTAAACCCAGCCCGGACTTTGGGGCGACTATTGAGGTCAATACCGACTTTCTCAACGGCATCGCCACCGTTAATGACCAGATGGTCATGCTTCTCGACACCGACAAGATGTTGAACACCGACGAATTGTCGACCCTGGAAACAGATGCGGTACATTAGCAAATCGTCATCCCGAGGCCCCGGTAGAAACTGGGGCTCGCCAAGTATAGGTAGACGCAAAAATAAACAAGGCACGAGGTTCGAGACGCGAGAATTAATAGTAAGGGAACCTCTGCATTATCTCCAGGGCGCATAACAGTAACTCGCATAATAATGGAGTATTACGCATGAAAATCAACAAGCCAGTGACCAATAATGAGGTGGTGTTGCAAGACGGTGATGTGGTCCTGTCCAAGACCGACCTCAAGGGGCGTATCACCTATGTCAACAAGACCTTTATCAGAATATCGGGTTTTGCTGAAGAAGAACTGATCGGCAAGGCGCATAACGTTGTACGCCACTCGGATATGCCCCCCGAGGCCTTTGCCGACCTCTGGAATACCCTCAAACAGGGCAAGGCTTGGCAGGCGCTGGTCAAAAATCGCTGCAAGAATGGAGATTATTACTGGGTCAAGGCCAACGCCAATCCTATCTGGGAGCGAGGCAAAATCATTGGTTATACCTCCCATCGCACCAAACCGGCCCCGGCGGAGATTCGCGGGGCAAACGAACTTTATACGCAGATGCGCGCAGGTAAGGCCCGTCACCTGATGATCAAGGAAGGCAGGATTGTTCGCAAGGGCGTCCTGAGTGTATGGCATCGGTTAAAACCCAACAGCATCCGCGCCCAGCTGCTTACCAGCATGTTGCTGCTTGCATCAGTGGGGGCAGGTGCCGGGATGATGGGGCTTGACGGCATGAAGCGTTCCAATGAGGCGCTGAATACCGTTTATCAGGACCGTGTCGTCCCCCTGGAACAACTCAAGATTATTGCTGATATGTATGCGATCAATATTGTCAACACCTCTCGCCAGGTGCGTAACGGCAACATTGACTGGGCCCAAGGAGTGAAAAATCTTGCTGATGCCCAAAAAACGATCCATCAAAAATGGTCAGACTATCTTGGAACATATCGGGTCGAAGAGGAACAACGGCTTGTCTCCGAGATAAAGCCATTGCTTTCCAACGCAGACGATGCGGTCAAAGACCTACGCAACATCATGCAAACCCAAAATTATGAACAGTTAAGCACCTTTACCATCGATAGGCTTTATCCCGCCATTGACCCAGTGTCAGAAAAACTCTCCAAACTGGTCAATCTCCAATTAGAGATTGCGAAACAAAAATATGGCGCGGCTGCGCAGCATTATGAACGCACCCAGACTATTGTCCTCGTCAGCCTGATGTTGGGTATTGCCGTCGCGGGGATTATCGTCTTTTTGATTGTTCACAGTCTTTCACGGCGGCTGGGTGAGGTGGTCAAGATAACCCAAGGTGTTTCGGCGGGTATTTTTAACCAGGACATTAAAGTCACTTCTTGTGATGAAGTGGGTATGGTGCAACGTGCATTGATGAATATGACAGGGAATCTCGGCGAGGTTGTAAGAGATGTCCGCGCTTCAGCAGGATCTGTAGGGTCAGGCAGCAAGGAAATTTCCAGGGGCAGCACCGACCTTGCCCAACGCACCGAGGAACAGGCCTCTTCATTGGAGGAGACGGCATCCTCAATGGAAGAGATGACATCAGCACTACAGCACAATAGTAAAAACATCCGCCGCGCCAACGTCCAGGTCGGCGCGACTAACGAAGAGGCGCGGCAAGGGGGCACGGTGATTTCGGAAACCATGGGCGCCATGAGCATGATCAACGAGTCCTCGGGAAAGATCTCGTCAATTATTAATGTGATCAATGAAATCGCCTTTCAGACCAACCTGCTGGCCCTCAATGCGGCCGTTGAGGCAGCTCGGGCCGGTGAACAGGGGCGTGGTTTCGCGGTAGTAGCCGGTGAGGTGAGGAACCTCGCTCAGCGTAGCGCTGAGGCGGCAAAGGAAATCAAAAAACTAATTGAAACTTCCGTGGAGAAAGTGAAAATCGGTTCTGAATTGGTGGACACGTCCGGTGAAACCCTCTCTGAAATTCTCGGGGGTGTAAGAAAAGTTGCGGATATTGTCTCGGAAATTTCCGACGCTTCTGATGAGCAGATGAAGGGGATCAACCAGGTCAACCAGGCGATTACGGAAATTGACCAGATTACGCAGAATAATGCGGCCCTTGTTGAGGAGACGTCAGTGACTGCCAAGATGCTGGAAAAAGAGGCCTCTAGCCTGGAAGACATCATGCGATTCTTTGTCACATCGGATCACAGGCGAACTGACCCCTCCAGGCCGGTTCGGGGCATCAAGCTCAAGGGCTCCCGATTAAATGCGGGCCGCAGCACATCACGTCGGGTAGCATAAAAAAGACAGGTACGAGGGGCGAGATACGAGGACAATCGTCCCGCCCCTCGTACCTACCTTCAACGGACCCGGCATATATTGACAAATATGAAGTATAACTTCATATTATCCGGAGTATGTGGATCGAAAGGGCTATTTCTACTCTGGTAAAAACGACCCATGCAGAACGCCCTGCATTGCTCCTGACGGGTGCCCGTCAAACAGGCAAATCCAGCCTGCTTAATCGACTATTCCCTAACCATCGCTATGTGAGTCTGGACGTCCCCCTTGAAGCCAGACAAGCAAGCGAGAATGGCGGTTTCTTTCTTGATTCTCACGGCACGCCGTTGGTGATTGATGAAGTACAGTATGCCCCTGAGCTATTGCGGCATATCAAGATTCAAATTGACCGGCACCGGCACAAGACCGGTCAATTTGTCATGACAGGCTCACAAAAATTTTCCTTAATGAAGGGTGTCTCAGAAAGCCTTGCAGGTCGCGTAGCCATACTGAATCTGCATACACTATCGACCAGGGAGCTGGCAAACCACTTCCAATCCAGCCTGGATGGGGGGCAAATCCTGGAATGGATAATAAAGGGCGGTTACCCTGAAATTTACGAACACAACCTTGAACCCTACCGTTTTTTTGGTGACTATGTTGCCACCTACATTGAACGGGACGTGCGGCAGCTCATCAACATCCGCCATGTACGTGAATTTGACCAGTTCATGCGGTTACTGGCTGTACGTTCGGGACAAATTTTTTCCATGAGCAGAATCGCCACTGAAGTGGGGGTCAGCACCCATACCATTAAAAGCTGGGTTGGTGTTTTGGAGGCGTCAAATATTATATATCTATTGAAATCTTATTATAGAAACTTCGGCAAAAGGATTATTAAATCCCCAAAATTATATTTTCTTGATACAGGTTTGTTGTGTTACCTGGCAAACATTCAATCGGTGGATGCCTTAAAGAACAACCCACTTCTTGGCGCATTTTTTGAAACCTGCGCCTTGGGACAGCTGTTACGCAGCCTGCATAATCAGGGCAAGGCGGATGAAATCTATTATTTCCGGGATAAGGACGGGCGGGAGGTGGATTTCCTCATTCCCGAAGGAAATCTGCTAAACCTGTATGAATGCAAATGGCATGATGTCAGCGGTGTAGTGCCTAAAAATATAAAGCGTATTTCAAAAATATTTGGGGAAGAATATATCAACCAGATATGCACCATCTCAACAGCGGCAAAAAAAATACAGATTGATAAAACATTCAGAGTAAGCAACGTTGTGGAATTGTAGCCATTACCCCACTTGCAGAACTTATTGTAGATGCGAATGAATTCGCACTTTTAACCGCCAAGACACCAAGGATTTTCTTTATGAAAATCAACTTGCTATTAGCTTGGCGACCTTGGCATCTTGGCGGTTAAGCGTATTAATCAGAGGCTACCTTGCTTTGCTCTAATATTCTTCTTTCCGCGCAACAGATCTCCGCGTGAAACCTACCCTTACCGGTATCAAAGGGAATGACCACCTTGGGTCCGTCGGTCTTGTGGCTCACCACATGGCCCGGTCCAATAACCACAGAGGGAAATGACATGTCCACAATATAACCTTCTTTCTGAAAATAACTTTTTACACCCCCCACGACCATGTTGGTCAACTCCCCCACCAAATCAATAACCTTGTCATCAATGGCGCCAGAGACACTGGGTAGCATACGTTGAGTGATTTCCAGGATCACCGATTCAGGAAAGATAATGGCCACCGAGATGTGATGGTCAGCGATCACCAGGGACATTATCCCGGATATATCCCCGGACACCCGACCGTTACCGTTCATCAAGGGCTCCCCGGCATGGAGTTCTAGCCTGGCCATGGTGGTCAACACCCTGGAGACGTTATCCAATACCGGATCAACCAGTTTATTTAACATGACGCCTTATCCTCTTTATTTCTCTGTGTACCCCTGTGACCTCCGTGGTAAAAATATGACGTTCAGCGAAAAGGGTAAACCTTCTGTTCACCACAGAGTTTCTTATGCCGCTGCGCGGCCGCAGATCTACAAGTGACAAGATTCTAAGCTAGCATATAAATCAATGACTTAGAAATTTGTCACCTGGAAGGACACGGAGGGGCACAGAGGAAAATGCCAAATGGCCATCGACCTGTGTCGAACTGCAGCACCCATGGCACCCCTCATAAAAAGTATTCGGCCTCGACACGGTTGCCGTTACCAAAATATCTTAGTTTGTGACACATGGACCGCACTAGGGACACGCCGCGACCGTGGGCACGTTGGTGGTCACGGTCAACGGACATGACCGATTGAATATCGAACCCGGGGCCTGAGTCTTCCACCCGCAACCTGAAACCGGCGTGACCATTCTTGAGGAGCTGTTCAATATAAACCTTCACGAAACCGGACTCCAGACTCGCCAGGCGCTGATCCCGAATGCGATAGTAGTGGTCATATCCGGCAGGCCCGGCCTTGAGTCTGGAATCCAGGCCCAACAAACCATGTTCGATGGCGTTGTTGATCAACTCAGAGATCACCGTGAACAGGCGTTGCTTTTGCTCCTCAAGCAACTGCAATTGGTCCATCCAATCCATGATGAGCAACAGTGGATCAATCTCCTTGAGCTTATCACTGCTAAACAGCACATCCAGTGACCAGGTGGTAGGCGTCGTGGGTAAACAGGCGCCACCCGACACAACTTGGGCAAGGGCCCCACAATCCACTTCCACCAGCAAGATATCGTCTTCCACGGGCACGTCCTGTATATAGGCCTGTATATCCCGTTGTATGGTGTCTGCACGCTGTCCAGGAACGTTTTTTTGACCAAGTGCGCTCTCAAGCCGTCGTACACCGTAGGGTTCGTCAGCATGAGACCGGGCCTGAATCACACCGTCACTATATATCACCACGGAGGCCACCGTCTTCAGGGCTAGTTTCTCCACCGCATCACCAGTTGTCTCCATATCAAGAATCCCCATAGGCAGCTTCTGCGATCGGCTACGGCGCAGGATCCGGCCTTCGGCGCTGAGCAACAACACCGCCGGAAGACCCCCATTCCAAATAAGTACCTGACCCTGGTCAGGTAGGATATCCACCAGACAGGCGGCAAGAAAACGCCCCACCGGCAGATAGTCCTTCAAACGTTTATTGATCTCAGCGGCGATGCGGGCAATGTCTACTCCATCAGCGGTCATGGCATAGAAAATGTCTGCGGTGGACAAGGCCCCCACCGCTGCCCCCAGGCCACGGCCAACAAAATCGCCCAACATCACTCGCCACCCCCCCTGGACCGTAGGCGCATGCAATAACAAGTCCCCGGCAGGCTGGGCTGCGGGCACCACCCAATGATGCAAAAACCGCTGCGCCCGATCGTCACCCTTGGCAGTGGCGGCGGCGACAATATGTTGCGCCAGGCCGCTGTCTTCATTAAAGCCTTGGCGTAGTTGCTCCAGGCTCGGCAGGGTAGCGGTGCCATTATTCGATTGAGATTGCAACCGTAGCATGGCCTCAAGCTTGGCAATCAACGTCACCGGCTCTACCGGCTTGACGATGAAATCATCGCCCTCGGTGTGAACCAAACCTTTGAGTGAACCGGCATCGTCCATGCCGAGTAGAAATATCACTGGCACCTGGCGTGCCCGGCATTGAGCCTTGAGTTGGGTGATGCGGCTGGCGATAGGTGCCCCTGCTGAATTTGAGATATCCATCACCACCATGTCCGGAGAGGCACTGGCAAAAGCGGCCTGGGCACCGCCGCCCACGTCGACCACCTGGTAACCCACATAACGCAACGCCGCCGCCATAGCGTGGCGCTGGGTTGCATTCTTGTCGATGATCAGTATTTTCATTTTTTGGACTACTTTGTTGGGCTTCCTTCGTCAGCCCAATCTACATTCATTTGTCGAGTTAAAACCCGACCTGCAATTCTTTCTCGTCTCTCGTACCTCACATCTCATCGTCATGCCGGAAACGGCGAAGCCGTTATCCGGTATCCAACATGCCACTAACGAAAACTGGATTCCGGGTCAAACCCGGAATGACAAACCGAGATACTTGCATTCATCCCGGCAGCCTTATCCAATCTTAAACAACTTCTGAAAATTGGCGACTTGAAAAATATTGCGTACTTCACGGTTACAGTTGGTCACAGCGATCTCATCACCGGCTGCGACCCGATCACGAAACACCAGCAACATACCCAGGGCCGAGCTGTCCACATAAGAGGTGTCGGCCAGGTCGATGACATAGCGATGTACCTGAGCATCACTCACGCTACTCTCATAGGCATCGCGAAAGGCCTTGTGTACTGAAAAATCAAATCGTTCGCCAATGCTGATGACGGCCTCATCGCCTTGCCGGGACACCTGAACCGGGTTCATTTACACGCCTCCAGGTTGATTGCATATTTTATTGCATCAGCCATGGTCTTCCCCTTGCCTCACCATGCTCACCGGGATCCGGCGACGCGGGCAAGGGGTTGGCCCTTTTGCGCCAGCATGAGAAGCGTTTCGGCTATGCGGGGTAGGGCCAGCACGTGTTCTGCGGCCCCCAGCTTGACTGCCTCGCCAGGCATCCCCCACACCACCGAGGTCTGTTCATCCTGGGCGATTGTCGAGCCACCAGCATCAAGCAATTCTTTCAGTCCGGCTGCGCCGTCGGCCCCCATACCAGTGAGAATGACGCCCACCGCATTGATACCCACGTTCTGCGCCACCGAGCGAAACATCACATCTACCGAGGGCCGGTGCCGATTGACCGGCGGGCCATCACTCAGCCTGCAGACATAGCGAGCGCCATCGCGCACTACCAGCAGATGTTCATCACCCGGAGCCACATAGGCATGTCCGGGTAATATCTGATCACCCTCTCTTGCCTCCACCACCGTCATCGCCGACAAACCATTCACACGTTTTGCAAACGGGCCACTGAAAGCCTTGGGGATGTGCTGGGAAATCACTATTGCCGGGGCGTCCGGCGGCATGGCCATCAGCACTTCCTTGATCGCCTCGGTGCCTCCGGTCGATGCGCCAATGGCAATGATTTGCTCGGTGGTCTTAAAATTCCCGCGTCCGGCGGCAGGCGGCAGTACGGCATCGGCGGACAATTTGGGCGCGACATTGATAACGGTACGCGGTGCATCAGACAATGCCCTCACCTTGGCCTTTGCTGCGGCCTCAACCTTGCCGATAATCTCCTCGGCGTAATTGTCCAACCCATCAGCAACGTCAATACCAGGCTTGGTTACAAAATCCACCGCTCCCAGTTCCAGCGCCTGCAGGGTCACTTCCGCACCCTGTGCGGTCAGCGATGAAATCATCACCACCGGCATAGGACGCAGGCGCATTAAATTTTTAAGGAAGGTCACACCATCCATCTTCGGCATCTCTACATCCAGGGTCAGCACGTCCGGATTGAGTTTCTTGATTTTTTCCCGCGCAATATAGGGATCGGGGGCGGTACCCACCACCTCAATGTTCGGCGCGGGTTCAAAGACTCGGCTGAGCACCTTACGCACCAGGGCCGAGTCGTCAATGATGAGTACTTTTATTTTTTCGCTCATTAGAATCCCATCCTGTTCAAAATAGGTCTACTTCGCCGACAACCGGCATGGTATCAATCGTATCCATGTAACTTTTCTCGCGCGATACGATAGTATTGTTGTGCATACTGCGCAATTTTTTTATTTGCACCTTGCCAGTTTTAGGGTAATACCGGACCTTACGTGGAAAAATATCGCCCACGTCCTCAGCCGCCAATCTCAACCCTTCACTGCTGATATAGCCGTATACAAATTTAATATTCATATTTCCCACGTCGGTCAAAGATGCGAGTATCTTGCCACCACCAAAAACTTTAACCTCCAGTTTTTCCCTTCTGCCGCCATGGCTCAAAATCATGTTAATGAGCCTTTCCATGGCCACGTTGCCATAGCGTGCCGAGGCGCTGACACGGCTGTCTTGCCAATCATCACCCCCGGTAATGGAATTTTTAGGCAGCATGAAATGATTCATGCCTCCCACACCGGTGCTCACGTCACGAATACACGCCGAAATACACGACCCCAGTACGGTCACCAGTTGCTCATCGTGCTCGGTAACGTAGTATTCACCGGGCAACAGCTTTGCGGTGTAATATTGGGTGTGCGGATCCCAATAGCGCTTGATGTGCGCCAACCCGGGCAATACTTCGAATGCCGGCGGCAGCCGCTTGTCTGGGGCGCTATCCAGCATGGTTTGACCTCGACCCTGACACTATGCACACTTCCTGTAGGCCGTCTGACCCAGAGAGGTAAACCGGTCTGTCACCTTGAACAAGGATTCGGAGTGGCCAATAAAAAGATGGCCGTCATCAGCCATCAAATTACCTATCTTGTCAAACAGGACTTTCTGGGTTTCCTTGTCAAAATAAATCACCACGTTGCGGCAGAAAATGATGTCAAAGGGACCCCGCATGGGCCACGTTTCCATCAAATTCAACTGACGAAAGCGTATGATTTCCTGTAGTTCGTTCACCACCTTGACCGAGTCCGACTGCTCACCGCGACCCCGCCGGAACCAGCGTTTGAGCCGTTTTTCAGGCAATCCGCTGACCCGCTCCAACGGATAGATGCCTGATCGGGCCGTGTCCAGAACATTGGTGTCCAGATCGGTGGCCAAAATCTTAATATCCCACTGCACGGCCCTGGGCATGGCCTCTTTCACAGTCATTGCAATTGAATAGGGCTCTTCTCCGGTCGAACAACCGGCCGACCAGATGCGGATGCGACGTGTATCGGCATTGGCCTGCAAGACTGCGGGTATCACACTCCCTGCCAGTAACTCAAAATGATGTTTCTCCCTGAAAAAGGATGTCAGGTTGGTGGTAATGGCATTGATCAATGCCACCCGCTCTTCGCCGCTATCCCCGCTAACCAGTTCGCAGTACTCCTCAAAACTATCCAGATTCAAGCACCGCAGACGCCTGACCAATCGGCCATAGACCATGTCCCGCTTGGTATCCGGGAGCTTGATACCGGAATACTGGGTCACCATATCGCGCAGGCAATTAAAGTGCTCGTCGGTAAAACCGTATTCCCGCTGTTTAGCCAGATCGTTCATAGACAGCATCCATCCTTACAATGACAGGGCACATGGGCGGCAGAAAGGAGATCGCCAATAAAGACGCCCATCACATCCAGCCACTCCGAGGTCATCCCTTCCAACCCCACAAGAGGGTACCGAGGTCCCTCCGGGAGAAGGCCAGAGCCTGCCCTGGACTCGATCCAGGGATGACGACTGCATGGACGCAGGAGGTAGAGCAACGCAGGACGCAGTTGCCGAGGGAATATATAAAAACCATGGGTTATCATTTCACCCCCTCACCCCAACCCTCTCCCGGAAGGAGAGGGAGTCAACGGGACAGCACTGACATCCAGCATCACGAATAACCCGCCGAATCAATGGAGTCGCAAGGTGTCAGCAAGGCCCAGCAGCTTTGCGCCACTGGTCAGAGAATCCGAGGCTGCGATCCAACGAAAGTCTATACCTTTGGCCTGGGCCTCTTTGGCGCAGGCGGACAATAACTGCAGCGCCGCCCCATCGACCCGGCCTACCCCTGATCCATCAAGTGCTATATCAGCAGGTTGATCGAGCCTGCTTTTCAGGAGGCTGGATAAATCGTTGACATGGGAAATATCCAGGCTGTCAGACAGACGCAACACCTCTGTTTTGGCATCCCCGGCCTTGCTTTTTTTTCCCTTGGTTTTCCCCTTGTCCACAGACTTTTTCCTACCCCTATTTTTTGCGGGTGCCTGGGCCTCAAGCTTGGTTTCAACGTGGACCTCGGCGGTCTGTGCCGATTCCGCCACCACTGCTGCCGGTTCCTTTGGGCTGTCTTTCATCCACGCCAGAGGGTCAAAACCAATATCCGGCACGTCATCTTTACTGGCCATTACAATGTCCTCCTGCTTATAAGATCCTGGGCAAGCTGCCGGTAATCATCGGCGCCCTTACTCTTATTCTGATATTCAAAGATTGTCTTGCCTATAGCCGGACCTTCCGCCAAGGCGACGTTCTCTCGTATGGGTGTAGCCAGAATCTTACCGGGATAGGTGTCCTGAATTTTCAGTCGCACCCCCCGTGCCATCCGCCGGCGTTCGTTATAACGGGTGATCACAATCCACTCGCGGGTATCCTTTTGCAGGGCACGGGCGATATGTTCATAGACACCCATAAAGCGGGACAATCCATCCAGGGACAGGTAATCACCGGACACCGGCACCAGTACCTCGTTGCAAGCCAGCAAGGAATTCATGGCCAGCAGGTTGGAAGAAGGGGGGCAGTCGATCAATGCATACTCTTGCTGCGCCAGATCACCATTAATGGCCTGCTTGAGAACCCAGCCACGCTTGGCGCCGCCTTCAGTAAGTTGATCCACCTCTGCCAATCGTGGGCCAGCCGGGATCAGGGTCAGATTCTCGCGCACGGTCTGCTTCATTTCAGCCACCGTAGCGCCATCGAGCAATATCCGATCCATGCCCGGCGTCTTATGGTGGTCAACACCCAGACTCTTGGTAAGATGCCCCTGGGGGTCCATGTCCATCACCGTGACTTTGTGTCCCGCCATGGCCAGGGCATGACCCATATTGACCGTGGTGGTGGTCTTGCCCACCCCTCCTTTTTGATTGATCACAGCTATAAAGCGCATTGTCCTGTCTCACCTTGTGTTGGTTCTATATCCAGCAGGGAGGCCCTAAAAGTCTTCCCATTCCTTATCATCGGTACCTGTTTTCCTGGGGCCTGTTTTTCTGGTAACAGTTTGCTTAACAGGCTTGTTCTGGAACGGACGTTCCTCGCTACGCCGCTCTCCCTGCGGCCTGATCTTGATCACGGTCTGGCCGCTGTCTTCGACCTTGAATTGGTTTACCAACTCTGTCAGGGCCTTAGCCTGTTCCTCCATGGAACGGCTGGCGGCGGCGGCCTCTTCCACCAGGGCCGCATTCTGTTGGGTCATGTCGTCCATTTGGGTAACGGCCTTGTTGATCTGATCAATCCCCGAGGACTGCTCGGCACTGGCCACCGTTATCTCCGAAACAATATCCGTCACCTTCTTCACGCTACCCACAATCCCGGACAGGGCCTGGCCTGACTCATTCACCAACCCAGAACCGTTCTTGACCTTCTTCACGCTGTCCTCAATCAACCCCTTGATCTCCTTAGCAGCCTCGGCACTGCGCTGGGCCAAGTTACGCACCTCGGTGGCCACCACCGCAAAACCCCGTCCCTGTTCACCGGCACGGGCCGCTTCCACCGCCGCATTCAGGGCCAGCAGGTTGGTCTGAAAGGCAATCTCGTCGATGACACCAATGATGTTGGCGATCTTTTCGCTGGAACTGTTGATCTCGTCCATGGCGCCGATGGCCTTGCCCACCACTTCCCCGCCTTTTTCGGCCTGATCCCGGGCACCGACGGCCAACTGATTGGCTTGGGCCGCGTTGTCCGCGTTCTGTTTCACCGTGGAGGTCATCTCCTCCATGCTCGAGGCGGTCTCTTCCAGGGAAGAGGCCTGCTCTTCGGTGCGCTGGGACAGGTTGATGTTGCCGGCGGCAATCTCCCCGGTGGAGCTCTGGATGGAACCGGCGGAATCTTTAATCTGCGCCACCATGTCCTGGATCTTGCCGACGAAGCGATTAAAGGCGCCGGCGACCGCGCCAATCTCGTCTTTGCGGGAATCGTCCAGCCGCCGGGTCAGATCCCCCTCACCCTCGGCAATGTCCTGCAAGACCGCCAGGACCTGACCTAAAGGACCGCTGATGCCCCGCCCCATGAGCACCCCAAACAACAGGGCAAGGCCAAGGGCCATGGCGGTAATGACGGCATAGAACATTAACTGTGTTTCGGCGTCACCGGTGAGCTCCGCAGCCTTATTGGCGAGGTTGGCCGACAGGACGTTTTCGACTTCCTTTAGCAGATTGATCTTGACGGTGATGGTCTTAAACCAGTAGCCCGCGTCAACACCGAAGCCGCCCTCACTGGCCTTTTCAAAGGCAATCTTGCGCATGCGCTCGACCTCATCCACCGCCTCGCCCTGTAGGGTGGAGGCGAAAACCTTCTTGTCTTCCTCACTTGACAGGGACAGGAATACGTCGTCGTAGGCATTTTGAGCGGACACCAGGGCGCTAAACTTCTTGAATACCCCCGGGCCAAATGTGTCCCTGGCAAAAACACCGGTCATCACCGCCCGCTCGATCCCGGCCCGCTCTTTGCCATGCAGAAAACTGGTGTAGGCGGCCAGGTCCCGGGCGATGTCACCGTTGCTGCTTAACATGGCCGCCTCCGAGACCATGCCGAGAAAGGCGCCGCTCATCCCGGTGTAGTAGGCGATGGCATCGGCGAGGGCGATGTTCAGACCGGTCACCGCATTACGTTTGTCACCGATCTGATCGAGCCGGGTCATGGCCGCCGACAGATCCCGGGTGAATTTGCCGCCCAAAGACTCCGCGTCGAAACCCTTGAGAAAGGCCCTGAGTTCCACCGCCTGCTTATCGGTATCGCGTCGCTGGACCGGCAGCTCGGTAGCAAACTTCTGCCCCTGACTGCCGATAAAACCGGCAGTCAGGCCCCGTTCCTTCTGGGACTCGTGCACCATCGCGCTGATCTTGACCGACAGTTGGGTCAGGTCCTTAATTTTTGTCATCTCCGCGCGGGTGGCGAGTTTGCCGACGATCGCATCCGCCGAAAAATAAACCAACCCAAGCACGGGGAAGAACAACATCACCAGCAACTTCATTTTGATTGAAAGATTTCCTAGAAAAGTCATTGCCCTTACCTCTTTTGCTTCATCATATAGGGTTTATGTGCGGTATAACGCGTCACCAAGACGCACCCCGATTTTTCAAATGTGATAGCTTCGTCTCCATCTCCCTTATCCGATCTTGCCTGTAAGCTCGTCGGCTGCTGTTATTCGCTCGCGGCTTCCAGTTCGGACAGCTCGGTTTCGGTCAATAATTTGTCCACGTCCAGCAACATCACCATGTGATCATCGACGGTGGCCAAGCCACTGACGAATTCAATTTTCACCTTGACGCCAAAATCCGGCGCCGGCTTGATGTCGCTTTCCTCGACATTCAGCACATCCGACACCGCATCCACCACCACACCGATGACGCGATCCGCATTACCAGACCTGACCGACAGCACGATGATGACCGTGGTGGCGTTGTATTCAATCTGCTCAAGACTGAAACGCATGCGCATATCCACCACCGGCACGATGGTGCCACGCAAATTCAGCACGCCCCTTACATACTCCGGCGTGTTGGGCACCCGGGTGACCGGTGTCCAACCCTTAATTTCCTGGACCTTGAGGATGTCCACGCCATACTCTTCACCGGCAAGCATGAAGGTCAAAAATTGCTGGCCACTATCACTATCGGTCAACTCCGACCCGACCAGGGCCAATTCACCTGCCTTGCTGCCGGCAACATTCTCGATTTGTGTAGATGCGCTCATAATGTGTTCCTTGTCAGATTTAATAATTACCGCTGATGCGCCAAACGGATCAGACCCGGCACATCAAGAATCAATGCCACTGAACCGTTTCCCAGGATCGTGGCGCCCGAAACCCCGTCTATACGCCTGAAATTCTGCTCCAGGGATTTGATAACGACCTGCTGTTGCCCCAACAATTCATCGACCATGAAGGCCGCCATGCGACCTTCACCTTCAACAATCACCATCAGCCCGTCCTCAAGCTGCCTGGCCTGGGTCTGGGCATCGAATATTTCATACAGTCTGATAATCGGCACATATTGATCACGAAACTTGACCAGTTCACCCTTGCCGGCCACCTTGTTAAAGGTCTGGCCTCGTCCCTGCAAAGACTCGATAATGGAAATGAGCGGGATAATGTAATACTCCTCTCCCACGGCAACGGACTGACCGTCGACGATGGCCAGGGTCAGCGGCAAGCGCACCTTGAAGGTGGTACCCTGTCCTTCCTCTGAATAGACCTCCACCGTGCCGCCGAGACTCTGGATGTTGCGCCGTACCACATCCATGCCCACGCCACGGCCCGATACATCGCTCACCTCTTCGGCGGTCGACAGACCTGGGACAAAAAGAAACTCATGAATCTGTTCCCGGCTCGGTTTCACGTCTGCGGCCACCATGCCTTGCTGGACCGCCTTCTTGAGTATCTTGGCCTCATCAAGACCACGTCCGTCATCATTCACTTCAACAATGATATTGCCGCCTTGGTGATAGGCATTAAGCATAATGACACCGGTTTCCGGTTTGCCTGCCCCAACACGTTCCTGGGGCATTTCCAGACCGTGATCGAGACTGTTACGCACCAGATGCACAAGTGGGTCACCGATCTTTTCGATTACGGTTTTGTCCAACTCGGTTGTTTCTCCGGTAATATCCAACTGCACTTTCTTGCCGAGCTTCGCGCTCAGATCATGCACCATGCGCGGCAGGCGGTTGAAGGCATAGCTGATGGGCAGCATGCGCATGCGCATCACGCTTTCCTGTAGATCACGGGAATTACGTTCCAGCTCCCCTAGCCCACTACGCAGAGCCTGAATTTTTTCCATCTCAAAGTCTTCACCCAGGGTGCTCAACATGGCCTGGGTGATCACCAATTCACCCACCTGATTGATGATCTCATCCACTTTGTCGATATCGACGCGTATGGACGTTGTCTCTTTGGCGGTACTGCCAGACTTGCGCCGATCACTGGTACGCCGATCACCGACACGCCGGTTCCCCACCAATTCACCATTGGCGCCCACCACACTCCCGGCAAGGGGGCTTACGGTCTGGGCAGTTTTTTCAGCCTCAACAGGCGAGATCTCCAACTTGCAGTCACCCGCCACCCAGACAAATACTTCCTCAATGGCCTCCCTATCTACCTTGCCATCCAACCGGATCGACCAACCCAGATAACATTGTTCCGGGTCCAGTTGTGATAATTCGGGCAATTGCAATAGATCGGCTTCCACCTGCAGTTTGCCCAGACAGCCTAATTCCCGAATAATACGCAGGGGATCATTGCCAGTGCGAAACATATCCACTTGAGGGTAGAAACTGATTGTCCAGGCAGCATGGGATATGTGATCCTTTTGGGCCTCTGTAACCTGGACATCATTACTATCAGCGTTCGCTGTTGTTGCCCCGGTATGTCCTAATAAAGCTTCAAGTTTGTTTTGTTGGTCGGCCACATCTTCCGGGGCCAACTCACCACCATCACGTCCTGCCTCGAGCAAATCGCGCAGGCGGTCCACTGACCCCAGCAAGACGTCGACAACGTCCTGGGTAACCTTGCGTGAACCGTCTCGCATCTGGTCGAGCAAAGTCTCCATGACATGGGTGAACGAGGTCACCACGTCCAGACCAAACATACCGCTACCACCCTTGATCGAATGCGCGGCACGAAACACATTATTTATGGATTCCGGGTCGGCTTGACCCACATCCAGATGGAGCAAACCAGACTCCATAGCTTCCAGCCCTTCAAAACTTTCCTCAAAAAAGGACTTGCGGAATCGACTCAGGTCCAGCGACATGGCAAGTTATCCCAACACTTTGTTGACAGTGGAAAGTAACTGGTCGGGGTCGAAGGGCTTGACGATCCAACCCGTGGCCCCCGCACTTTTACCCTCCTGCTTCTTGTCATTTCCCGATTCGGTGGTCAGCATCAAGATGGGCGTAAACTTGTAATCTGGCAGGGTACGCAACTCTTTAATGAGCGTGATGCCATCCATGCCCGGCATGTTGACGTCTGTGAGTACCAAGTCGGTCTTCCGGCCCTTGGCGATACCCAAAGCCTCGTTGCCATCCTTGGCCTCAACAACATCGTATCCTGCACCCTTTAAGGTGAAGGCCACCATTTCCCGCATAGATGCGGAATCGTCTACTGCTAAGATACTGGCCATATGAATCTCCTTTGCCTGTGTATTGCTATGTTTAGTATTACCTGTGATTACCACCCGGAAAAACCTGCTGGGATAGCGCAATCCGCTCAAGCTTGCTCAGGTCGCGGCGCCTCGTTAAAGACAGCTATTGCCCAAATCCAATAACGCCGCAGCAAACACCGGCGGATCGTTCACGGCCACGGGTTAACCCCTAGTCCGCACCGCATGGATAATAAATCTCTGGACCAGCCCGTCCCCGTCCTGGGTCTGCCCCACTGGGCGAACTGCCAGGGCACGGAACCATTGAGCGCACCCCTACTTCCCTAATTCACAATAGGGGTTTCGGCTAGGTCTGGAGAAACTTTAGAGAGTTGAGATGGAAAGCGGGGGTCTGATGATAAGTGATTGAATATATTGACGAAAGATACAAGGTTACAAATTGGACAAGTTCTTCTTGTATTACTATTCCAAGCCCCCCAGTAAGAGGTTGAAATTAACCACAATGATGCCAAGACGTAGGCCTCGGTACCCCTTTGTGGGTAGGAAATAGAGCGTTATTGATTGGATTCTTTTCTCTTTTACCTTGTATCTATAATCACCTACGGGTCTGGGCATGCTCGTCGGCTTCATTCTGCTCGCGGCTGGCGTCCTGGCGGCGCTCTTCCAGTTGATAACGGCTGACAACTTTGTCCAGGGCCTGGGCCTTGCCACGCAACTTCAGCCATTGGGTCTTGGTCTTGGCATGTTCCTCCTGGGCCTGGGACACCAGGGACCGTTGACTGGAGATCACATTGCCTAGTTTTTCCAAAAATACCTGGAAATCACGCATAGGGATGGCCTCTAGGCCGTTGCTGCCAGCCTGTTGAAAGGCCTTCGCATACTCATCCCGGTATTGCACCAGTTCCAGTAACCGTGCGTTGTGAGCATCAAGCTTACGCTGGCTCTCGGCCATATGTACCGCCGCCTGTTGTTCCCGGGTGCCGGCGAACCGGGCCACCGGGCTGAGTCGTTTTGATCGTTTAGCCATCATTATTTTTAATAAAGTCACTCTATTAACCCCTCTCCCTCCGGGAGAAGAGACTATTACCCCGCCGTCTCGACCTGAGAGGTGCTGGCAAGCAGGGGTCCAAGTTGGGCCACACTGTCGGCCAGAGACACCGGTTGATCCATACCCTGTTGTAAAAATCCCATGAGCCGGGGTTGGCACTCAATGGCCTCATCGATGCGGCTATCGCTGCCGGCGGCATAGGCACCGACACTGATGAGGTCCCGATTCTGTTGATAGGTCGCGTAGATTTGCTTAAATCGTCGCGCCAGCATCAATTGGCCCGGCTCCACGATGTCGGTCATAGCTCGGCTGATAGAGGCCTCGATATCAATGGCCGGATAATGACCGGCCTCGGCGAGAGGGCGAGACAACATAATATGCCCATCTAAAATGGCGCGGGCGGCATCGGCCACCGGGTCATTCTGCTCATCACCCTCCATGAGTACAGTATAGAAGGCGGTGATAGAGCCACCACCGGCGGCACCGGTACCGGCCCGTTCCACCAACATGGGCAGCTTGGCAAACACCGAAGGCGGGTAACCCTTGGTCGCGGGAGGCTCACCTATGGCGAGGGCGATCTCGCGCTGGGCCTGGGCAAAGCGGGTCAGGGAATCCATCAGCAACAAGACCTGTTGGCCCCGGTCACGGAAATATTCGGCAATAGTGGTGGCCAACATGGCGCCATGGATACGCAGCAGGGGGGGATGATCCGCCGGGGTCGCCACCACCACCGAGCGTTCGAGTCCCTTGGCCCCTAGTATATTGTCGATAAATTCTTTGACCTCACGACCCCGCTCCCCCACCAGGCCAACGACGATGACATCGGCGTTGGTGAAGCGAGTCATCATGCCGAGCAATACCGATTTTCCCACACCACTGCCGGCAAACAATCCCATGCGTTGGCCCCGGCCCACAGTCAACAAGGCATTGATGGCGCGCACCCCCACATCCAGGGGTTCACCGATGCGCTGGCGGCTCAGGGGGTTCACAGAACGGCCCGCCAGGGGCATACGTTCGCGGGTACGCAAGGGTCCGGCGCCATCCAGAGGGTTCCCGGCACCATCGAGAATGCGCCCCAACAGGGACTCCCCCACCGGGGCCTCACAGACCCGGCCGGTGGGCACCACCCTGGCGTTGGGCATCAAACCGCTGATATCACCGGTGGGCATGAGATAGAGCTTGTCATCGGCAAAGCCCACTACCTCAGCCTCAATGTGGGACTCGGCGGGTCCCGTGATCAGACACCGACCGCCCATGACCGATTGGCAGCCCACTGCCTCCAGGGTCAGGCCCACCATGCGAGTGAGTTTGCCCTCGACCACTATACCGCTGGCTTGGGCCACCCGTTGACCGAGTTCCACTAACCGCTTTTTCCAACGCGTGGTCCGTGCCCCACTGGATTGGTCAGTCTCTATCATCCCGCTCACCATCAAAAGATGCGGTTAGTACTGCGGTAAGACGACGCTCCAGAGTGGCATCAATGCGGGAATTTTCGGTAATGATATTGCAATCGCCACGGTTGATGACCGGATCATCAACAATGCGCCACGGGCGCTCGCCCTCTTCGGCACCCAATACGTCACGCACCAATTTGCCGTCTTCGGGATTGAGATGTACCGCCACATTGCGCGCTGCTGCCGGTAACGCGGCGATAGCCTCACGCACCACACCTACCACATGGGCGGGCTCCTCCTTGAGTTCGCGGCGTAACAGTTGGCGAGCGATGGCCTTGGCCAATAAAATGAGTTCCTGCTCTAATGCCTGGTCGAGATCGCGCAAGGGATCGGACATCGCTTGCAAGACTTGTTTAAATTGCTGGATGTCGCCCTGGGATGCGGCCAAGCCATCGCTTCGCCCGCGGGCGAAGCCTTCATCATAGGCCTGCTTTTGAATGCGCTCGATCTGCTGGACGGTCACGGGTCCACCGGAGACATCCATAGTCGGCGCCTTCCAAGTCTCGACCTTTCCGGCCTCATCGGCGGAAAGAATCTTTGTGTTTAAACTAGACGTACTCTTCACCGGCCGTACCACCGAGTGCGATCTCACCTGAATCGGACAGACGACGGGCCAACTGGACTATCTCCTTCTGCGCGGCCTCGACATCGCTGAGCTTCACCGGACCCCGCATTTCCAGATCGTCTCGCATCATCTCTGCGGCCCGCTTGGACATGTTCTTGAATATAAGTTCCTTGAGCGTCTGCGAGGCCCCTTTTAAAGCGACCACCAACGAGTCGGACTGCACCTCACGCAGCAATAGCTGGATGCCCCGGTCATCCACATCCAACAGATTCTCAAACACAAACATCAGTTCTTCAACTTGTTCCGCCAGACCACTATCGGTGTCTTTAAAATTTTCCATCAGTGGCGCTTCGATTGAACTCTCCAACTCGTTCATGATGCTGGCGGCGGTCTTGACCCCACCGATACCGGAAGATTGCAAACTGCCTGCGGCCTTGCCGGCAAACTGCTTTTCCATGGCCTGGTTGAGTTCTTTTAATGCGGAAGGCTGTACCCCCTCCAACGAAGCAATCCGCATCAGAATATCGAGGCGACTCTTTTCCGGGAATACCGATAACACCTGAGCGGATTGATCCGCTTCCAGATAACTCAACACGATGGCGATGATCTGGGGATGCTCCAGACGCACCACCTCGGCCACCGAACGTGGGTCCATCCATTTTAGTTCCTCGAGCCCCGAGGTCTGTCCACCCATGAGAATACGGCCGATCATGCTGGTGGCCTTATCCGGGCCGAGGGCCTTGGTCAATACATTGCGCAGGTAACTCTCGGTGCCGATACCCAGGGCCGTCTGGGCGCCCACGTTTTCCTGAAAGCTGTCCAACACCACGCCCACCTGATCCTTATTGATGTCCTTGAGTGAGGCCATGGTCGAGCTGACGGTCTGCACCTCCTTGGGGCCCATGAACTTCATCACCTGGGAGGCATCTTCCTCGCCAATGGCCAACAACAAGATGGCGGCGCGCTCGGTGCCGGACAGCCCGGTGGTATTGGTGGCTTTAGCCATCTTCAGACACCCAACCCTTGATTACCTGGGCCACCCGTTTGGGGTCCTCGGTGGCCATCTTCTTGGCGGTGTTAATACCGCTCTCGTAGACTTCCTGCTGACTGGGGCCGGTGGGGGCCGCCAGGGCAAACTGATCACCGGCGGCGAGTTCGGCCTGTCCGGCAGCCACCATCTCCCGGCCCTGGACGGCAAGGCGCTGCAATACCGGACGCAGCACCCCAAAGGCGACCAGCAGAACCAAAACGGCGCCACCGATCTGTTTGCCCAGATCCCATACCCAGGGTTGGTCAATAAGATCGGGCTCGGGCAAGGCCTCGGGCTTGACCACCGGACTGAAGCGGGTATTCATTACATTAACTTTATCGCCACGGGCCTCATTAAAGCCCACCGCGTCTTTGACCAGGGCCGTCAACTTGGCGACCTCCTTATCCGTATAGGCCGTGTATCTGACCTTGCCCTTCTTGCTCACCTTTTGCTTGTCGTTAATCACCACGGCCACCGACAGGCGCTTCAATACCCCAGAGGCCTGGCGGGTGTGGCTGATAGTCTTGTCCAATTCATAGTTGGTGGTGGCGCGATGGCTCTTGCTCTTGGGCAGATCAGATGCCGCCGCACTGGCGGTCGTCGCCACGGTATCGGTAGTCGTGGTCGTCGTAGCAGGGCCCCCGGGAGAGGCCGCAGCGGGGGCCGTTGTGGTCGTGGTGGTAACTTCCGGCACACTGGCGATGGCAGGGGGTTGATTGGATAAGGCCCCAGGCACCCCCACCGCGCCACGGTAGCCCGAACTTTGTTCCTCGGCGGTCTGCTGACTGCGTACCGCAGGTTTCTTGTCGTCAAAACTTTCCTGGGTCTTTTCCACCGCAGTAAAGTCCAGCTCCGCCACCACCTGGGCCTTGACGCTACCCACGCCCACGATAGGGCTTAGAATATCTTCGATACGTTTACTATAGGTATTTTCCAGTTGGCTGGTGAAACGAAACTGCTCTGATGTGATACCGATGTCTTTATTGGAAGATTGGCGATTCAGTAACCGGCCCCGGCTATCGATGACACTCACCCGATCCGGCTCCAACTCCGGGATACTCGACGCAGTCAGGTGTACGATGCCGGCAACCTGCTCCTCCCCCAGTTCACGTCCCGCATATAAATCGAGTAACACCGAGGCGGTGGGCTTTTGCCGGTTTCGCAAAAACGAAGACTGGCGCGGGATCGCCAGATGCACCCGCGCCGAGCGCACATTGCTCAAGGTCGCGATGGATCGCGCCAGTTCACCCTCCAGGGCACGTTGATATCGCGCCAACTCCATGAATTGACTGGTGCCAAATCCTTTTTCCTTCTCCATGATCTCAAAACCAAAACCCCCCACCCCCTTGGGCAAACCCTGACTGGCGAGCTTGATGCGTGCATCATGCACCTCCCCCGCAGGCACCATAATGGCGCCGCTGGCAGGGTCCAGCTTGTAACGAATCTTGTCCTTTTGCAGGGCATCAAGCACTTCGGATGCATCCTGCTGGGCCAGATTGGCGTAGAGCAATTGATAGTTAGGCGTCTGTGACCATAACGCCACCCCCACCCCCACCGCCACACTGGCAGCGAGCCCCACCATGAGCGCCACCTGGCGCAGAATGTTCAGCCCACCAAAACCTTTAGCCGCCGCACCGGCATCCTGGGCGTCGATTACCGCCATGGCCACTCCCCTGATGTTGATTTCATAATGTTAGTCACTTGTCATTTGTTACTCGTCTCTCGCCCCTCGTGCCTACTCTAAATAGGCATATTCATAATGTCTTGGTAGGCCGAAAGCAACTTATTGCGCACCTGAGTCATGGCCTCGAAAGATACACTGGCCTTTTGCAGGGATACCATAACCTCGGCCAGATCGACCTGGGGATCACCCATTTCAAAGGCCTTGGCCTTACCACCCGCCTCCATCTGCAGGGCATTCACCTTCTCAATGGATTGGCGCAACATGGCGGCAAAATCAGCAGCGCGGTCTGCCTCTGGTACCGCGACCTCAGCACCGGCGGCCTTCGCCGCCATAGTGCGCATCTCACCCAACAATTGACTGATATCGATTTCAGACATAACCGTCTCCGTGCTCTATAAAACTCAAACCACTTGTATTCCATCTATGTTTTGCGTGTGTACAACCAGAAGGTTGGGATGAGGGGATGAAAAAATCAATGTCTTAGCTTTATTTGCTCCCCTCACCCTAGCCCTCTCCCGGAGGGAGAGGGGATTAATAGAAGTGCCCATATCTATAATTCTCGTTACTCGTATCTGTTCTCTCATATCCCCGCCCCCGGCAATTCCACCCCGTCATCACGCATGCGTGCCAATTTGTAGCGCAGGGTACGTTCGCTGATACCGAGCTGGCTGGCGGCGGCCTTACGTTTACCCTTGGCGGTCCTCAAGGCCTCAAGGATTAAAATCTGCTCGTGACTGCGCAAATCCTCACCCAGGCTGTCATCACCCCCAGGCACCGACTCTACTGTCTGGGTGTGGACCACCATAGGCGTGGGGGTATCGTTGGCCGCCACAATCGATTCAAACTGCAGGTCCGGGACATCAATCACCTCGCTCGATTGCAGGATGAGTGCCCGTTGCAAGACATTGTCCAGTTCACGTACATTGCCGGGCCAATCGTATTTCTCCAAAATTGCCTGGGCGTTGGTGGAAAATGTGGGGATGGCGCGGGCCTGCCGGGTGCAGTGGTGGTAAATCAAATACTCCACCAAGGGTAAAATATCCTGGCGCCGCTGCCGCAGCGGCGCAATTTCTACAGGGATAACATTGAGACGGTAATACAGGTCTTCACGGAAACGGCCCGCCGCCACCTCCTGGCGCAACAATCGATTGGAGGTGGCCAGCACCCTCACGTCCAGGGCGATGGCCTTGCGGCCGCCGAGCCTTTCCACTTCCCACTCTTGCAACACCCGTAACAACTTGGCCTGCAGGCCCAAATCCATCTCGGAGATTTCATCCAACAACAGGGTCCCGGATTGGGCCTGTTCAAATTTCCCGGGACAGGCCTGGTAGGCGCCGGTAAAGGCCCCCTTTTCGTAACCAAACAGGGTGGCCTCCAACATATTCTCGGGGATAGCGGCACAATTGATGGCCACGAAGGGGTGTTGACCACGCTTGGAGTGACGGTGTATGTAACGTGCGATCACCTCTTTACCGCTACCACTTTCGCCGCTGATCATCACCGTGGCCTCACTCTTAGCCACCCGCAGGACCTTGTCGAGCAACGCCTTGCTGAGCGGGTCAACCGCCACCGGGTCGTCGGCGCTGAATTCAGTGTCTGGCAAATAGCGGCTCACCGTGTTGACCAATACCTCGGCCTCAAAGGGTTTAACCAAATAATCCACCGCCCCGTCGCGCATGGCCTCGACCGCTTGTTGGATACTGCCATGGGCGGTCATCAATAATACCGGCAGATCCCGGCGCCGGGCCTTGATCTGTTTGAGCAGGGCATGACCGTCCATGGGCGCCATCTTGATGTCAGTAATTACCATGGCGATATCGCTGCGGGCCAGAAACCCCAGGGCCTCACTGCCATCGGCACAGGACGCCACCTCGTAACCGGCCAGCCCCAATGTGTCGCATAGGGCATGGCGCAAGGATTCGTCGTCTTCCACCACCAGGATGGGTGGTCTATTTCTGCTCATGCATTTCCCCAACGGTATTTTTTTCTGTGGCATCATTGCCCGAGGCATCATCATTGACGGTTGTGGTAATAACAGGCAGGCGCATCCCGATACAGCAACCTTGATCCGGACTGGAGTCCACCCACACCGAGCCGTCATGGGCCAGGGCCACCGCCTGTACCACCGCCAGACCCAGACCGATACCCTGACTGCGAGTGGTAAAGAAGGGTTCAAATAATTTTTGTTGGGCGTCAGTGTCGACCCCGGGGCCATCATCACACAGGCCCAGGCGAACCGTGCCGTCTTCATTGTCTGCGGCCACCAATTGCAACCGCCCCCGTTGACCGCAGGCCTGGACCGCGTTAACAACCAAATTTTGCATGGCGCCCAATAGGGCCTCGCGATTACCGAGCACGCAAACATCGCCCAGAGAACTCTCCAGGCTCAGGCTAAAATCGTGGACCGGCAGTAACGGCGCCACCGATTGCTCCACTTCAAGCAGCAACCCATCCACTGGGATCTGTTCCGAACCGGGGCTGCCCCCCCGGGCATAGATCAGCATATCCCGCACCATGGTCTCCAGGGTGCGCAGGCGCGCCAGAATCTTTTGTGACACTTCGGCCTGCTTGGTGGAGTCCAGGTAGGGTTGGCCCAGGTGGGAGACATAGAGAATGGCCGCAGCCAACGGCGTACGTATCTGGTGGGCCAACTTGGCCGCCATTTCGCCCATGGCCGAAAGCCGTTCATGGCGTTGCAGGCGTTGCTGCAAGGCAGTGGACTCGGTCACGTCCTGGAGCAACAGTATCTGGCCCGGTTCCTCACCCAACGGGCAAGTGGATACCGTCACCCGTCGGCCATCGCGTAGCAATAAGGCATTGGCGCTGGTGTCATCCGGGGCAAAGGCACGCTGAATAAGGTCGCGCCAAGCCACCCCAAGGAGAGGTTCGCCCAACAGGTCCTGGGCCGCGGGATTGGCCTCCTGGACCACACCGGCCGCATCCAGTACCACCACACCGGCCGGCAGCGCCGCCAACAAACCACTGAGGCGACTGGCCAGACGCTCTTTTTCCGCCAACTCTTCAAGCCGGCCATCATGGGCAGACTGTAGTTCGCCATTGAGTCGCTCAACCCGCTGCTCCAGAGCCTGATAAGAGGTGGTTAACTGGTCTGAAAACCGATTGAAGACCTCAAAGGCATCCTCAAGACGGGTGGACTCAACCGCTTGCGATCGATTCATGGATTTTTGTTGCTCCGCGGTCACTAGACTGTCAAATGCAAAACGCTTGGGTTCTGTCATGTGGCCTGGAGCAAGAAGCGTGCCTGGAATATTTCTCCAGTTAAATCAACCCTCTAGGAGTTGAGGGTGGTAGGCTTGTCAAATTCTTGTCGCTGCTTGTCTGGACTGTGGCCATATTTTCGCAGCTTTTCCACCAAGGTGGTGCGTTGCATATGCAGCAATTTGGCGGCATGGGCCACGACCCCATCGCTTTCCGCCAGGGCCTGTTTGATCAGGCTGTACTCCATATTACTTAGGTGCTCTTTAAGGTCCAGACCGTCACGAGGCAAGCGTGGCGAAGATAACCATTCCAAGGGCACCACTGCGGGCGCGTCACTGGACACCACACCGTTACCGCTGACCTGAAACTTGTTGGGCAGATCTGCCATATCCACCACTTTAAAGGGGTGCGTAATCACCAGGCGCTCCACCAAATTGGCCAATTCGCGTACATTGCCCGGCCAACCGTAATGGCACAGGCTCATGACCGCTGCCGGACTCAGGCGCACCGAACCCCTTTTCTCATGCTCTACCCGGGTAATGAGTTCGTTGAGCAGCAAAGGAATATCTTCCGGCCGCTGCCGCAACGGCGCAATCTCAATGGGAAATACGTTGAGTCGATAATAAAGGTCTTCACGAAACTTACCGTTCTTGATCCGTTCTTCCAGATCACGGTGGGTGGCGGCAATGATGCGTGCGTCGGTAGTGATACTTTTGTTACTGCCGACCCGCTCAAACGACCGTTCCTGCAATACCCGCAACAATTTCACCTGCATGGGCAAGCTCATATCGCCGATCTCGTCGAGGAACAGAGTGCCACCATTGGCCATCTCAAACCGCCCCTGGCGGGAACTGATGGCGCCGGTAAAGGCCCCCTTCTCGTGACCAAATAATTCGCTCTCTAACAAATCCGCAGGGATGGCGCCGCAGTTGATGGGGACGAAGGGCTTATCCCGGCGGCCAGAATGGTAATGGATGTTGCGGGCCACCACCTCTTTACCGGTGCCCGACTCCCCCAGCACCAACACCGTAGCCTCGGCTTCGGCCACCTGCTCAATGAGGCGGCGGGTATCCTGGATGCGGTGGCTGGTGCCCACCAGGCTGCGAAATAATTGTAGCGGCCGGGCATCGCGTTCGTCATGGCGCTCGCGGTAGACCTGGGCCTGGCCCAGGGCACTGGTCAATTGGCCGAGTTGCAGGGGAAGCTCCAGGTGGCCCAGCATGTTGGGGGGTGGCCGTTGAGCCGAGCTCATGGCTTGATCACCCAGCAGGAATACCGGCAGGGTCTCGTCAAAGTTGCGCAGACTCTCCAAAAGCTTGGCGGGCTTGCCATCGGCACAGTCACCCAACAGGCAAACGCCATATTCCCCTTCGGGAGAAGACTGCCACACCGCCGGATCGAGACCGACGACGGCCTCACACCCGGCAAAGTTGAGCAATCCCGAAAACCGCTCGCGCCGCTGGGCATCGCTGTCAAGTAACAGCACCTTAATCATTGCAGACATCAGACCGGCGTCTCCCCACCGCTCCCCACCGTTAAACCCTGCCTGAACTGGGAGCGATTCATATTTAGAATCATTATCTTAAGGGCGCTTCTATTAAGTTATTGATTTTAATATACCCTCATCCCAACCTTCTCCCGAAGGGAGAAGGGATTACCAATTAACAGAAGTGCCCTGTATGTGTGTTATGTGTTTAGGTTTATTTAGGGTAAGTTAAGCACCACAAGGGGCATCTGTCAAAATATTGGCAGAAAAATTTTTACACTAGTGTCACCAGCGTCAAAAACCCACTACATATTGGGGTTTGTGGGTAGGAATAGAGACAAGATACAAGTTGCATTCTGGTTCCCGCGCTCCTGCGTGGGAACCAGAAACATATTACTTGGCGCTCGCGTCGTGGTCAGGGGGCCACTCCTACAAGCTAATTTGCGTTGCGTCGATATTCCTGTTGGGCATAACGCGACAGATTCAGGGCGCTGATCTTGTTGGCCAATTCGGTGCGCGCCACCTCGGCGGCGAGGACGATCTGTTGATCCAGGACCTGGATTGCATTCATCCCCTTTAACAACGAACTCCGCGAGATGGTGGTAGGGGGACCTTTACTAAACAGGGTCTCCAGTTGGCGGCGGCGCTCTTGTTCCTTGGTGTCCACGGCACCCCAATCCCGCTGATGGGCCAGGCTCAGCATGGCCCGGCTCAGACCGAGTATGTGGTGCAGTTTTTGTGAGACATTGTGAGACCCTGATTGCATGGTGGCTTTCCTTAAATGAAACGGTTTTGTTCTTACGCAAACCTTTAGCCTGTGGCCACGGCAGTCTGCTGTTGAGCGGTCTGCTGGCCACTGATCTCCACCCAGGCGGAACGAATCTGACCCATGAGATCGGTCACCTCGTCGAGATAAGCCACATTGTTTTTGACATTCGCCGCCAATAGACGGCGCTCCATATACTCATAAAGCCGATCCAGATTTTCGGCAATCTCACCACCGGCCTCGGGGTTGAGGCTCATGCGCAGACCATTGACGATAGAGATGGCCCAACTAATATAACGGCCCTTTTCCGCAGTCTCGTTTCTTTCCATGTGTCCCTTGGCTATGGCAATCTTATCCAGGGCACCATCCATCAACATCTGCACCAAACGAAAGGGATCGGCCCCGGTGATCGCAGACTGGGCGCCGACAGCGGTGTATTGTTGCACTGCGCTACGTGGGTTGGGGTATGTCATCAAGCCATCCTCTCTTTAATCTCATTCAGTGTCTGTCGTCTTGCCGATGCACCAGGCATACATACTGTATCGGCCATCGACGCCAAAAATTTAGCGCAAGCTCATCAGTTGTTTAAAACCGCAAGTTGCTGGGTCAAAAAATCACTGGTACTGCGGAGCTGTACCAACAACGTATCCAAGGCGGTGAACTGTGATCGCAAACGCAATTCCAGCGCATCGAGCCGTTCGGTCAGGTCTACTCGCTGTTCCTCAATGCCGTCGATACCCGCCTGGGCGCCATCGGTGCGGGCATCGAGGATACTATCGTTCGCCAGCAAGGTAGAGAGATAGCCATTGAGTTGATCAGCATAACCGCGGGTGAACGCCACGCTGCCCCGCGGACCATCGCTGCTACCGGTGACCTCAACCTGCAGACCAGAGGCATTGCCATGACCGTTTAGAAAGCGTCCCAAGCCGGTACCAATGGAGCCACCAATCGTCCCGGCCACATCATTTCCATCGGTGGCGATACCCGTGGCCAAGCCCAAAGTGGCATTGGTGGCGGTAATCACTATGGCCGATGCAGTGCCATAGCTACTGGATGTAATCAAAAATCGATCATTGACGGTGTCGTAACTGGCGGTCACTGAAGCCAGCGTTGCCAATAGCCCGATATCCGCATTGATGCTGCCCTGTATCTCCGCCGCCAGGGTCGCCAGGGCGCCATCGGTGTTATAGGTCCCTTCTGTCAGGGTAATGGTGCCCGACTGTGCACCGTCCACGCTCAGGGCAAAGGTCTTGTTACCGGAATTTAGTGTCAGCGATGTAATGCCCCCGCTGCCGGTATAATTTCCCTGGGTCGCCTGACCACCGCTATCCAACTCTATTAAGTAGGTACCAGCCTGAGTGTTATTGGTGGAACCGATAAAATTGACCAGGGAATCAGAGGGTGTCCCGGTGGCGGCAAATAGACGCCCCACCGCATCGGCATCTGTATCCAGGGCCTGTTGCAGTTTATCCGCATCAATCACCAGACTGCCGGCCGTCAAAATAGAACCATCTGCCTGTTCTGCGTCCAGCGCCAGGGTGGTAACGCCAATATCCACCAAAGAGGCAAAGGGACCGGTAATGCCGGGCACTGCGGTGCCAAATATGCGCCGAATCTCATTTCCAATGCTGCGTATCGTAGAGTCACCGATCAGCACACCGGCGGTTCCCGTACCCGGATCAAACCCGGCCAGGTTATCCAGGGTGGCGATTAAATCATTAAAGGAACTGACAAAATTGTTGACCGCAGTCGTGACCACGGCTTGGTCCTGGGTAACGGTGAGTTGTACCGGCGTACCCACTGTAGCGGCCACCAGATTGAGGGTAACCCCCTGGATCGCACCGGAGACGGTATTACTCTCGCGGCTGATGGTCAGCCCATTGACCTTGATCTGGGCATCCTGACTGGCCACGGTCTGGTCCATATTCGTGGCGGCGGCACTGAATGCGAATTTGGAGAGCCCGCTGGTGTCGGTGTTAGTCCCCACCGCAGGGTTCTCTGCGACCACGATCTCCAGACTGGAGTCGACGCCACTGTCGTCGGACACAAACAATAAACGGAAACCGGAGCCATCGTCAATGAGATTGGCGGTGACGCCAATATCAGCGGTATTCACGGCATCCCGGATGCCTTGCAGGCTACCATCGGTGATGCTGACGGTCTTTGCGGGTTTGTCGGTATTGACGGTAAACGAAGTGTAGGTGTCTGTCCCTGAGTCGTAGACGGTGGTACCAAAACGAAAGGTGAGGTCACCGGTGCCCACCACATCGGTGACGGCGCTAAAGGTATCGGCGCCCACCAAGGAATGGGCCTGTGCCAACTGCGACACCTCCACCGAATAATTGCCGGTGGTGGCAATACTGCTAGCAGTAGCGGTAAATTTATCGGTATCGGCAACACTCGCCGTCTTGGTCCGGAATGAGGTCATCGACGTCATTGACGACACTGCCCCCTGGAAGGACGCAAGTGCACCCTTGAGGGTGCCATAAGACGAAAGCGTTGCCTGAAAATCCGCCTCCTGCTGGTCGAGACGTCTGGTGGTGGGTGCGGCTTCCGCCGCAACCAATTGGTCTACCAATCCGTTCACATCCAGCCCGGAGCCGATTCCGGCTACTGTAATATTTGTCATATTGACCTCGAATCGAAGCGGCTCGTGTTACTGTGCGTTACTGGGCTTCAATGCAAATCGAAGGCCAGGTCAAGCTTCGGTTTTGAGCAGCATCCCGCTGGCTTCATCCAGACGCTTGGCCAGCGCCAATACTTCCTCTGCGGGGATTTGACGAATCACCTCATCGGTCTCTGAATCAATGACTTTGACGACAGTCTGTCCGCTGTGCTTATCGACACTAAATTGCAAGTCCCTCTGCATGGACTGAACCCGTTGGGTCAGGGCATCCAAAGTCTCCTGCAGATCGCTGGACTGTCCGATCGCCGCCTGCTCAGCCACCGGCATCGACCCGCCGGACGACGGCAATTCTTGCCGCTGTGGCGCCGGTTCGGCACTTCCGGTGGCCTTGGACACCTGACCACTGCTGGTCCTCGTCTCAACCACCGGGTTCTGATTGACAGGTTGTATAACCATGACTTTTACCTCATGCGCTCTGGATAGTTGCCCGGGGCCGAAGGTCTTGAAGCCCCGGGCGCCTACTCATCGCTTGGTTACTGCAGCAACGCCAGCACTAACTGCGGCTGGGCATTGGCCTGTGACAGAGCGGCAATGCCGGCCTGTTGCAGTATTTGCGCTCGTGTGAGTGCTGCCGTCTCGCTGGCAAAGTCCGCATCCAGAATCCGCGATCGTGCAGCGCTCAGGTTCTCGACCGAGCTTGCCAGATTGGAGATAGTGGATTCAAAACGGTTTTGCACCGCACCCAGATTTGCACGGATGCTGTCCACGCGGGCCAAGCCACCATCCAGCACATCAATGGCATCATTGGCGCCAACGATGGTGCTGATGTCAACCTGAGACACGGAGGTCTTGGTGCTGGCCTGGGCGCCTGCTGCGGCGCCGGTAAAGACGCTACCGGCGCTGTCGGCAACATTCGACTGGATATTGAAGGTGGTGCTGTCCGCGACGAAGGTCACCTTACCCCCGATCACCGTGGAATCGGCATCATTGGCATCGGAGATGTTGGCGCCGTCCTGCAAGACCACTGCGTTACCTAATGAGCCGGTCACGGTCACGGTCTGGGTTACGGCTGTGGAACTGCCGTCGGTACGATCCGTATCGGTCACCGCTGCGGAGTGCTCAAAGCCCTCGATAGAGATGTCCTCACCGGTGCTGCTGGTGAGTGTGATCGCGCTACCGCTTGAGGCGATGGCCGCAGTGACACCGGTATTACCGGTCTTGTCGTTGATGGCATCGACCAGAGAACTGAGGTCCGTGGTGGTCACCGTGGCCGAAACCGCGATGGCGTTGGTGTTGCTGCCATAGAGGTTAAAGCTCACCGTACCATTGGCGCTCAAAGCACTCAGGGTCGCCGTGGTGGTCGCCGTGGCGCTCACCCCGGTGCTGGCCGTCGCGGCATTCACGTCAGAGGCAAGCTGCTTGGCCGAGGCATTGGCCAATACGCTCACCGCGGCCGTGGACTCACCGACGATGGTCAGGGTCTGGGCGGTGACATTGTTGCCCTCGCTGATCCCTTCGGTACCGAGGTTGGAACCTGTAGTCGTTGCGGCAGTGCTGCCAGCCACATTGAACAGACCACCGGCAGTAGCGGTACCGTTCACCGTGGACTGGATGGTGAGTTCGGCTTCCAGGTTGACGGTCACTGTGCCCGTAACCACCGCACTATCTGTAGCGCCACCGCCACCAGAGGTTTCCGTGACGGTGGTGCCGCCAAAGGTGATGGTGTCACTTGCTGCGGTCACTGCGGTCACTGTAGCGGTTTCCGTGTTATCGGTACTGAGTGTGAGGTCAGCACCACCACCACCACCACCACCTGCACCGGAACCGGCATTGAGCGCGGCAACGACAAGGCTACCGTCTGCGGTCGCGCCATCCTCAAACGTATCCAATACAAGCGCAGTGCCATCCAGTTTGGTAATATCTATCGTGCCGTCAGCGTTATCCACCACACGATAGGCGGTATTGATACCGGCTGTCGTTAGGCCAGCAATAAAAGCGGCCGCTGCGGCCGCATCGCTCGCGCCGGACGTATAGTTAACAACGGTACCATCAACTTTAACAGACATGGCCTCGTTAGTGCCTGCGACAAAGGTCAGCGATGCCGAGGCATTGTCTAGAACCGAAAAATTCTCGATGCCTATATTTTCACCACTGGTGCTGGCGACGGTCAGGGAGTTTCCGGTGCCGGTGCGGGTCAGATCGCTGTCGCTATTGGCGGCATTGATGGCGGTAACAGCCGCATCAAGGGCCGTAGCATAGGCAGTCTGGGTCGCTGCGGCGTTTACGCCAATGGTAAACGTCTGGCTGGAGGTCACCCCGCTGGCATCCAAAGTGAAGCTCACGATGTCGCCTTCCTGGGCACCGTTGGCGTTGGCGATATTGCTAATATCAATCGCCGCCGAGTTGGTGGAGGCATTGGCGGTCACGCCGTCCAGGGCATTCAACAATGTAGCGATGTCCTTGGCGTTCTTGTTATCACCCGTTAAAGCCACAGTCTGGCTGGTGGCGATGCTGGAGTTACCCGACGGACCCGTGATCGTAATGGTCTGATCGGCAATGGATTCATCCCGAGCCGCATCCGCAGTGACTGCGGTCTGCACCACATTGACTTGGGCGCCGTTGGTGGTGGTGGTGTTGGATTCCACCGAAGCACCCAGACTGGCATCCGTGGCGTTATTGGTGCTCAAACGGTTGGTGCCGAGGATCTCAGCCGTGGCGCCGGCCACCGATACGCTCACCGTCTGGTTGGATTCTGCGCCCACCTGGAACTGTTGGCTGGTAAAAGAACCGTCCAGTAATTTCAGACCGTTAAATGAGGTGTTATTGGCGATACGATCCAATTCCGCGATGAGCTGGTTGACTTCGCCCTGTAGCGCCTTGCGGTCACTGGCGGAGTTGGTGGAGTTCGCCGATTGAATGGACAGTTGGCGCATGCGTTGGAGGATGTTGGTGCTCTCCTGCAAGGCGCCTTCTGCGGTTTGGGACAGGGAAATGCCGTCATTGGCGTTGCGGATGGCCTGGGTCAGACCGTTTACCTGGGTGGTAAAACGATTCGATATGGCCATCCCAGCGGCGTCGTCACTGGCGCTGTTGATACGCAGACCGGATGAAATCCGCTCCAGCGATGTCGCCAACGCACTCCCTGAATTGTTGAGATTCCGCTGCGCATTCAACGACAGCAGATTACTGTTAATAACTTGAGCCATTACCTTTTCTCCTCTTCCCACGACCCACAATCACGCAGGCGGGCCGAGAGATCGGGTTTATCTTTGGCGGATATGCGTAAACAACGCATTCACCGCCTCCGTGTAAGTAGTCGGACGCGGCAGGGAAAACTTGAATCCTTTTTGGGGTTTATTTTAATTAAGGAATGAAATTATAACTTATTGTTTTATTGCGCTTATTCACCACGAAGGTCACAGAGGAAAGGATGTGTTACCGCTCTGTGTCCTTCCAGGTGACAAATTTCTAAGTCATTGATTTATATGCTAGCTTAGAATCTTGTCACTTGTAGATCTGCGGCCGCGCAGCGGCATAAGAAACTCTGTGGTGAAAAATACTGTGCGGAACACCCTGAATGTTGATCATACTGGCTATAGAAAATTAAACAAATTCAGGCCCTGAACCCGGACAAAGGCCTGTTGTGCCGCCTGCAAAGAGATCAGTTGCATATTAAAACGGCTGGCGGCCTCGGCGATATCCAGGTCCTGGATATTGGACAAAACGGATTTCATCTGGAACGAAGCGGCATCATTGCTGACCCGTTCACCCTCAATGACCTGCATACGGCCACCCACACGAGCCCGAACCTGGCTGAGGCTGGTCTCGGCCTGGCGAATATCGGCCAGCACCCGGTTGACCTGATTATGCAACCGGGCCCGATCATCGGCCAGGCCGCTGGGGGATTCCAGGGCGGTGACCAGATTTTCCATCGTAGTGAACAGGTCCTGATTGAGGCTGGGCGACAGGGTAAACTGGTCACCGTTCATGGGGTTACCTTTAAACAGGGTCTGGATACCCTGGAAATTGATAAAGGCATCTTCCTGGTAAGCACCCACCGTCTCGATGTTGCCGGCAGCGTCCTCAATTAAGTACACCGTGGCATCATCCGGGCTAAACACTGTGTTGTCACTTGCCCCGGTATCACCGTTGAGGGCACCACCGAAGTAACCGGCGATCGTATCGCCATCTCCGGGGGTAAAGCCGCTCAAGGTCTCGGTGACGGTAATGTCGCTGGTAGAGGGGGTGGTACTGGTGAGGTACAAGGTGGTGCCGTTGACAATGGCCCGCACCCCGGTAGCCCCGCTATCATCGTTGATCACCCCGGCCAGGGCCGCCAAGCTGCTGACGGGGGTGCCCGTTTCGTCCACCGTATAGACCGTGGTGCCGTTGATGTCCAAGGTATAAGCCAGGGTGTCGTTGGCGTTGACATCATTAAAGGTCAAGGTGCTACCGGCCACGGTCTGAAATGGGAAGTTTATAGTGTAGGTATCCCGCACATAGGCGCCGTTATCCGTCACCCGTCCCGGATCGATAATCCCGGTACCGTTGTTGTTGGCATTGTCCAGGGTGGTAAAGGTGCCATTACCATTACGAATCAGTTGAAAGACGTCGGCCCCGGAGTCCCCATCCGCCACCTGGCTGCTGGGGGAAATTTGCATAAAGCGCTGGCCCTGATCCCCGGCATAGCTAAATCCACCGCCGCTGGCACGGGCAAAGGGTTGGGTGTTAGCCTGAAACCCAGCAAACAGATATTCGCCATTGGCGTCCTTGGTATTGGCCAGCCCAATGAGTTCATCTATCCGCTGGCGCAACTCGGTGGTGATATCACGCCGTGAACCCGGACTCTGACTGTCATTATTGCCCTGAATGGCGAGATCACTCACCCGGCGCAGGATGTTCTCCACCCCCACCAGGGCATTCTCTTCTCGAGACAAGCGACCTTCAGCGGCATCCGCATTACGTTGAAATTGTTCGTTCACCGACAGGGCCTTGGTGAGTTCCAGAATCTTGGCGGCGCCGGCAGGATCATCCGCCGGGGTCAGGATCTTGCGGCCGGTACCGAGCTGGGCCTGGGTGTAACTGATACTGGCCTGTTGGTCGAGTATCGTTCGAGTCGAACTTTGGAAAATCTGGGCGGTGGAAATACGCATAACTAGCTCCTGATGACACCGATCAATTCGTCAAACATCTGATTGGAGATGGCAATCAGCTGGGCTGCGGCCTGATAGGCCTGTTGAAAACGCAGAAGGTTGGCGGCCTCTTCGTCCAGATTGACACCGGAAACGCTATCCCGTGCCTCTACCGCCAGGTCGAGCAAGCTCGACTGGGCATCGCGATTGACCGAGGTCTCACGGGTTTGAGAACCGATGTCTGCCACCAGTTGGGCATAGGCCTCCTGATAGGTCACGGTACTCCCGGCCAGGGTGAGCTGTTCTTGTAAATTGGCAAGTAACAGGGCATTACGATTGTCCCCCACCCCATTGGTGTTATCGCTAATCACAAAGGTATCGCCATTGATGGGCGTACCACTGAGGGTAAAACTAATGGCGCCAAAGGGAGTGGCCAGGGTAAACGTCTTGCCGCCACTCTCGGTGACGGGATTGTAGGCGATGGTGCCGCCGGGTCCATTGGTGACGGTGAACCCTGGGAGTACGCCGCTGGCGTCAGTCCCTGCAGTCACCACCTGAGATATGCCTGAGTCAGCCACTGTGTTGGTGTCGGTCACCAGGACAGTGCCGGCACTACCCGCCGTGTCTGCGGTGATGGTCGCGGTGGCGCCCACTGCGGCAGCGGAGATACTGGCCTGGGGGTCCACTGCGGCGGCAAAGGCGGCTGCGGTATTGGCAGCGGTATCAGCAATAGTCACCTGGGTCTGGGCGCCACCGGTGACCACCCCCGAACCCAGAAAATTAAATACAAAATCCTGGTTATTCAGGGTGATGATGTCCCCTGCCGCAGGACCGGTGCCCGCAGTCAGAGTAGTGCCAGCGGTCTCACCCACACCGCCGGTATCGAAGGCGTTGCCGGTCACCGCGATCTGGGTGCTGGTAGACGTGGCATAGGCCGAGGTAATGGTGATCACCCCGGCCGCTGCGGCCGGAATCGTATCCAGACTATTTTGAGTAAAGGTGTTACTGCCACTGGCATCAATGGCGTTGATCTTGGTGGCAAAGGCGTTGGCCAAATCATCCAGGCTGGCCACCGCCGAGGTGTCTACATAATAGCTACGCGTCGTAAAGTTATCCGCCACCGCACCGGTGCTGTCCACTATGAAGCGATTACCACCGATGATGAGAGAATCGCCGTCATCGATATTGCCCAGGGTCAGACCACTGAAGTCAATGGCCTGGGTACCTTTCGTGCCTACGAAGCTCACAGCATTACTGGCTACGGCAGCGGGTGTCCCCGCCGCCGTAGAGACATCGAAGGTCAGAGTAATGGCGCCGCCATTGGCGGATAGGGGTAGAGACGTGAATGCAGTCACCGCACCCAGGTCGATCTGGCCATTACCACCATTGGCAGTGGGGGCCGTCACCCGCAAGGGTGCCGCTGCCGCCACCAGGGCAGGATCACTGATAGCGACGCTCAAATTCCCCGCCGCCTGGCGGGTGGGTTGAATCAAAAAGTTATAACTGTCTCCTGCCCCTGCCGACAGACCTTCTACGCTAAACCGCAGGCCGTCTCCGACAAAGGGGTTGGCGTTGGTCCCGGCCCCGCTCAGGGTCACGGTTTGGGAGAGATCCAGGTTGGTCAGGGTCCAGGCATTGGTACCATCAAAGGTCAAACGATAATCCGCTGCGGTCAACACACTGGCATCACTAATACTCACCGAAATATTGGTGTTGCTGGTGTTATTGCGACTGGGAAATACCTTGGGGACAGGCACGTTGAAAAATTGTCCGCCTTGGGCGCCGTTAAAATCGAGACCCAATTGGTGTTGGGCATTAAAGGTTGCCGCCATACCGATGGCCAGGCGCCCCAGGGTGTTACTGGCCGGGTCCAGCACCTCACGACGAAACTCGACCAGACCACCCAAACGGCCACCACTAACAAAATCGGTGATGACCCCAGAGCTAAACGGGGGTTTGAATGTGATCTCGGCACGGCTTAGGTCAAACCCGGCACTGGTCACTTCAAGCTCCCGGAATTGGGTGCCCACCACCAGGGCCTGGCCATTGCCGATAAAAATATTGGTGACCCCACCACCCTCATCAAGGGTAGTGACACCCACCAACTTTGCCAATTCGCTGATAAACTGGTCTCGTGTATCCAGCAAATCATTGGGGGGCTGTCCTGGGGCACGACCCTGGGCAATAATAATATCCTGGTTGGCCTGGGCAATGGATGAGGCCAGGCTGTTGACCTCGGTGAGTGTGCTGCGCATGTCACTCTCAACACCATCGTAAAGGCTGGTAAAGCGTTCGTCGATAAATTGAAATCGTGTGGCCATGGCGTTGCCCTGGCTGACCATAACCTGCCGCGCCGGTGCCGACGTGGGGTCATCGGCCACGTCGTGCACTGCATTGAAAAAATCCTGTAGCGACGGCGCCAACCCAGCCTGAGGATCGGCCAGCAAATTGTCCATTTGACTGGCGAAGGCGTAAATATTATCTAACTGATTAAAGGTCGAACTGGTGGTGCGTGCCTGTTCCGACAGGAAACTATTAAAGATGCGGCGCACGCTGGTGACCTGGACACCCTGACCGATAAAACCATCACCGGCCACTTGGGGCAGGCGCGACCCCAAGTCTACACGCTGTCGGTTAAAGCCTTCGGTATTGACGTTGGCAATGTTGTGTCCAACGGTCGTCAAGGCACGCTGCATCGCCAACAATGCCGATACCCCGGTACCTAAAACATCGCCTGTAGCCGCCATAGTCTATTTCCTCCACCGCACACTAGCGCAGTACTTCGTGCGGAGATCTGAGTTTATCGTGTACACCTTGTTTAAGCCCGTGGTGGCTGTTCGGTTGTCTGGCTGCGATGGACCTCCTTGGCCAACACATCACCGCCAAGGATGTCCCTGATCTTGCGCGCATAGTTAGGATCGGTGGCATAACCTGCATCCTGCAATGCGCGGGTATAGGCCTGGGGATCTGCCGCCTTTTTCAAGGCGTCCCCGTAGCGATCATTGGCGCGCAGAAAACGCGCATAGTCATCGAATGACTCGGCATAGGAGCCATAAGATCGAAATGCCGAAGATTGCTTGACCATTGCACCACGCACAAATTCAACAGAGCCCACCGTGACCTCTTTGCCGGTCCAACCGGCACCGGCCTTGATGCCAAACAAATTGTGGCTGCTTTGACCATCGGGGTGCCGGATAACGGACTGCCCCCAACCCGTCTCCAGAGCTGATTGGGCCAACAACACCTCCGGGGCCACACCCAGCTGCTTGGCCACCCGCTGGGCATGGGGCAAGAGGGTCTTGACGAAGGTCTCGGCGCTGCCATCCAATGCGCCCATGCTATTCGGTTTTGCCAGGTTTGCCCCCGCGTCTGGGAGACTGGAAAGGAGACCGGTTTGATTCGCACTGACGGCCAGGGGCGGCCGCATCGGGGAGGTGCTGCGCCGGGTCTGAACGCCCACCGATTTGTCCAGTTGCCGCACCAGCATATCGGCAATGCCGATACCCTTGCCCTTGTTCGACATGGAGGTACTCACCTGTTGATCGAACATATCCCGATACAACCGGGACTGATCAGAGTCGAACGCGCCTTCACCCAAACTGGCGTTACGCATGCTCTTCAAGACCCTTTGCAGAAACAGCGCCTCAAACTGTCTGGCCACTTCCCGTAGCTTCTCTGAGTCACCCTTGGCCGCGCCCGCCGAGGCCTTCAGTTCTGTAAGGCCATTAAAATCGATATAGCTATTCGCAGCAGCCAATGCAGGCATCATGACAACGGGCACTCTTGTCTGTACGCAATCCATTGCGTTTGTACACACTTAAACAACATCAGAGGGAAACTCCTAATAGGAAATGGCTCTTCCCCATATTGAGCGGGTAGCCCCTCAAATTTGCCACAGAGGCACGGAGGACACAGAGCATGCTTTTCTCTGAGAACTCCTCTGTGCCTCTGTGGCAAGAATGTCATTACCATTAACCTGCTGCCTAAATAATAATAAGATCGGCGCGCAATGCACCGGCCTGTTTCAGAGCTTCCAAAATCGCCACCAGATCCCCCGGCGCGGCGCCCACTTGATTGACTGCACGCACGATGGTATCCAGGGTGACCCCCGGTTCGAATAAAAACATCCGCGTGCCTTCCTCACTAATTTCAATATCGGTCTTCTCGGCCACCACGGTCTGGCCTCCCGATAGCGGTCCCGGCTGACTGATGATCGGTTCCTTGGTAATAGTAACGGTCAGACTGCCGTGGGCGACTGCCGCTGGCATGACCCGCACATGATCACCAATCACGATGGTGCCGGTGCGGGAATTGATCACGACCCTGGCGGCCACTTCACCGGGTTCCAGGGTGAGATTCTCAAGTGCCGACACAAAGGCGATGCGCTGTGCCGGATTGGCCGGGGCCTCCACCCGAACGGTGGAGCCATCTATGGGCTGGGCAACGACCTTGGAAAAGGCGGCGTTGATAGTGTCCACCATACGCTTCGTAGTCGTGAAATCCACAACCTTGAGGTTGAGTTCTACACTGCCGCTAGCCATAAAAGCTGTGGGTACGGTGCGTTCCACGGTGGCGCCGCTGGGTACCCGGCCCGCGCTGGGAACATTCACCGTCACCCTGGACCCATCTTTGGTCTTGGCGCCAAAGCCCCCCACCACCAGGTTGCCCTGGGCGATGGCATAGACGTTACCGTCCGCACCCCTTAACGGGGCCATCAATAAACTTCCACCACGCAGGCTTTTTGCGTTACCAATAGAGGCCACGGTAATATCGATGCGCTGACCAATCTTGGCGAACGGGGGCAGCTCGGCCTGCACCGTCACCGCAGCAACATTCTTGAGTTGTGGATCGACACTACCAGAGGGTACGTTGACCCCAAACTGGACCAACATGTTCCTGATACTTTGAATGGTAAACGGTGTCTGGGTGGTTTGATCGCCGGTGCTATTGAGCCCTACGACCAGGCTATAGCCTACCAACTGATTGGCGCGTAAACCGGCGATGGTCACCAGATCTTTGATTCGATCAGCGCGTGTTGTGGTGGTAACGGACAGCGCCATTAACACACACATCACCACCAGCCATGGCTGGTGTATTTTCATCGTCTTGGATGTAAAATTTTTATTTTTCATAAAAAATACTGTTAAAAAGGCCACCACTTACTCTGGAAAAAACGTCCCATCCAACCATTGGCGTTGGCATCCGCCAAGGCACCGGTGCCACCATAGACAAGGCGCACATTGGCCAATTGCGTCGATTGCACCGTATTGTCCGGAGTGATGTCCCGCTGGCGCACCACACCGGAGATGCGAATAAACTCATCGCCCTGGTTCAGGGTAAGCAGCTTCTCGCCACGAACAAACAGGTTGCCGTTGGCCAGAACCTCGGCCACGGTGACGGTGACGGTGCCGGTCAGGGTGTTGGTTTGGGTGCTACTACCCTCGCCAGTAAATTCCTGGGTCGAACTCAGGTCCTGTTGCAGCGTCAAATCATAGGGGGATTTAAACTGCGGTAATTGCTTGCCAAACACTGTGGGATTGGGGATGGTGATTCCATTTTCCTTTTTGGTGCTGGTATTGGAAGACTTGTTGGAACTGGTGTTCTCCGTCAGTATTACAGTCAGCACGTCACCCACCCGGTGAGCGCGCTCATCGGCGAACAAAGAATGGGCAAACCTTGATACCTGGTATATAGAACCATTGCTGATCGGCGGACTGATTGCCGGTTGGGGTTTGGTTATCGCAAACGCCGGGTCCGGTTTGATTGGCTTCGAGACGCAGGCCTGCAGGGCCACGCAGATCATGGCCGTGGTGGATAGCTTCATGGCAACCTGCCAAATTGTCTGGATCATTGTCGTTACCCTCTCAATCGTCAGGTCTATAAATTGTTGCTCACATAGGCGAGCATCTGGTCGACGGTGGAGATCACCTTGGAATTCATTTCGTAGGCCCGTTGAGTCTCAATCATGTTTACCAATTCCTCAACCACATTGACGTTCGAACTTTCTACGGAACCCTGTATCAAGGTAGCTAGACCCGTCAGTCCCGGGGTGCCGGTCTGGGGGGTACCGCTGGCTGCAGATTCAAGAAACAGGTTCTCACCCATGGCCTGGAGGCCTGCCGGGTTGATGAAATCAGCCAATTGAATATTGCCCAAGGTAGTGGGCGCCGTGGCGCCGGGGGTTAGGGCCGACACCACGCCGTCCGACCCTATGGTGATGCTAAGCACGTTCTGTGGAATGGTGATGGACGGTTGTATGGTGTAACCGGCGGCATTCACCATCTGCCCCTGGGCATCCACTTGAAAAGAACCATCACGGGTATAGGCTACCGTACCGTCGGGCAACAGGACCTGTAAAAGACCGCGGCCATTCAATGCCATATCAAGCGGATTACCGGTCTGAATAATATTTCCCTGGGTATGGAGTTTTTCCGTTGCCACAGTACGCACCCCGGTCCCCAGGGACAGGCCTGAGGGCAATTGAGTATTCTGGGAAGACTGGGCGCCCACTTGGCGCACGTTCTGGTACAACAAGTCTTCAAACACCGCACGACTGCGTTTAAAGCCAGTGGTATTCACATTGGCCAGGTTATTGGAAATCACCGCCATACGCGTCTGTTGCGCGTCTAATCCGGTCTTACCTATCCATAATGCTGGGTTCATTTCACTGCTCCTAGTTCTTAAGTAATTCGCATAATGCTTGCTGCGGCGCGGTCATTGCGCTCGGCGGTGGTCATCAATTTAACTTGCATCTCAAACTGGCGCGCCAGGGAAATCATGGTAATCATGGAATCGACCGCGTTCACATTACTGGTCTCCAGTGCGCTGGAGACCAACTGCACGGCTGCATCCGGCAGCACCACCTGATTGGGGTCGCGGCTATACATCAAGCCATCGTTACCCTTCACCAGGTCGGCGTTATAAGGCTTAACCAGACGAATGCGGTCCACTACCGCCGGGGCAGTGGCATCCTGGCCACGGATCCGCAAAGAGATGGTGCCGTCGGGCGCGATTTCAATTTTGTCTGCGGGCGGTAGCGCGATAGGCCCCAAATTACCCATTACCGCATGACCGTCACTGGTTAGCAGCCGACCACCACTTACAATCTGCAGGCTGCCATTGCGGGTGTAGGCCTCACGCGCACCCTCACCCAAAACAGAAATCCAGCCATCGGTTTTGATCGCCACATCCAAATCACGGCCGGTGCCAATAATGCTGCCGGTGGCGAAATCGGTACCGGGCCGTTCGGCCATGGCATAGACCCGGCTGGGGTGCCCTTCACCAAATACCGGCATGCTACGGAATGACGACAGATCGGCTCGGAATCCGAAGGTGCTTACATTGGCCAGGTTATGGGCATTCGCCGCCTGGGCTATCATCATCTGCTTGGCCCCACTCATAGCAACATAAAGCATACGATCCATTGATCAGTCTCCTGTCTACTGTGACCTAGTGGGTACGTTAACGAAGGTTAATAATAGTTTGGGTGATCTGGTCGGCGGTATTGATCACCTGGGCGTTGGCCTGGAAATTTCTTTGGGCGGTAATCAATTGCACCAACTGTTGGGTCAGATCCACGTTGGAATCTTCCAGGGCCCCCGATTGGATCACGCCGAGACTGGACGAACCCGGTGTCCCCACCAGGGCCGAGCCGGATGCGGCGGTTTCGGTCCAGGTGGTATCACCCAACTGACGCAGACCTTCCGGGTTATTAAAGTTGGCCAACAGGGCCTGGCCCAGGGCCTGAGACTGGCCATTGGTATAGCGGCCAAAAATGACCCCTGAGGCGTCCACGTCCACACTGGCCAAACGCCCGGTGGTGTACCCATCCTGGGTTAGGGAGTTGACGCCGAATGCCGCGCCAAACTGACTGGTATCTTCCAAGGCAATGGTATAGGCCATGTCAGCAGCGCCGGAACCTACCGGTATGGCGGCATAGGTCAGGGTGCCGATGGGGGGTCCAGCGGGGGTGATCAGGCTGCCGGTATTGTCGAAGGTAATGGCGGTCCCTTCCGCCGGGGCCACGAAGGCCTGGTTGTCCAGAGACATCTCGACGGTCCAGGCGTTATCGGCAGTCTTGCGAAAATACGTGGTGATGGTATGCGCCACCCCGAGGCTGTCAAAGCCGGTAAACGAAGTGGCGTGGTTGTAACTGCCTGCGGGGGGTGGCTCAAATCGCGGCGGAACATACGCGGTACCGTCATCCTGTAATGCAGCAACGGTCAGGGCCAACGCGGGATCGCCTACACCCTTGGCTACCTCGGTGGCATCCAGATTCAGATTGGCAGTGATTGCAGTGGTGGTATTCGGGTTATTGTCTGACAGAGAAAGCTGTAATTCGCCCTGGGTGCCGGTTACGGTGCCGTTGGTGGCCTGAAACCCGGTCAAGCGCAGCCCGGAACTGTTGACCACATAGCCTTCGTCATCCAGACCAAAGGCGCCGTTACGTGAGTAAGAGATGGCGCCGTTTTCACTCATGCGGAAAAACCCCTGGCCGTTGATGGCAAGATCAAAATTATTATTGGTAAAATTAATATTGCCCTGGCCGAATTGCTGCCTCACGCCAGACAATTGCACGCCACTGCCCACCGACAGGGTGCCAGTCCCCAGCTTGGACACCGGCAGAACGTCGGCGAACTCCGCGCGGGAACCTTTAAACCCCACAGTGCCGGCATTGGCAATGTTGTTTCCGATAACCCGCAGTTCTGCGGATGACGCGTTGAGACCACTTATCGCTGTACGGAATGGCATGATTTAACTCCTCTCACTTAGTGTTTCGACACGACTGGTCATTTAAAGGATCGCTGAAATCGCTGACAGAGGCACCGATTTCGATCCAGACAGATTCAAGATGATTTCACCCTGACTTCGATCCATGCTGACGCTCTCAACCAACACCGCCAACTGGGCATCCACGCCAACCACATCACCTCCGATAATGGCCTCGGCGGCGACCCGATAAATCCCCGCTGGCGCCGGCTTACCATCATTCGTGAGGCCATCCCATTTAAAATTCGCGGGTCCGGCGCCCTGGGGACCCATCTCTAATTGACGCACCAGTTGGCCACTTTGATCGGTAATCTTGAGGGTGAGTGAAGTGCTTGCATCCGGCATGTTCACGACACCACTGAGGTTGCCACCCACTTGCAATTGACCGTCAACTCCCGGAGCCAACACCAACCGGCCCACCAATGCAGATGCCTGCAATGCCTGATTGGATTGCAACGCCTCGGCAAGGCCGTTGATCGAATTCTGCAATTCCTGGATACCGCTTACGGTGCCGAACTGGGCCATCTGCCCCAGAAACTCACCGTTTTCCATGGGCTTGAGGGGGTCCTGATTCTTGAGCTGAGTAATCATAAGCTCAAGAAAGGCCTCTTGGCCGAGCTTGTCAGATTTTTGCCGGGTCTGATCCTTAGGGATGGACAGCCCCAGTCTGTCGATATTGGAAATGATGTCGCTATTTGAAGTCACTGTCCTAACCTCGATTATCCAGCTATCAGCCCTGCCCTAAAGAAAGGGTGCGGATGAGCAGCTGCTTGGATGTATTGAGCACCTCAACGTTGTTCTCATAGGCCCGCGATGCGGCAAGCATATTGGCCATCTCCTCAATGCTGTTAACATTGGACATGTAGATATAGCCCTTGGCGTCGGCCATGGGGTGATCCGGTTGATGCTGTTTCTGAAGGGGCGCGGCACTTTCCACTACGCCCAGCGTGGCCACGCCCGTACTGACCCCATCCATTCGATCAGGATTAAACACTGCGGAAAATACAGGGTGACGGGCGCGATATGTCGTATTGATACTGCTGCTGACGCTCTCGGCATTCGCCAAATTGCTGGCCGTGACATTGAGACGCAGGGAATTTGCACTCATGGCCGAACCCGCAATAGAAAAAACATTAAACAAAGACATCTTATTCTCCTCTCAAGGCGCGCATGACACCGCTGATCCTGCCATTCAGGAAGGTTAGACTGGCCATGTAGTGCAGGGAATTGCGTGCGAACTCGGCCTTCTCAACCTGCCCGTCCACGGTATTGCCATCTATTGAGGGTTGGGTGGGGACGCGGTACAACAAGTCACCAAAGCCACCATCACCTAACATGCCAGCGACATGTCCAGGCTGGGACACTTGCAGACGCAACATCCCGGGATCGCTATCACCCCCAGCCGAACGCAAGGCGGACTGAAAATTAAAGTCCCGGGCCAAATAACCCGGGGTCTCGGCGTTGGCCATGTTTGCCGCCAACAATTCGGTACGTTTGGCCCGTAACTGCAGGGCTTCAGGGTGGACACCCAGGGCGGCATCTAGATTCAGTGGCATTCCCGACTCCTTTGTCATCGTTGCGTTCTTCAATAACAAGAGCAATAGCCGTGCCAAACGATAAAACTATTTATAAACAGTGGGTTAGAAATATTCCTGGGCATCCAGGCGGCAAGGCATCACCCTTGACGGCAACCGGGCGCCGCCATGGGAAAATAGAGAAGGAGAAAAGGATGCAGGGAACCTCTGAATGACACTTAACCGCCAAGGCGCCAAACTGAGATTGTTGTTTTCCAAAAGAAAACTCTTGGCGCCTTGGCGGTTCGAACCCAATTGTTCAGAATTTCCTTAAGGTTACTGTATGGGGGAAACTCCATTACAACACATACTATGGACGGGAGGCACAAGAGTAATCAAGGCTTCTTTAACTGGTAGGCCACGCCAGGCTTACCCCGCAACATGGTAAAGTCATCGCAGTAACTCGTGGGCGCCTCGGCGGCCCCCATCAGCAGATAGGCGCCTGGATTCAGGCTATCCACCATACGCGTAACGATATCCTTTTTTAGTTCCGAGGAAAAATAGATCAACACATTGCGGCAAAATATCACTTCAAATTTGCCTAACGCGCTGTAGCTCTCTTTAAGATTTAAGGGTTGGAAGTTTACCAACTGGCTCACCTCCGATTTAAGCGTCCATCGGTCTTCGGTCTTTTCGAAGAACCGTTGCCGGCGCCCATCGGATATACCGCGCGCCAGACTCTTGCCGTCATAGCTGGCCGACCTGGCTTGATTGAGTACCGTTGAATCGATATCGGTGGCGGTAATCTGAACATTGCCGGGGAGGGCCCCGGCGTTGGCTTGCTGGAATTCGCGGATCACCATGGAGATGGAGTAGGCCTCTTCGCCGGTGGAACAGGCCGCCGACCAAACACGCAATTGCGACAACCGGCGCTTCGCCAATTCCGGCAAGATGACCTGGGCAAACATATCAAAGGGATAGGCGTCACGAAACCACATGGTCTCGTTGGTGGTCATGGCATCAATGATGCGCTCTCGCAACGGGCTGCCAGAGTAGCCGTGGGCACGAGATATCAGATCCTTGAGCGTGGCAACAGACAGCTCGGCCATCAGTCCATTGAGACGGTTCGCGACCAGATAGTCCTTATTATCCCCCAACACCAAACCACAACTGTCTTCCAGGTATCGACCAAAGGCCCGGTAATCTTCCGGCTGAAAACTGAGTTCGGACACCTTACAGCTTAAACCCTCCCACCAAAGCCGTCAGTTGCGTTGCCAGTCGCGCCAATTCCTCACTCGCCTTAGCAATATGCTGGGTACCGTCGCCGGTCTGGTGAGCAACTCTGTTGATATCCACCACATTCTTATTAATCTCTTCGACCACGTGCTTTTGTTCATCTGCCGAGCTGGCAATCTGGGTATTCATTTCGTTGATAGTGCGCGCTGAACGGGTAATGGCCCCAAGAGATGTACCCGCCTTGCTCGCCTGCTGGACGGCCACAGCGGTTTTTTCCTGTCCCAATTTCATCACCTCCACCGCTTGGCCGGCCCGGCCTTGCAGGCGTTCCACCATCTGTTGGATTTCTTCGGTGGACTTTTGGGTATTCCCCGCCAAGGTGCGAACTTCATCGGCTACCACCGCAAAACCCCGCCCCTGTTCGCCGGCACGGGCCGCTTCAATGGCTGCGTTTAAGGCTAATAAGTTGGTCTGCTCGGCGATACCCCGAATCACATCGAGTACCTTTCCAATTTCCAAAGAGTCCTCGGCCAACTGCTTGATGACCTCCTCTGCTTTGTTAACCTCTACGGACAGGGCCTCTATACTCTCAATAACCTGGGTCACCACCTCGTAGCCTTCATGGGCTTCGTTGTCAGAAGCCTCGGCTGAAGACGCTGCTTTCGCCGCATTTTGGGCCACCTCAGTCACTGCCGCCGCGAGCTGGGTGACTGCGGTAGCCACCCGATCGGTATTTCCTTCCTGACGGTGCATCCCCTCTCGAGTCTGTTCGGTTACCGCCGACATCTCTTCGGCGGCTGCGGCAAGCTGAGTGGCAGACCCCGCCACTTGGCTCACGGTATGATGGATCTTACCTACGAACTGATTGAAACTGCCTCCCAGGCGGGCAATCTCGTCCTTGCCACTGTCCTCCAGGCGCCGGGTAAGATCCCCCTCACCCGTGGCGATATCATCCATAGTCGCAACCGCCAGATCCAAAGGCTGGGTAATAAGTTTGCTGCTGACCCAGGCCAACAACAGGCCCAAGCCCAACCCGGCAATGAGCAAACCGGTCAACCATTTCATGGAGGCACGGACCTGGGCAATGAGCAAGCCACTCGATGTCTCGATATCCTTGCGCTTGGCCCCCACCAATCTATCCAACATACCATCGATATCGCCCACCAACTGGCCTACTTCGTTCTTGATCAAGTAGGCGTCCATGCGCCAGCGCTCACCGCCATGCAATTCTTTGAGCTTGAGCAAATCGGCAAAATAGGCCTTTTGCAGCGCTGCGGCGTCACTCAAAGAGACTTCTTCTTCCAAGGTAAGCCGGTCACCATAGGCGCCAATCTTTTTTATCAGGCGCTCGATTTCTTCTTTGTAGTCTTTTAGCACTTCATCCAGGACTTCCGGGGCGCGAAACCCCAGGTAACCACGCACACCGAATAACACCTGGGCCCACTGGTAGCGTAACTCGGCCATATCCAACAACATTTTTTTGCGCCTCGGGCTGGCCTCCTCATCGGCCTCAGATAGCATCATGGTACTCAACAAACCTCTGATCTCAGCAGCCCTGGGGGCCAGGGTCTGACGCGCAAAGGCCATCCCCGGCATATTGAGATTGATATCTTGCGCCAGCCCGATCATATGTGATTTATGGGTGGTGAAGGCCCGTACCTTTGCCTCTATTTGGCTGATCAGCTTACTGGTCTCCGAATCGTCCTGTAACTTGGCGCTTTTCTTTAGTGCGCTCACGCTCTGCTCTACACCGACCAAGCTATCTTCGTATTTTTTCTTATAACTGGGGTCCTTACTCAATAAATAAAATCCCATCGCCCCGGTGGCATCCCGCAACTGGCTACTCAGGATCATGGAATCGATTACAATCGGCTGGTTCTGCTGCACCACTACAGACACCGTAGACTGCAACTTATCGAGGTTGCTCAGCGCAATCAACGACACCAGCAACAAAAATACCAGCAGTATACCCATGCTCCCCCATACCCGATGTTTGACAGAATACCTCGACAAAAACCGGGATATTAGGCGGCTGCCCTGAAATGAACGGTAAGTGTTTTGCTGTGACATTGTTGCGCTATCTCTCTTATCAGTCAGTTACGACAACTTAAAAATAATTGCTCCGCCACCTTACCTGGCTCACTGGCGCAGGCCCACTGCGGGCTACAGCACCACCTGCCTTTTCACACAGCAATAACCAGGCCAAGTAGCTTTTAAGGAGTTTCCTGTAAAACGCTGGATGTCCATATTTTATAGGCACAAAATGCGTCGGCGCCTTGGCAGTTCAATATTAATCACAGCAAGCTGCAGGGGTACAACCCTCAAAGATCAAATCAGCATGAATTGATTCAAGAATGTTTTCAGACCTCTACTTTTGTTACGCGGCGTCCGCAGTATGTTGATCCCTGGCAACGTGGCCAAAGACAAACTCGATAAGGCCATCGGCATTAAACTTGGCCAAGAAGTGGTCCGCGCCCACCTGTTTCACCATGCCTTCATTAAATACACCACTCAAAGAACTATGCAGTAAGACGTAGAGTCCCTTGAGCCGGGGATCATCCTTGACTTCCTTGGTAAGGGTATAGCCGTCCATTTCAGGCATCTCGATATCCGATATCATCATGCTAATCTTATTGCTGATGGGTTCACCCCCTTCACACCAACCCTGCAGCATCTCCAGGGCTTCACGGCCATTAATGGCCGTTATGTAGTGCAGGCCCGCCTGATCCAGTGCACGGGTAATCTGTTTGCGCGCCACATTCGAGTCGTCCACCACAAATATGGGCTTTATATCGTCGTTTTTCTCAACTTTGTGCGTCAACTCTTCGGAGACCTCTACCACCAATCCAGTGACCTCGGCATGGACCTTCTCCACGTCGATAACCTCCACCAACTCGCCATCCACTTCTGTCACTGCGGTAAGATAATTTTCATCTCCCAACCCCGGCGGGGGTTGCCGGATATCCTTCCATTCGTGATTAACAATACGATCCACACCACCTACCAAGAAACCCTGCACCGAGCGGTTGTACTCAGTGACGATAACAAAGCTGTCCTCAACATTTTCCGTGGGCTTACCCCCCAGGGCCATATTCAAATCAATGATACTGATGGTGTTACCCCGCAAATGGGCCACCCCCCGAACCACCGGCATGGAGTCTGGAAGCTTGGTCAACGGTGGGCAATGGATCACCTCTCGCACCTTAAAGACATTAATGCCATAACGTTGCCGGCCGACAAGTTTGAACATCAGAAGCTCAAGGCGGTTACGCCCTGCAAGTCGCGTACGCAGATCGACCCTATCCAAGACTCCGGCCATATCACAGCCCCCGTATGTCAGTCAGTGATTAAAACGGGGCCAGCGGGTAGTTACCCGGACCAATCCCCATTGCCTGAATATCGGCCTCCGAGCCCAGGACTTGAGTCTCGGCCGCATCGTAAAAATCCGCACCCGTGGCCGCTGCGTTGAAACCCTTTGCAATCCACTGATTTTCTTCACAAGAACCAAACTCCTGACCACAGGCATGTGTCTTGCATGCTACAAAACAGACAAAGGCCCCGGATACACCTCACCACCAGAAGTACCCTCCGGGTTTTTACAGTAAACAACGGTTTTTTGACGCAAAATCGACCCATTGAGACAGAAAATGGTCAAATTATTGTCAGACGTTCCCCAGCTGGATCGAATCTGGATTGTCCTACTTGGGCTTGTGGTGTTGCCGGGCGCTTTGTTTAGCGCAACCAGCGCGGCCACCCCTGCCTTTGAAGATCACCGGCAAATTCGCGCCGTGGCCGAAGACCTGGCCCGCCAACACAGCCAGTACCCCGCCTCCAAAGTGCAAGTCAAGGCTGCAAACCTGGATCCGCGTCTGCGCATGGCCCGTTGCGACACAGCCTTAGAGGCCTTTTTGCCTCACCGCTGGCAAGTACACGGAAGAGGCACGGTGGGTGTACGCTGCACCGGCCAGCGTCCTTGGACGCTCTATGTGTCCGTAAATGTGAGTATTTATGACCAGGTGGTGGTCAGCGCTCATCCTCTGCCTCGCGGAGCTCGACTGAGTCAGGCCGACTTAAAACTGGAAAAACACGATCTGGCAAGGTTAGTCGGCGGCTATTTGCAGGATCCACAACAGGTCATTGGCAAGGTGCTACGTCGACCTATTGGTCTGGGTTCGGTATTCACACCCGCCATCATTGAGTCTGAACGCCTTATTCACCGGGGTGATAGAGTTCAAATTGTGGCCTCACTACGGGGGATGGAGGTACGCATGATCGGTAAGGCCCTGAACGATGGCGCCGCTGGCGACCGGGTACAGGTTCGCAACCTTTCTACGAAACGTATCATTGAGGGCACGGTGACCCACCAGGGGTTCGTGCGAGTGCAACTATAAGTATAGGGCAACGATATGCCGATCATCGGTTGGTTTGTCCCGGCCGCAGGATAGGATTAAAGTAATCACCTCGGGTGGTCGTTAACCACCACGTAGAGAAATAGGAGCAACACAATGGCTATTGAAATTACCGGTTCCACAGTGAACCCAAATCCCGCTAATGGCGGCGAAACGAGTGATGTCAGGCGTGAGCAGGGCGGCCCAGCCACACCTACGCGTCCACCTGAGACCGGGCAATCATCTGCAGCCGACACCGTTAGTCTGACGGAAACGGCATCCCAGTTACAGCAGCTTGAATCTGAACTCGCCAGCCTGCCAGTGGTGGATACCAATCGGGTTGAGGCCATTAGACAATCTATTCAATCGGGCAGCTTTGAAGTGGATGCCAACCGAGTAGCAGATAGGTTGACCAGCCTGGAATCGGATCTCTTCTCCAACGCGTCGGGCCAATAATCGCACCATTTCATCATGGCCGATGAGAATCAGCAGGCGCGGCTAGTATCGCTACTCACCCAGGAAGAAGAGGCAGCGGGACTTCTGCTGCAAAGCCTCGAAGAAGAGTTTACCGCCCTCAAAGCCCACAATGCACCGGCCCTGGAGCAGGCCGTTAGCCAAAAACAAAATTGCGTGGAACGGCTGGAAGCGACCGGCCGCCAACGCATGGGGCTACTCAATCAACCCGCAGGGCCCGCAGATGCCAAGGCCATAGAACAACGCCTTCAAGATCAAGACAAGACCGGCAATTTAGTTCAACTGTGGCGTCAACTACAAGACACGGCAACCCGTTGCCAGGAACACAACCGGCGCAATGGCAGGCTCGTCAGCGCGCACCAAGATCGTGTTACGCAGATACTCGGTATTCTGCGCGGACAACCCATAAAGTCGGGCTTATATGGGCCTGATGGGTCAACGGTTTCAGGCTCAGACCCGCACACGATGGTGAAGGCCTAGGGAAATTCTGATCAATTGAACTTGAACCGCCAAGACGCCAAGAATTTTCTTT
>ENA-ORDP01000070-ORDP01000070.1-marine-sediment-metagenome-genome-assembly--contig:-NODE-70-length-60260-cov-9.837256_pt1 | contig 60260 bp, 58 predicted proteins | sample MGYA00248627_ERZ508539 | MGnify/ENA primary metagenome ERZ508539 (study PRJEB26208, sample SAMN05571518) | marine sediment metagenome | biome: deep sea; feature: Hydrothermal vent; material...
GAGCAGCTGCCTCTTAAGCAGTTGGTTCCAGGTTCAAGTCCTGGTGGGCGGACAAAAATAAAAGAGCGCGGTATACTCGCGAGTAATGGGCTTAGGATTGGTAGCGTGAAGCGGCAAAAATGAGCGGGTCAAAATGGGCGAGTGGCGGAATTGGTATACACACATGGTTTAAGACCATGTTCCGAAAGGATTGAGGGTTCAAGTTCCTCCTCGCCCACTAATACAGATAGATTGCAACATTTTTGATATTGTGCCATAATCATTTCCAGAAGAGTGCTTCAATGGGAGTGCTCGGAAGGAGGGTGAGGCGATGCCTAATTATTCTGTTTTGAATTTGGTTCTCATCTTTGTATCGATGTTATTTCTCATTGTTTTGGTATTTATTTCTTTCAAGACTGCCGGGAAAGAATACGGCAGTAAAAACAGAAATAGATTTTTTGCTTTGGCAGTGTTGTTAGGTGGGACAATCTTTTTTGGTAACGCACTCGGGAAGGGGGCGGTTGTCTTGGTCTCCATGCCGTATGCCCAGCAGCTCCGCGAAGGGAGAGTGTACACACTCCTTGCCGAGAGTCGGAGTGGAAAGGACAGAATTCTCTTCCTCCGAAGTGGTGATGGAGTTTTTCACACCATTCGTGTAAAGGGGAATCTTCCGCCTGCGCACTTCAGATTAGTGAACGGTCGGCCGGTTTCGGTTGCGGTCACAACCGTTCCAGAAGAGTGTCTCAATGGAGGTACTCGGAAGGAGGGCAAGACAATAAGTAATACTACCATTTGGATGCTTTCGATATTCGTGGGAGTAGTTTTTATTGTTCTCTTGATTATCATGTAGTCAGTTTTGTTGGTTATTTCTGACAAAGCCATAATGATGTTTAAAAATTAAAACAGGAAATAAAAAAATATCGGCCACACTGAAAAGGATTTCAGTGTGGCCTTGCTTTTTCCGGCTTAAAAACAAATCCGACAGACAGGTTGCATAATACTAATCCTGTGCTATACTCATTTCCAGAGAGTGTCTCAATGGAGGCGCTCGCAAGGAGGGTTGTATTATGTCCAATTTCAGCTTTAGCAGTTATGTCATTTTATTTCTAGCTTTTTCTTGGGGTGCATACTTAATGTATGTTGTTTCTAAAGCGGCGAGGGAATCACTCTCCAGTTTTCACGGGGTGGTGGCAGTTTTCACAGGCGTGTTTGCAATATTATACATTGTGGTGGTAGCGGCGATCCTAGGGTCCACATCTGGACAAGGATCTGTTGTCTCTGCTCCGTTGTCGTATACCAAGCAACTCTCCACTGGAGAACAGTACACACTCTTTGCCGGTGTGAAGGACAGGAAGTCACACATCCTATTGGTACGGAGTGGGAAGCATAACTTCCGCGCCATCAGGATTACGGGTGCACTACCACCAACGCATTTCGTGTTGATAGATGGAAAGCCGGTTGCGGTCACGACCGCAACCGGCAAATGACGAAAATAAAAAAGAAAAAGAAGAAAATACCGGCCACACTGAAATCCTTTTCAGTGTGGCCTTGCTTTTTCCGGCTCAAAAACAAATCCGGCAAACGGGTTGCATAATATCAATTATGTGATATTCTTTTTTCCAGAAGAGCGTCTCAATGGAGACGCTCGCAAGGAGGGTGAGGCGATGCCTATTCATATTCGTATTATTATAGTGGCGGTGTTATTACCAATTGTTGCGATTCTAGCCTTGGGTAGAAGAGCTTCTTTGGGGCATATTGTACTGGTAATGGTATTTTTGATAGGCGCTGCTCACCTAGCGTTTGTCGATAAGGTTTATCTAGTACATGCTGTGGGGAGTGTCATGCTGCTAGTTGCAGTGATGGCGATGGCGGTGTGGCTAGGAATTGAAATCGGACGGGGGTTGGTTATTCTCTACCCTCTGTTTTATTCTCAACAACTTAGGGAGGGGAAAGTGTATACACTTCTCGCCGATGTTGAAGACGGGGAAACGAGTATCCTGCTGTTGCGGAACGAGAAAGATAAACTCCGCATTATCAGGATTATAGGTCCGTCACCACCACCACATTTTAAGTTGGTGTGTGGCAAGCCGGATGCAGTTACAATTACATCCGGCAAATGACGAAAACAAAGAAGAATAAGAAAAAAATACTGACCACACTGAAAAGGATTTCAGTGTGGCCTTGCTTTTTCCGGCTCAAAAACAAATCCGACAGACAGGTTGCATAATATCAATTATGTGATATACTCATTTCCAGAAGAGTGCCTCAATGGAGGCGCTCAAAAAGTAAGGAGAAAGCAATGTCTTATATATCCCTCGTAGGGAAAGTACTGTTAGAGGCGTCTGTTGTGACGTCTGTACTGGTACTTTGCTTCGCCATATTAAAATATATATGGCGAAAGTAAGTGATTTCAGGCCGCACAGAGAAATCTCGTGTGGCCTTGCTTTTTATCGCTTTAGACGATAGGATATCGGGACTATGGAATGCGCCGTTATAAAAACAGGAGGAAAGCAGTATGTTGTCGCCGAGGGCGATGTGGTGAGTGTGGAAAAACTCTCTGATGAGCAAAAGACGGGTGACAAGATTGTTTTCAGCGAAGTGCTGTTTGTAGATAATGGTTTGGATACGACTATCGGTACGCCAACGATTAAAGGGGCGGCGGTGAAGGCTACTGTTGTTGAGATTGGCCGCGCAAAGAAAATTGATGTGGTGAAATACAAAGCCAAGAGCCGCTATTTGAAACGCCGAGGTCATCGCCAGCCATTCACCAAAGTACGCATTGATTCAATTGCGTAATTTTTTACAGGTGTCTAACAGATTTTTATTTTTTAGGTCGCAGTATAAAAAATAACCGCCACGCAAAGCGTGGCGGTGGTGAGGGGGTGGCATTTACCATTTACGCCACTCGCTCATCGCGCGGGAGCTTGTTGACAAGCTCCCACGCGACAGTTTTGTAAAAGGAGCAGCGCGCTCGGTGACTGGAAAATTCTATCCAGTCACCGGAATCCTGAAAGAACTCTTCTTCCAGAGCGGCTCCGCGAAATAGGAGTCGCTGCCACACAAAACTAATGAGTCTTTCCTCGCCAGTAGTGGAAATATCTCCTACCGTCAGCTTCTGCTGCAGCGGCAGAAAAACTTCCAAGAGACAATCCCTGAAATCCTCCAACACATTCGCGCATGTGTGCATTTTCCTACCTCCCGAAGTTGTCTGGCGTGATAATACATCATATCTGGAAAATCGCAATACCGATTCTTGCAACCCGTGGATTACTTTGTGAGGAAAATTAGTATTCTTTTCGGTTGGCAAATGCCCCAGCGAGTGTTTCGGCATCCACATATTCAAGCTCGCTACCGGTTGCAAGACCTCTACCAAGCGTGGTGATACGCACGGTAGAGCGATAAGGAGCAAGAAGCTCACGAACGCGCTCTGCAGTATTCTCTCCCTCGGAAGTAGCTGAAAGCGCAAGAATAATTTCTTTGAGGCCGCGCGCGATGCGCGCGTCAACGGAGCGTAGGAGCTCTTGTTCGCGAATAGCACCTTTCCCGGAGAGAGTCAGTACGCCACCCAGAACAAAGTAGTGTCCTTTGTAGTTTGCGCACTCAACGGTGTGAATATCCTGGTCTTTTTCTATAAGCATAAGGAGTTCGTCGCTGCGCGCGCTGTCGGAACATTCTCTACAGCGCTCACCACTTCCGCTCCAGAAACGAAAACATTCCGGACACTGACGGACATTTTTGGTCAGCGTACCGATTGTCTCGGAAAGAGCATTCCTTTCGGCAGCGTTCGCTGCAAGAAGATAATAGGTAAAGCGTCGCGCTTGGCGCGGTCCAACTCCGGGGAAGCGTTCAAATGCGTGCACTAACTGTTCAACCGCATCAGACATATTTAAAATTCATTTGCGAGCTCACCATAGCCGCTTTTATCAACAGGAACAAAAGTAGTGCGTTTCTCATCAAAGAAGAGTTCAATTTTACCGGTGGGTCCGTTGCGATGTTTTTCAATGAGCACTTCGGCAATGCCGGGACGATCGCTTTCCGGATTGCGTTTGTCCTCGCGATGAATAAACATCACTACATCGGCGTCTTGTTCAATACTACCGCTATCGCGAAGGTCGGAAAGGCGCGGCTTGCCGCCGCGCTGTTCAACGGCACGAGAAAGCTGCGAGAGCGCGAGCACGGGCACTTCAAGCTCGCGTGCAAGGCCTTTCAAGGAACGAGATATTTCAGTAACCTGCTGCACAAGCGAATCGGAAGATTTCGCACCGACTGGCGACATAAGCTGCAAATAATCAACTATGATGAGCCCTATGCCGCGCTCGCGCTTGAGGCGTCTGGCAACCGCACGCATAGCGAGGATATTGTTGCCCGGTTTGTCGTCAATAAAGATTGGTGCTTTTGAGAGCGACTCCAGTGCGTCGCGTATGCGTGCGAAATCTTCTTCATTGTGCACACTGCCCGTACGCAATTTCCATGAATTAACATAGGACTCGGCTGCAAGCATACGATCAACAAGCTGCTCGGCACTCATTTCAAGTGAGAAAATACCTACCGGAGTGCCGTAGCGTACGGCAGCGTTGCGTGCGATATCAAGTGCCAGCGATGTCTTTCCCATTGAGGGGCGCGCCGCGAGAATGACAAGGTCGGATTTGTGAAGTCCTGAGAGCAAGTTATCAAGGTCGGGAAAGCCGGTCGGCACACCGCGAATGCCGTCCTCTTGTTTGGAAGAATTTTCTATACGATCCCATGCCTCGGAAAGCTTTTCTGATAGGGCGATAAATTTATGCGCAGCGGTTGCGTTTCCTACCGCATATACCGCCTTCTCCGCTTCATCAATCACCTCAGCGCTGTCGCGCGCTTCGTCGTAGGAATTTTCGGTAATCTGATACGCTGCATCAATGAGCGCGCGCATAAGGTGCTTGCGTGATACGAGATCGGCATAATGGGCGATGTTGCCCGGGGAGGGAGTTACCGCGGCGAGCTCGGCAACATAGCTTTTGCCGCCGGTTCGCTCAAGAAGTCCCTGGTCACCGAGGCGTCCCGTGAGCGTTAAGAGGTCAATAGGCTCGCCGCGCGCGGCGAGTTCTTCCATCGCTTCAAAAATGAGCTTGTGCTTTTCAGCATAAAAAGAATCACCGCGCACAATGTCAGCGACATCATGCAGTGTGTCCGGTTTTAGTAGCAGTGAACCAAGAAGCGCGCGCTCGGCTTCCAGATTTTGCGGGGGAATTCTATTGACGCTCATATACAGACCGATTGTACCATTTATGAGTTTTGAAAGAGAAGTGTTCCTTCAGGTCCGTCTTCCACACGATATCCACGCGCTATTAACCTTTCGCGCAGCTTGTCTGCGGTGGCAAAATCTTTAGAGCCGCGCGCTTCGTCGCGTTCCCTGCACAGTGTGCGTATGTCTTCAGGAAGCCCATCACTGGCGAGTGCTTCATCTGTGATTGGCACTTCTGCAAGTGAAAGACCAAGAAGCGCATCTGCATCAAGCAAGAGTCCCCATTTTTCTTCCGCATCTGCATTTTCGTCACGAAGCACCTCCCATAAAATACCGAGTGCTCGGGGTGTGTTGAGGTCATCGCAAAGCGCGGCGACAAATCGCTTGCGAGCATTTGAAGATACGGTATGACCGGATGCTTCTTTTTTTAGTTCGCGCGAAATGCGCCACAGGCGCGAGAGTGCTTCCGCAGAAGCACCGAGCGCCTCCCAGCTGAAAGAAATAGGTGTGCGATAGTGTGCCTGATGAAAAAAATAACGAAGTGCGAGCGGATGAAAGCCGCGCGCTACAATGTCAGAAAGGTAGACAACATTGCCGAGGGATTTTGATACTTTCGTACCATTCATTGTGAGAAAAGCATTCTGTATCCAGTAATGTGCAAAAGGCCGTCCGCTTGCAGCTTCTGACTGTGCTATTTCGTTGTTGTGGTGTACTGGAATTAAATCCATTCCACCCGTGTGAATGTCAATTTCTATTCCAAGGAGTGAGCGCGCCATAGTGGAGCATTCAAGATGCCACCCCGGCGCGCCGCGACCCCATGGTGAGTTCCATTCTTGCAGACGCCGAGTGCGCGCCGGGGTGGTCTTCCAGAGAGCAAAATCAACCGGGTGGCGCTTTTGAGGATTGACCTCAACGCGCGCCCCTGCTGCAAGCACTGCTTCTGAAACGCCACCAAGCCGTCCGTAGCCGGGGAAACGACTTGTGTCAAAATATAAACCATCAGTGATGCGGTAGGCAAAACCTTTTTCCTCAAGCGTGCTTGCAAGTGAAATTTGCTCTTTCACATATTCACTCGCGCGCGGAAAGAGGATGTGTTTCGTATCAATATTAAGGTCTTCAATATCGTCAAGAAAAAACTTTGTATACCTGCCCGTGATGGATTCTACAGAAACACCCTCTCGTTTTGCGCCCATTTCTATTTTATCTTCTCCTTCGTCTCCATCGCTCACTAAGTGTCCAACATCAGTTATATTGATAACGCGACGGACGCGGTATCCGGCGTAGGTAAGTGTGCGGGCGAGCGTATCTGCAAAAATATGCGGCCGCAAATTTCCAATGTGAGCGCGGTCATACACTGTCGGTCCACACGAATACATAGTAACGAGATCGCTCTTTATGGGGATAAATAGTTCTTTCTTTTCGGTGAGTGTGTTGGTGAGAAAGACAGCTGTTGCGCCAGCATTTGGTTTTTTCTTTTTCAGAAATGATAGCCAAGTCATTTGGTGAGTATAACATTGCAGTTGTGGGTTGCACGATGTGTGCGGTATACTGTTTGCATTATGAAAGAAGAGTCAGAAGGAGATCGCGAGAAAACGCGAGCGCCAAGGGATATTACGCGCGTGCTTGTGCGCGGCATCTCATATGCACTCGTGGCGGCAGCTCTTTTTGCAGGTGGCATATTTGTTGGTGCCGCTGGGAACAGCACCACGAGCGCGATCGTTTCTCATTTGCCATTTCAAGTGAATGCACTAAACGCCACTCCGAGCAAAACTGCAGATATGGGCGATTTTTGGAAAGTATGGAATACGCTCCAAGCAAAATTTGTTGAAACCCACGCCTCTTCCACAATACCAACGACGCAAGAACAGGTATGGGGAGCGATTGAAGGACTTACTGCGTCGTACGGCGACCCCTATACGGTCTTTATGCCTCCGAAAGAAGCGAAGGTTTTTCAGCAGGATATTGCCGGAAGTTTTGGAGGTGTCGGTATGGAGATTGGTATCAAAAATAAAGTATTGACGGTCATTTCTCCTTTGAAAGATACTCCAGCCGCACGCGCAGGAATTCTCTCCGGAGATCAAATTGTTGCCATTGATGGTCATTCTACCGATGGAATGTCTTCAGATAAGGCGGTTCAGATGATTCGTGGTCCGCGCGGCACAACGGTGGTTCTCACTATTCTCCGAGACGGAAAGACGCACAGTATCAAGGTTGTACGGGCTATCATCCAAGTTCCTGAAATCAAATACGGTCTCTATAAAAAAACAGGGGTGTATCATGTCGCGCTTTATACTTTTTCAGCGAACTCGGCAACTCTTTTTGATAAGGCGTTTGCTGCATTTAAACAGTCCGGCTCACACAAGCTTGTCATTGACCTTCGCGGCAATCCTGGCGGCTATCTGAATGCCGCGGTAGATATTGCGAGCCATTTTCTTCCGAAGGGTGAGAAGGTTGTTACAGAGGACTATGACGGCAAGCAAAAAAATGTTGTGCATTACAGCATTGGATATAACGATGTGCCAAAAAATACGAAAATCGTTGTACTCATTGACCAAGGGTCTGCGTCTGCTGCAGAGATTTTGGCAGGAGCGCTTCAGGATCATCATATTGCAACTTTAATCGGCACCCGTTCATTTGGGAAGGGTTCTGTTCAGGAGCTTATAAATGTGGACGGCGGATCGCTCAAGGTTACTGTGGCGCGCTGGCTCACACCATCAGGGCGATCTATTTCAGACGGAGGACTTACACCGGACATTAAAGTCAATCGTACGCGAGCTGATTTTATTGCCGGGAAAGACCCTCAAATGGCACGAGCAGTGCGTTTCCTTACAACAGGGAAGTGATGGGTTGCATTTTGCACTTCCTGACTGTAAAATGAGCGTATTATGAAGGTAGTTCTTACAAAAGAGGTGCGCAATACGGGTCATGCGCACGAGACGGTTGAGGTTGCTGACGGACACGCGCTCAATTTTTTAATTCCTAAAAAGTTTGCGGTACGCGCAACACCTGCAGCGGTGCGCGCTGCCGAGGCACGCAAGGCAAAGATGTCTGCCGACCAGCAGGTACAAGAACAGCTACTTGTGCAAAATCTTGCGACACTCGCTGAGGCGCGAATTGTTATTACAATGAAAGCGAACGAAAAAGGGCATTTGTATGATGCGGTTGGTGTGCCGGAAATTCTTGTTGCGGTGAAAGAACAAACAACTGTTGAGCTTCCTCAGGATGTAGTTCGTATTGAGCATCCTTTTAAAGAGGTCGGCACTCACGATGTTCCTGTTGCCCGTGGAGATAGTTTTGGAAAGTTTTCTATTATAATTGAGGCTGAAGCGTAAAGAGAGATAACAATATCTTCTATAAATCAAAGAGCCCAATGTATGGACTTCGTAAGTCCGGAGGACTTACGAAGTCGGTCATCATGGGGGATTTCGTAAGTCCTCGGACTTACGAAATCATTTATAGGGGAGCTTTGTAAGATCCCAATAAAAAACCTGCCCCCACGGCAGATTTTTTAGTAGCAGATGAGAGACTTTGTAAGTCAAACATCTGTGTTTGCAATCAAATATATTTTCTCGCGACTTCGTAAGTCCTCGGACTTACGAAGTCCATTATTTGCTATACTACATCAACGACTTTTTTACGGATGAGGTGACCATTAAATCTGCGCTTTCGTGCGCTACGGTAGAAAACAGTGCCTTCTGTAAGTGCAAAGAGAGTGTGGTCTCTTCCAACACTGACATTTTTACCGGCGTCAATTTTTGTACCGCGCTGGCGGACGATTATCATACCCGGGCGTGCTTTCTCTCCGGCATAGAGTTTGGTGCCAAGATACTTCGCGTTTGAATCGCGACCATTTTTTGAGGAACCACCGGCTTTTGTACTAGACATATATGTTAGTTTGTAGCTATGAATATAGCAGATATGCGTGAGCGAGGCAAGCAATTGTTTGCGCGCGTGCTTCGAGGCGCGCGAACGCGCCTCGAAGCACGCGAGATAGTTGTGGCGACAATAGCAATACTCTCTTTGGTGGCGAGTTTTGGTTTGGGATTTTTTGTAGCGCGACAGGGGCAGAGGAGTGCGTTGTCGGAAATTCTTCCGACAACAAAGGGCAGTGCGGCAGCTCCGGCATTCGCCGGAGCTGCCGCACTGCCGGCACCCCCAACGCCGCCGCCGCTTCCAGTAGGTGGTCAGGTGGTAGCTTCTAAAAAAGGCACAAGATATTATCTTCCGTGGTGTGGCGGAGTGCGGCGTATCAGCGACGCAAACAAAGTTTGGTTTTCTTCAATAAAAGCTGCCAAGGTGGCGGGGTATACGCCTGCCGCAAATTGTAAGGGAATATAGGTATTGAAATAAAATACTGCGCCGACGACTTGACCAAGCGCGCCCCGCAGCTGGCATATATAAAATATGACTAAGGCTTGGCCAAGCATATCTCGGATACGAAAGCACCCAATCCTGCATATTAAAAAATATGACTAAGACTTGGCCAAGCGGCCCGGAGCGGTCATATTTTTTAATATGCAGGATTGGGTGCTTGCAACGGTCATATTTTTTATATATGCCAGCTGCGCTGTTATAAGATTGAGCATCTCAAGATAGCGTGTTCAAGATGACATCTTAAACACGCTATCTTGAATTTTGACTTGAATACCAAAGAGCAGTACTTCCATATTCTCATTAAAATGAGTTCCCTAAAAAACTAACACCCGCGCACAACATTTTTTGAATAGCTGCATAACTTTTTCGGTTTTTGTTCGTATGTCTAGTATCATACAAGAATGATTGTCCTTGATGTTGAAGCAAGCGGGATCATTCCTGCAAAGCACTCAATTCTCTCACTCGGCGCGCTTGATCTTGATGAGCCGACGAATCAGTTTTATGACGAATGTCGCGTTTGGGACGGTGCGCACATAGATGACGCAGCGCTCGCTGTAAACGGCTTCTCCCACACAGAGGCAAGCGACCCTATAAAAAAATCAGAAGCCGAGCTCGTGCAGGCATTCATAGCTTGGGCACTTGATCGTCCGCGCGACCGTACACTCGCCGCTCAAAATCCATCTTTTGACCGTGATTTTGTTCGCAGTGCATGCCAGCGGGCAGGAATTGATTTTCCATTTCCATATCGCACTATTGATACGCACACACTTTGTTGGCTTCATATGAGTGAGCGGGGAATTGAAATTCCGATGGCGCACAAACACTCGGCGATTGATTTAGATGCCGCACTTCACTACGCGGGGCTGCCGAGCGAGCGTAAGCCGCATAGTGCGCTCGGAGGAGCTTATGCACATGCAGAGGTTATTGCTCGCATAGCGTATAATAAGAAATTATTACCAGATTATGATACATACCCGATACCATGGATAAAGACGACACAAACATAAGCTCGCGCAGTACTACTCCGACACCAGACCGAGCATCTTCTCGCGAAACAGCGCGGCGTCTTACACGCGCCATTGAAGAAGGGCACACAAGTGTTCCTGAAGAAGCCGAACCACTCGTCTGTAAACCAAGACATGTTGAGTCTTGGCGCGTCTTTAAGATTATGTCAGAATTTGTGGAGGGTTTTGATGTAATTCGCCGATATACGCTTGCCGCCACATTTTTCGGCTCGGCACGCGGTACGCTAAAACCGGAGGTGTATCAAGCGGCTACCGACCTCGCCGCAAAACTCGCAAAAGAAGGCTATGCAATTGTTACTGGCGGCAGCGCTGGAATTATGCAAGCGGCAAATCGCGGCGCATACGATGCTGGTGGTGCTTCTGTCGGACTGAATGTTCGTCTTCCACATCCACAAAAAGAAAATAGATATCTTACGGAGACATTTGAATTTGACCATTTCTTTGTGCGTAAGGTTATGCTGACTTTTGCGTCCGAGGTATATGTATTTTTCCCCGGTGGTTTTGGCACGCTGGATGAGTTTTTTGAGATTGTAACGCTGGTGCAAACAGGGAAAATTCGCAGAGTACCGATAGTTATGTACGATTCGGCATATTGGGGACCACTTTTAAAGTTCGTGGATGAAATGCTTCTTGAAAAATTTAAGACTATAGGTCCGGAAGATCGCAAGTTATTATATATTGTTGATTCTGTTGATGAAGCATTTTCTTATATCCAAAAAAATGTTGTGCGCGGGTGTTAAGCAAAAAATCTGTTTTTTACGAGAAAGGACGCCTAAAGAATAGGGAAGTACTGCCCCTTTTTATCAAGTCTAAATTCAAGATAGCATGTTCAAGATGACATCTTGAACATGCTATCTTGAGATATTCAAAGCAGATACTACTTCGGGCATTCAATCCTGCATATTAAAAATATGATCGCTCAGTGCCGCTTGGCCCAGGTCCTAGTAATTTTTTTCGTATGGGCAGCTTCGCAGATAGTAGATAACGGGGCGGTGTAAAAGGATATGCGACTTCGTAATTCGCACAATTGGAGTTGTATAATAGGTAAATTATAAAGTGCGCACAATATATCTTTTGCGAAACTTTACACTTCACAAAACAAATGAGTTGAGTAAGGTCAGACTTTATTCAACTCATTTAATTTTAATAATGTGCGAATTACGAAGTCGCACAATTCAGGATTTTATAAATAAATTATTGAGCACTTTTTGTCAGATATGAAAGCGGATTGAGATACGCGTTTGTTGTTGCGATAGGCATAGGCGCATCGGCGCAGCGCGTGCCTGAGACGCCGCGAAAATGTCCGAGCGTCATAATCTTCACTCCTTCGCTTGCATACACGCCAAAGTGCAGATGCGGTCCAGTCGCGTCGCCTGTCATACCGGAATAGCCTATTATTTTACCGGTCGCCACTCGCTGCCCTTTTGTTACATCAATTTTAGAAAGATGTGAGTACAAGGTATTTAGTCCGTTTGCGTGTACGAGCATAATCCATTTTCCATACGAGTAACATTGCTTTCCGGTAGAGCTATGCGAAAGGTCTGTGTTTCCGGTAGCAAGAACTGTTCCGGAAAGTGCGCTACGCACCGGCGTACCGATTATTACGCCAATATCAATTCCGTTATGTCCGCGACCGCTATATATTTGCGGGTTAGCAGTTGCAAAAGGTGTATCACCAAAATACTGTGTGATGCAATACCTATTACCAAATACTCTCACTCGCCCCGCACACTGATGCATAATAGCAGCCGAAAACGGCCATAAGAGCACGCCGGTACCTGCCTTTGGAATTGAGCCCGGATGCACAATAAGATTTAGCTGGCTCTGAAGGTCGCGTAATTCCTGTTCAACCTGTTTCTCAGATGCCTTTTTTTCTGCAATAAGTTTCTGATATGCGCTTTCTTTATTCTTCGTTTTCCGAAGAAGTTCTTCTTGCGCGCGTGTATTTATATCAATTGATATACGCTGCGATAGCTGACTTTTTTTCAGAGATACCAATTTATTTTTTGTTGTTGCAACGGCAGTATGTGTTTTTGCCAGATCGGTCTTCGCGCTTGCAAGCTCTTGAATATGTTGACCGAGCGCGCGATTAAATTGATTGATTTGATCAGTTTCAATCCATGCGTCAGCGAGCTGTCTCGCATTAAGGATAGATACAAGTGGTGATACTGAATCAGCTTGATTTATAGCACGAAGCGAAGAAGCAATGGTTGAATGCTGCGCATCAATTGTTTTTTGTTTGTCCTGTATAGCAAGCGCAAGTCGTTCAAGTGTGAGCGATGCCGCACTGATTTTGTTTTGAGTAATCAAAAGAGTGGCAGTAAGTTTCTTATGTGAAATTGCAAGCGATTGGATTGTTGATTCAAGTGTAGAGCGTTTTGCACTAAGCGTATCAAGTTCTTTTTGATAGTGCGCAACTTCATTTTGAAGAGAGTTGATATTTGCATTGTGAGTATTGATTTGTGCTTGAATCTCGCTTGCACTTTGCGCATAGGTAAAAGAAGGTGTAAATGCCGTATAGGTAAGAAATACCACGAAAAGTAAAATTGTCCATAATAGCGCGGGGTGCACGCGGTGAGTCATATTTTGAGTAGAGCAAGCGCGCTCTCAATTCGGTGAAGTGTTTCGTCTTTTCCGAGAATAGCAATGAGTGTGAATGGGTCGGGTGATTTTTTTGCTCCGGAAAGCGCATAGCGAAGCGGCCATAAAACTTCTCCTCTTCCCTCCTTGTCTGCGTACGGCATAAGTGCCTCGCGAACGGACTGCTCGTTTGTGTGTTCCGGGAATTCTCCGATAAGTCCGGCAAGATGTGCGAGGTGTATGCTGGTGGCGCCCGGTTTTTCTTTTGGCTCTTTTGCTTTAAGAATATCTCTGGAAAGCGAGACATCATTAAATAGGCACGCGAGTTCTCCTGAGAGCATTTCGCGCGCTTCTTCAAATGTTTGTGCTCGCTCTTTCAGAAGAGGCGCCACTCTTTCAAGGCGTGCTTTATTTGATGAGGTAAAATTTCCTCGCGCAAGATATTCTGCATCAGAAAGATTGCGCATCCAGTGTTGATTTATTGAAAAGAGTTTGACTTCATCAAAGATAGCTCCGGATTTTTGCACACGATCAAGTGAGAAAGCTGCAATTAATTCATCACGAGAAAAATATTCGCTGTCCCCTTTTGGGTGCCAGCCCAATAATGCAAGATAATTCAACATAGCTTCCGGTAAAATTCCCATCGCGCGATACTCGGTGAGTGCTTTAGCACCCTTTCGTTTTGAGAGCTTCGAACGATTGCGGTCAAGTATAAGTGGTAGATGTGCGTAAAGTGGTGTTGCGACACCGAGCGCGCGCTGAATAAGTATTTGTCTCGGAGTATTTGATATGTGATCTTCTCCGCGAATTATGTGTGTGATACCGGCGGCGGCGTCGTCAACTACGACCGCCAAGTGAAAAACCGGTTCGTCAAGACTTTTTGCGATAACAAAATCACCAAGGTCGCTGACATCCATTGAAACTTCACCGCGAATTATGTCAGCAAATGATACCACGCCGCCGGGATTTCTAAACCGAATGACCTCGCTTCTATCTCCCTCCTTGTGCGGTGTTTCTTGAGAGATATACGCGTGATTATTTTTGATGAGAGAACGAAGGGCGTCGCGGTGGGCATCTATATGTTCGCTCTGGCGAGAAAATTCATCCCACTGCAACCCAAGCCAATTGAGTGATTCAATTATATTGTCTTCGTATTCTTTCTTTGATCGCATACGGTCGGTATCCTCAATACGAAGCGCAAATATCCCTTTTTGCCTTTGTTGTTTGGAAACAAGGTATGAAAAAACTGCAGTGCGATAATTTCCTGCGTGAAGAAATCCTGTTGGACTTGGTGCAAAACGAGTTTTCATAGATATGATTTATATAGAAAAGTAAAAATTATATTTCACTTCCCTGTCTTTTCTATTCATGCGAGAGGGCAATAGCGAGCGCGGCTTGTGCAACAAGCCGCGCCGCGTCCGGATCTGTAAACGCTGAGCTCGCCGTGCCCATTGCAGCGGCAAGTTTCGCATCGCTCGTGATACGCTTCACTTCAGAAACAAGCATATGGGGTGTTAAATTATTTTCTTCAAGCACCACTGCCCCACCGTTTTTTGCAAATGCGTACGCATTTGCGTGCTGGTCGTGACTTATCTCTTCAGGAATCGGAATAAGAATGGCAGGGCGTCTCCAAATGGCTATTTCGGCGATAGTGCCGGATCCGGCTCGCGAGACGATGAGAGATGCAATACCGGCTGCCTCGCGAAGTGATAGTGTGGAAAGATAGGCAAAAGGATGGTAACGCGCTGCGCGTGCATTTTTCTCAAGTGCAATCTCAGCTATTTCTTTTGTGCTTTCAATATGACTTTCTCCGGTTTGGTGAATAATATTTACGAAAGTGACGAGATCCGGAAGTGCGGCGAGAACGGTTTCATTGATGCGCGTTGACCCTTGGGAGCCGCCAAGTATGAGTACTGTAGGAACGGTGGTATCAAGTTTAAGGAGTGCCGCTGCGTCTTCCGGTGTGGGCAAAAAAAGCGCCTTGCGTATCGGCGCGCCGGTGCGTGCAATACGCCCGCGGACTTTTTTCGGAAAAAAGTCCGCGGCACTATCAAAAGATGTGGCAATACGCACTGCAAAATGCGCGCCGAGCAGGTTCGCACGACCGGGCTTTGCGTCTGATTCGTGGATAATAATAGGAATGCGAAGGAGTGCAGCTGCAAGTACGGTTGGGACGCTCGCATAACCACCTTTTGATATCACTACATCAGGATATAGGCGTACAAGTTGGATGAATGACCATAAAAAGCCAATTGTAGTTAGAATTAAATCCGTAAAATTACGAATAGACGGATAGCGCCGTATCTTCCCTGCCGGGCTTTTGAGGAAAGCGATGTCGTTTTCAAAAAGCGCGTGCGTATCAAATGGTTTCGGGGCAATATAATAAAGCTGTGGTGGCACAAGATAGCCCTCGCGCGCGAGGTCTTTCAGTGCCTCGGCAATAGCAATAATCGGATAAAAATGTCCACCCGTTCCGCCACCTGTAAACACAATTTTCATAGTACTCAGTATAGCATTTCGTACTATGTGGATTTTTGTACACCGAAAATACTGTGTATGAGACGAGTTGGAGCAGAAGAATTTCTCCTGTGTGCTGCGACATTTAATATAAACCCGGCTTCTCCGAGTGCAACGAGGAGTGCTGTTCCGCCATGACTTATAAATGGAAGCGGTAACCCGGTGAGTGGAACAACTCCGAGCATAGCACCAATATTTACAAACGCTTGAAATGCTAAGAGCCAAGAAAAGCCAAGTGCGGTAAGTCCGCTAAATCGGTCAGGTGCCTTCCCGGCAATAGTGATGCCACGCGCGGCGAGCGCAAAAAAGAGCGCAATGAGTGTAAGGGTACCGATGAAGCCAAATTCTTCGGCAAATACTGAAAATACAGAATCGCCTTCCGGATTTGGGAGATAATTAAATTTCTGTACACTCTCGCCAAAGCCCCGACCAACAATGCCGCCAGCACCAATTGCAATCATTGATTGATTGATTTGATACCCGCTTCCGAGTGTGTTTGCATTCCATCCAAAGAGAGTCGTAACTCTTTGGAGTGCATAGGGTCGTACGAGAAGGACTATTCCGATTGTGATAATACCAAGCGCGCCGATTATAAGAAGATCACGACCGGGCGCACCGGCTGCAAAATACATCGCCACCGTGGTAAAACCAATGAGAAACATCGTGCTGGTATTTGGTTGATGGAGTAAAATGAGTGACGGAACTCCGACAATAATTAAAAATGGTACAAGTCCTCGCCGCCAATCAGAAAGAAAATGAACATTCCGCGTCAAAAACCATCCAACAAAAAGTACAACGCCAATTTTCAAAAACTCCGATGGTTGTAATGTAATAAATCGTAGATTAAGCCAACGAGTTGCGCCGTAGGCGTGTATTCCAATACCCGGAATGAATACTAAAAGTATTAAAAAAAGAGACGCGCCAAAGAGCCATGGTGCTGCGCGACGAAACCATACGAGTGGAACCATACGAAAGAATACAAAAGCGATACCGCCTCCACCCAGTCCGAACACAATTTGTGTAAATGCTATGTGTGCAATGTTTACATTTGCGCGCGCGAGAAGTCCAAGCGTTGCTGAGGAGAAAATCGCAATTCCTCCAAAAGTGAGTATCGCAACAATGCCAAGAAAAATACGATCACCGGAAAATGTCTGCACAATGGATTGTATCCACCGCATAAATTAGCGACCAGCTCCGAGGAGCGCAAGCGAAAGACCGAGCACTCCCATAATGAGAGTAATGACCCAATAGCGCATAGCGACTTTATAGGGAGGCCACCCTATTGCTTCAAAGTGGTGATGGATAGGAGCGATACGAAAAAGCTTCCTTCCGAAAACTTTTTTCCAAAATACTTGCAAGAGTGTGGTGGCGACTGTTGCCGCGAGTGGAAATGCGATGATTGGCAGCATCAAAACGCCGACGCCGCTCCCGAGCGCGTCGGCGGAAAATGCGGTGATGGACAGTGCAAGAGTGAGTGCCATACTGCCTGTTTCTGACATATAAAAACGAGCGGGCGGGATATTAAACCAGAGAAATGCAAGTGTTGCACCCGCCACGGTGGCGGAGAATGCTGCAAGCGATACTTGTCCTTGTACAAACGCAATGCCCGCATAAATCATAAATATGATGGAAAAAACACCGCCGGAAAGTCCGTCAATTCCATCAATTGTACCGCCGGCATATACCGCAAGTGTTACCAATACAAAAAATGGAATAAAAAATAAATGCAGGTTGAGTTGTCCATCAAAAGGAATACCGATTGATGAAATACCAAGTTTTGTGTAAAACCACCATGCGGCAAAAAGCCCCATAAGTCCTACGAGCAGGAGGCGTGTGCGAAGTCGTAAACCGCCCTTTCCTTTGCGTACTTCAAGCAAATCATCAACAAGGCCGACAAGTGCACCAACACCGAGCGCGGCAAGTGGAAGCCATGTTTGAGCGCGGCTGATGAATGATAGTTGGGTGAATACTCCGCCAAAAAGTGAGCTCAGTGCCACAAGAACAAGTACGGTTATGAGTGTTGCAACCCAGATGAGGATACCACCCATTCGTGGTGTGGAAACCTCGCGCTCTTTATGTAGTGCATCAAAGAGAGGTGTGCCGCCCCCACCAATTCCCTTCCCTTTTCCGCCTCGTTTCTTCCATGCGTGAAATTTATACAGATAGTGCGCCAGCACCGGCGCCAAAGCGATTCCAAGCGCAAAAGCAATGGCTGATGGTATGAGTACTCTGGCGGCGGCTCCAATCATAGTGAAGAAAGATGTGCAAAATGCGCAAGTGTTGCTGAAATGAGCGTTTTGACATCGGTAAAGCGGTCTTTTTCGGTAGAACCAAGCACGACTACGGCAATTGGGTGATTAAAGGCCGCATCAAACACGACTACGAGATTGCCGCCAGCGAGGTTTGTGTAGCCGGTTTTAGAGAGTAGGATACGCGGCATTGTAGTAACATAAGGGTTAGTATTTTTCCGTGTGTGTACAATGCCAATGCTGGAAGTTGCAGTAGCACTCAGCTTGGTTGTTGCTTCGGCAACGCGCGGGGCTTCTCTTAGCAGTGCGCCGGCAAGCAGTGCAACATTGTACGGAGAACCGTAGCCGCCGGAGACAGTCGCGCTTGAGTCAAGCCCACTTCCATTGAGTGCGTAGGTTTGTGTAAGTCCGAGCGCTGCTGCGCTTGTGGCAAGCATTCGTGGAATTGACTCATTCATACGCGCAGAGGATATTGCCGCGATAGCGGCGGCACCGTCATTTATTGACGCAGTGAGGGTGAGGCGTGCAAGATCTCCGAGACGAAATACTTCGCCAGGATCAAAGTCGCTATCGCCCTCTTTGGCAATGTCAGCGCGCGTGATTGTGATTGGAGCATTCACGCCGAGTTTATGGATTGCCGTGTACACTGTGAGTAATTTAGTGATTGACGCAAGCGGCAGTTGCGCGTTTGTATTTTTTGCATAGAGCGTTTTGTGTTCTGCAAGGTCATAGACGATAGCTGCTTTTGCATGAATAGATACGGAAGCAAATGCGTTTGGAGTGGAAGAAGTAACCATAATTGGTGCCGGTGTTAATACGCTCGCGCGCGAGAACAAAAAAATAAGACCAAGAATACCGGTACCTGCAAGAAGCGCCGTCCCCGCTTCGCGTTTTATGCGGCTGTATTTTACACGAGGATCAATTTTAATGGCGTCCATACAATTATGAGGAAGACGCAGATTTTTTCGTATCAACATCTGCATTTTGTTGGTCCGTGTCTGAAAGCATGGCAGCGAACTCGCTGTAGCGCGGAAGTTCATTTGCGCGAGATACGCCAAGGTGTGCGAGCGCATCCGGAGTTGCATGGTAGCGAATACGGCGATGGGTAGCAGCGTCTCCGGTGCCCTCAATGAGTCCGCGCACCATAAGCGAGCGAAGTGTGGCAGAAGAATTTACCCCGCGTATCCAGTCAATCTCAACTCGCGAGGCACCGCCGCGATATAAAATAATAGCAAGCGTTTCAAGACCTGCCTTACCGAGGTCGCGTGAAAGTTCGTTTTCAGTAAGCTTTTTTACGATTTCTGCTGCCTCTGGCGCGCTGCGAAGCTCAAGCTCTTGTTCCGTCTCAATAAGTATAATCCCTCGTCCAACAAGTTCGCTGCGGAGCATCTCTGCCGTTTCGTCTATTTCGGTTACCGGAATAGCAAGGAGTGTTGCGATGCGCTTCTTTTCAAGTGGTTCACCGGAGGCAAACAATAGTGCTTCAAGCATACGGGATGAGGTGCTCATATCCTTTAGGATACCGCGAAAGAGCGCGCCAGCAAAGCTGGCGCGCGTGGACTAAAAATTAAAAAGGAATTTCAGTATTTTTCAGTACCGGTAATGAAATATGCGGTTTTAATGAATATCATAGCGAGGAATGGCATTTGTGGAAGTATTGGTCATACGAATATCATCAAATGGTTCATATTGTGCAGCTTCTACAGCCCCCTGCTTCACGAGCTCAAGGAGCGCAAGAAACGAGAGGATAACATCAATTTTTTCGCTCGTTTCAAATTCGGAAAATTTGCGAAATGAAAGTGTCAGTGCCGATTGTACGCGCGTGGCGAGTTTTTCCATCATTTCTTCCAACGAAATGGTTGGCTGCACGCGCGCTTCCGGAAGTGCCACCTCGCTCTCCTCTCGCGCTGCGAGCGCCGCCAGTAGTGCTTCCGATAGTGCCGTGGGCGATAGGTCGCGACTCGGAGTAAAAATCGGCTTTTTCCGACGCTCACCACGCGAAAAAAGTATTGTTATTCCAAAAATGCTACCAAGCACTCGCGCCGCCTCGCGCGTTTTTTCATAGAGCACGAGGCGTTGCTTTAAATCCGCGACATCCTCAGATTCCTCCTCGGAAAGAGTGAGACTTGGAATCAGAGATTTAGATTTGATGAGTAAAAGCGTCGCAGCAATCCCAATAAAATTTGTTGTCTCTTCAACCGGAAACGACTCCTTCGTCTGCACATACTGTATAAAACTGTCTGTAATTGATGCGAGTGAAATATCGTTCACGAGTAGCTTACGCTTCTCAATGAGTTCAAGTGCAAGCTCAAACGGTCCCTCGTACGCCGAGGTGTGTATTTTAAAGCTGTTCTCCAGCGTTTTCTGATTCTGTTCCATGAAGTAAAATATCAATGCGATTTATGTCGCGAGGAAAAACTGCCGCTTCTTTTACATTCGGAATATTCAATAGTCGCGCAGTGAAGCGCTCAAGACCGATTGCCGCGCCACCGTGCGGAGGCATTCCGTATTTGAAAGATTGTAAATAGAACGAAAACTTTTCCGGATCAAGCCCTCGTGCGCGCACTTTCTCAACAAGCATATCGTGATCGTGAATTCGTTGCCCTCCAGTTGAGATTTCAAGCCCACGAAAAAGTAAATCAAAACTCTTCGTGAAGCCCGGGTCTTTTTCGTCTTCGTATACATAAAAAGGACGCTTACTCACCGGATAGTGCGTGATGAATATGAAATCACTCCCCTTCTCGCGCTTTGCCCACGCACAAAGCCACTTTTCGTCTTCCGGTTCAAGATCGGGTTCGTCGCGTTTATCAGTGCCTGTCTCTTTTAAAATGAGTTCTTGTGCCTCACGGAGTTTCATCGTTGGGAAACTTTCGCTTGGCAGAGAAGGTTCTTCGGTAGAAAGAATTGAAAACACTTCTTCCGGTACCGACCGCACCATAGCGCGCACTACCTCTTCAACAACGCGCATAACATCCGTGTGATCGTGAATAAAACCCATTTCAAAATCAAGCGAGCTATATTCGGAAAGGTGTCGTGTCGTAGCACTTTTTTCCGCACGAAAAACTTTTGGTGTGGTAAAAACTCGTTCAAGTGCGCCGACCATAATTTGTTTGTAGAGTTGTGGCGATGAGGCAAGGTATGCTTTTTTTCCATAGTAATATTCAACCGGGAAAACCGCGGCTCCGCCCTCCGCGTCGCCCCCGACGATAGCAGGTGATTGAAATTCAATAAAGTCTTTGTTGGTCAGTGCGTCGCGGAATGCTTTTATTATTTTTGCCTGTGCGGTAAAAATGGTACGCATTCGTTCAAAGCGGAGTGCGAGTGGAAGATTGTTCAGTAGTGTATCAAGATTTATTTCTGCATCTTTATCAAACGGGAGTTCTGCTGAGTGTGAGAGTACTTCTATAGAAAAGGCTTCAAGCTCAAGAGTGCCGTTTTGTCCTTCAGTACGCATTTTTTCCGGTCGCTCATTGACAACACCTTCTATACGAACCACCCACTCGCTGCGCAACTCCTGTGCGACTTGAAGTGCCTCTGCGTGATTTGTGAGAACTACTACTTGCACTTTTCCGGAGCGGTCGCGAATGTCTAGAAAAATGAGTTTGCCATGATCACGCCGCACATCTACCCAACCGGAAATATGAACCGTCTCGCCGCTATGGTCGTGTAAATCGCCAATGAGTGTTCGCGTAGACATATACCCTATAAAATAACACACCCCCACAGGAAGTGGGGGTGTTAGAATAATAACCGTAATTTCAGTTACCTTGCGGCAGCGCACGCCGCAAGTAATTCTTAAAGGAGACGCCAAACACTCTTTTTTCCGCAACCCGCTCCATTACAAATGGGAACAGGTGTTTGGAAATTTCTGCTGCCATGGTAGAGAGCAGCGTTTCGCCTCCTACAATGAATTCCGGCGGGCGATCTGGAAAGTACTCCCCGAAACGCCCACCGGTCTTGAGTGCGCGCACCATTTTATTATAGTTCTTCTCGGCCTCTTTCGCCGTCATTTTTATGTGCGGGCAATCCGACCCTATTCCAACTGAGTCGCTCCCACAAACATGAACTGCGTGCGCGATATGCTTGCTTATGGCGGCGATATAATCTCCGCCCTTGTTTCCTGTATAGAAGGTGATGGCATACATACCGACATATCCCCCCATATCAGTTATTCTTCGCAACAAGTCATCAGGGAAATTCCTCGGATGCGAAAATACCGCATCGCACCCAATATGACTTGCCATAGGGATGGTATGCATACCCTCCCTATTTATAAACTCAAGAGCGTCACGCGCGGTCCTCCTTCCAGCGTGCGCGAGGTCGAGTAGTACACCACATCGTGCCATCCACTCGATAATCAAACACCCTCTGTCAGTGAGTCCTGTATCCTTAGCACTTGCGAAGCCGCAACCATACTCAGTTGGACCGTCGTAGGCAAGTGCCATGACGCGTAGCCCTCCTTTCTGAAGCTCCAACATTCGGGCAGCGGTCATACTTTTTGGAGTATGTTGCATTCCAAAGAGCAGACCAGTAGACGAGCTGTTCAGCGAATCTGCCGCCACACAGTACACACCCTCATTTGAGAGTGCGTCCTTGACGAACATACGATGCGCCGCGAGCGCATGCTTATATTCCTGACACCAGGGCGGCGCACTGGTGAGGTGCATCAATTTCACCTGTGGGCGCCCCCAGACTTCGAATAATGGACATGAACCCTGTGGGCCCACGAAAGCCATTGAATCGGAAAATGATGGCATGATCGCCTCCTTTATTAAGATGCGTAAGAGCTGTTAAAATCCAAATAAAATATAGCAGATATAATACATAAAGTCAAATTACCATCGCCGTAACTAAAACTGAAGTTTGTTATTGAAATGGCTGTGGAAGTGAAGTACAGAGTATGGTAGCGTGCATGCGACTACGAAACCACAATTGTTTTTTTAACTTGCTCTATTTTTGCCGAGCAGTGGCGCACAACTACGAAACACCAATCGCCTCTTTGGCGCGCCCAAGCTTCTCCTCCGAAACCGCGCGCGCCGCATCTGCCCCTTTCGCAAGAATGTCTTCAACGAGACCTCGCTTGCTCTGAAGTTCTTCGTAACGCGCGCGCATCGGTGCAAAATAACTATCCAAATCTTCAAAAAGTATTTCCTTCAGTGCTTTGTAGTGTCCGCGGTTTTCTTCGTAGATTGGGGCAAGTTCACTCTCATTCCGTATGAGCTTGTGCATCGCGTAGACGAATTCCGGGCGCTCTCCGGAGGAATCGGTCACGATGCTCATAACAAGTCGTTCAAGCTCCTGTCGCGATGCAAAAAGCGGAATTACATTTCCATAACTCTTGCTCATCTTCCGTCCATCAATTCCGGGCACCACCGCAACTTCTTGCACAATATACGGCTCGGGGAGCGTAAAAACATCGTCTTTAAAAATGTGATTGAATTTCCCGGCGGTATCGCGAGCAATCTCTATGTGTTGTTTTTGGTCGGCGCCAACAGGCACGATGACGGTGTCATAGAGCAGAATGTCCGCCGCCATAAGCATCGGGTAGTTGAAGGTTCCGACGGAGATTTCTTTATTTTTCGCCTCGGCATCTTTGAAAGCGTGCGCGCGCATTAAGTACGGCATCGTGGTGATAGTGTCAAAAATCCACGCGAGCTCTGTGTGCGCCGGCACGGCGGATTGTTTGAAAAGCACCACTTCTTCCGGGTCAAGCCCGATTGCCAGATATGTTAAAACTAAATCGCGCGTGCGCCGCCGCATTTCCTCGGCATCCTGCACAGTATTGAGTGCATGATAATCTGCGACCATAATAAAGCAGCGATAGGTGCCGCTCTTGAAAAGCTCAACTTGCTGGCGAAGCGCCCCAAAATAATTCCCGATGTGTGGCTCCCCTGATGGCTTCACGCCAGAAAGCAAAACCGGTTTTTGACTATTCATAGTGAATACGATAACACATTCTTTTTAGTTCACCTCGTTCATCGTAATCGTATCAAAGAATACTTTCCAAGTATTCAAAAGTTTCTACGGGCTAATTTTTCAAGCGTTTTCTGAAAGTATAAAGACGGTACCAATTTGGACGCACCACGATATCAAAAAAATCACAGTGGCGGATTTCTTTTCCACCGAATTTCTTTTTGAAAAGTGTTAAACCATCCCAGCTCTTGTGTTCATTGTCTTCCGTAGCTATGCCTCCAAAATTATAATAGGTGCAGCCAATTTGTTTCGCGTGACGAATTGCCTCCCAGTGCGCGAGATAGGTTGGCATACGATTTCTTTCCTCGCTGCTTGAACCGCCAAAAACATAGTTTGCAATTCCACTAAAAACAACAATCAGATTGATTGCGAGAATTTTTTTCTCATATCGCGCTATTGTCAGATAGGCATTCTCTATTTTTGAAAGATTTTGAAAAATGTTTTTATAGTAGCTTTGTGGGTGGAGAGAGAAACCGTTTCTTTTTGCCGTTGCCGCCATGAGCTCATAAAAAGTATCAAAATATTTTTCAAAATCTTTTGTGACTATTTCTGTGACTATTCCCTTTCTTTCTGACAGGCGTATCGAATAGCGAGTTTTTTCATGCATTGCCGCAAGCAATTCATCCTCTGCTTTTTTTAAACCCAAATACCATTCCGCGCGTGGTTGGAAGTATGCAGAGTTGTAGGTGCTGAAATCAGCTTCAGTAAAAAAATCGGAAAGAATTTCTTTTGAAATTGATGGCGTAAAATCAAGCCGAACAAAAATAGCATTTTCTGCAGTGGCTATTTTTGTAAGCTCTTCTTTGAGAAAGCTAAAAAAATCTTTTGAGAAATCTTTCGTAACAGGTCCATACGGCGTATAGAGACATTTTTTTCCAAACGGGAGCGGATAAACAATCAATTGAAAATAAGCAATAACTTCTTTATCTCTATATATAAAAAATCTTTTTACTGTTCTACCCAAACTATTCTGCCATTCTCCATAGAAATCCGCTTGAGTAAATGGAATATCTGCAGCGAGAACACTCAGATCAAAATTTTCAGTGTCCCCAATTTCTTTGAGTTTGAAATGCTTCATAATGCAGTTTTATATTTTTTATTGCTTCGCAACAAATCCATCAATTTATTGCGTATGTTAGCTGCACAATCAGAAAAAGTATCTTGCATATTCTTCATAGTAGCGCACTTGATATTACTAAGCACACGCGGATATGAATATAAAAATAAAAGACCCTCTTTGCGAGACGGTCTTTTTAAAACTGTTCTTCTTTATTTTTGCTCTCATACACGCTCTGAATTTGGCGTGTATGAGATAATATGAGTGCCTGCAGGCCATCTTTGGGACGGCTGAACACCATTTGTGGTGATATTGATTTCACCGCAAATGTAAGTCATCTTTAGAAGATATATCGTACTTCCATTCTCCCTTTTCGCGAATGCCAAGAGATGAATCTCTTTTCCCCGTGTTGGGAGCTGGATATGCTCAAACGAACGAGCAAATTTCCCAAAATAAGGAATGTATCCCCGGAAATGGGCCAAATTAAGAAGCACTCTTCCGGGAGGTAGTATCTGTAGTACTTGCCGGATATCGGCAGCGCGTGTCAATTGGTGCGCCCGAATGCGCGCGGGCGGAACATACAACCCCATCCCAAGTCCCTCCAGAAATGCTTCTGAGAAGTACCCTTTCAATTTTAATGTTACTCCTCTTGTAATATGAAAGGTATCCCCATCCAAAAACATTCCCGGGACATGAACATCACCAAGCAGGCACAATAGTGTCTGGGTATGCCGCCGTTTAAATTTTTCTGCCGGCGTGCCTTCTTCTCTGCCTTCCTTTCTCTGCGACATCGTATTTCTCCTTTACATATCGTCTCTGTACAATCTGCCAATATAGAAATCCATACGAGCCCTTCTGTCAAGTGTTGCACTTACTTGTTGAGCTTAGTTACGCGTCCACCACTCCATTACCAATGAGCGACTTACGAAGTCGCCGCGACTTACGAAGTCGCTCATACTTTTTAGATTATGAGGAGTGCCATATGAATGTGAACTTGTGCAGTGTTTGCGTAGGCGGCGCGGAGCGAGCTCCGCGCCGCCTCTGCTATTCATAAAATCCCAGAGAATAAAAATTAGTGCGCCGGGAAGGATTCGAACCTTCGTAGACCGAAGTCGATTGGTTTACAGCCAATTGCAATTGACCACTCTGCCACCGACGCAATAGAAGCGAGTATAGCCGATATTCCTCGTATAGCAAAGCCCACTGAGAAAATTATTTGGGTATATCCCGCAAAGCACTTGCGCGGTGCAAGCGCTTTGTGTGAGCATTATACAAATGTTACTATTATGTAGATAATGACATTTGTAAGAAAACAATTTCTCATCATTGGTGCGGTACTACTCATCGCACTTGGTTTTTTGATGCATTCTCTTCTTGGCGCATCTGGCGGCACAATATATACAAGCGTGTCTGCAAAAAGTGGTCCGATAACACAAGAGGTTTTGGCAAGTGGAAATGTTGAGTCCCCGACTGTGAACAATTTGCATTTCAAAGGAAGCGGAAAACTCGTTCTCCTTTCAGTGGCGACAGGGCAGCATATAAATGCCGGTATGATTCTTGCAAAGCAAGACAGTAGCGTTTTAGATGCATCACTGCAACAAGCGCAGGCAAATGTGAGTGCTGCGGTAGCAGGTCTTCACACGCTTGAAACCGGCGCAACGCCGCAATCTATCGCCGTATCAAGAGCGCGTCTCGGTGTGACAGAACTTGCGCTTACGAATACCTATGCAAGTGTTGGCACCACACTCACCGATGCGCAGGCGAAAGCAAACGATGCAGTCATAAACCAGCTTGCTGATTTTTTCTCAAATGCACAAACAACCAGCCCAAAGCTAACATTTATCGTAAATGATTTTACTATTTCAAATAGAATTGTAGCTGAGCGTGCCGAAGCAACAATTAAGCTTACCGCACTACAAAAAGAAGTTGCACTCATTTCTTCCGGTAACCCGGCTCCTGCAGAATATGACAATGCATTAGCTAGCACAGACAACTATCTCACCGCACTACAAAAACTTGCACGCGACAGCGTCGCTGCAGTTGCGGTAAGCTCTGGATTATCTGCAACGAATCTTGCGCCGCGACGCGCGAGCGCATCAGCAGCTCTTTCCGAAATAAATGCTGCACGCGAGGAAGTGGAAGCGTTGCAGCATCTCATCGCAGTAAAAAAGTCCGCTGTTTCGCTCTCACACGCGGGTCTTAATTTAGTCACTGCGCCTGCGGCGCAAAGCACCATAGATGCGCAGAAAGCGATAATCACCGCCGCCCGCGCGCGGGCGGCGGGTATCTCTGCGCAAATTCAGACCTTGGAGATTGTCGCACCGGAGGCAGGAATCGTAACAAATACAAATGGTACGGTGGGTGAAGTTATCGGACCGAATATAATAGTGGTCTCGCTTATTCCTGACGCGAAACTCCAAGTAAAAGTGAATGTTTCAGAAGACAATATCGTTGGAGTTACTGTTGGCGACCACGCGCGCATTGAGCTTGATGCATTCCCAGTAGGAACAGATTTCTCCGGAACCGTAAGTGCGATTGATCCGGCGCAAACGGTTATCGGTGGTGCTATTTATTACAAGACAACGATTTTATTTGATAAAAATTATAAGAATGTGAAGCCGGGTATGACCGCAAATGTATATATCACGACAGCGTCTTCAAGTGATGCTGTTTTGATTCCGGCAAGCGCGCTTACCACCACGGCAACGAGTTCATTCGTGCGAATTCTTAAGAAAGGAATACCGGAAGTGCGGACCGTTACCACGGGTCTTACAAGTCAAAATGGTATGATACAAATCACCTCTGGTCTTTCTGCAGGAGAAACGGTAGTAACGGGAAATAAATAATTCTTGCAATGCGAAGCTTAAGAACAGCTTTTTTCATCGCCTACAAATCCATTGTTCGAGGACAGAAATGGACACTGGTGCTTATGGTGCTCATACTCTCTTTGAGTTTTTTCAATATGATGTTTACTCCGGGTATTTTCTCCGGACTTATGAACACCATAACTCAGCTTGAAATAAACACGGCGACTTCTGACATAAGCATCACCCCACAGCAAACACCAGTACCAAAACAATACATTGGAAATCAGCGTGAACTTCAAGCGCGCATACAAACAATTCCCGGTGTTATCGGTACCACGCGTACCTATCTCACCGCCGCATCTATTTCCTATGATAAGAATAAAAATGGTGTTTATAAAACCGTATCTTCGCAGATTATCGGTATCACTCCTTCAAAAGCAAAGAAGGTTCTTACAATTGATAAATATATCGTAGCGGGAAAGCCGCTCGTTAATACTGATACCAACCAAATTCTTCTCTCCGCAGCGCTCGCGGGAGGATATAATCTCCCGGTCCCCACCGACCTTGGCGGAGTAAGGGTCGGTGATAAAGTAAATATCGTATATGCAAATGGTGTTTCCAGAAAGTATACGGTGAAAGGAATTGTAAAAATCATCTTCGGTACGGCACTCTCAGATACTTACATCACGACAAAAGAAGCAGAGTCGGTACTTTCTACCTCAAACGAAGCATCTCAGATCTTGGTAAAAACAGACCTCAACCGCGCTTCCCTTTCCTACTATAAAGAAAGAATACAATCGCTCGCGCCAAGACTAAGAGTGCAGATGTACACCGAGCTACTCGCAGCACTGCAATCAATGTTGAATGCATTTACACTTATTGCATTCATTGTAAGTATGATTAGTGTACTTGTCGCAACAGTTACCGTGTTCGTTATGATTTATATAAACGCTCTGGATAAACGCAAACAAATCGGCATACTAAAAGCAATCGGTATGAAAGAAAGAATTATTGTGTACTCTTATATGTTCCAATCAATATTCTATGTACTGTGTGGCGTCGGCGTGGGATTACTTATTGTATTTTTCGTTGCGGTACCACTCCTCCACCACTATCCTATACAGCTCCCGTTTGGTCCGCTTGTTGTTTCGTTTGGCTCCGCACTCACTATTAAAAGTGTCATCATATTTATTATCGCCGGACTTTTTGCTGGAGCTATTCCCGCGCGTATCGTGGCGCGTGAGAAGATACTTGATGCCCTATGGGGGTAATGCGTATGTCTGAAAAAATACTCATCGTGAAAAATCTTGAACGCACCTACCCGGGGAAGGTGCCCACCCTCGCACTCAGAGGAGTTTCTTTTGAAGTCGCGCGCGGAGAATTCATTGCAATTATGGGGAGAAGCGGATCTGGAAAATCCACTCTCTTGCATCAACTCTCTCTTATTGATACCCCAACAAGAGGAAGTATAGATCTTGAAGGGAAAGAAGTGCTTGCGCTATCCGAAAAAGAAAAAACCGAATACCGTTTGGAAAATCTCGGATATATTTTTCAGGAACACGCACTCATCATTGAGCTTTCCGCACTTGAAAATGTGTATATACCCGCAATGGCGCTTGGCGCAGATCCTTCTGCGTCCCGCGCTCGCGCTGCAGAACTCCTAAACATAGTCGGTTTGGGTGACCATATCAACTACTATCCAAACGAGCTCTCCGGAGGACATCAGCAACTTGTTGCTGTCGCACGGTCACTTATCAACAAGCCGGCGATACTTTTTGCTGATGAACCAACTGCAAACCTAGATACCGTGTCCGCAGAAGTTGTGCTTGACCTATTTAAAAAACTCCAAAAAGAAATGAACCAAACAATAGTTATGGTAACGCACGAGCCCGATGATAAAAAATATGTTGACAGAGTCATTCGTATGGAAGACGGGCTGATAAAAGAAATAGAGAATTAAGGCAATCTTTTTCCCGCTCGGGTGGCAAATGCAAATCGGTTCCGGAATTGCTCATAAATGGCTTATAAACTGGTTATTTTATGTATTAAAAACAAGAATGTGGGTCATAATGCGTTATCCACAGATATGATGGGTCGTGGCGGAGTATAATAATGCTAGTTCCTTTACAACTGACAAAGCAATTTTGGAGTGAGGTCTGGTGTGAATTCAGCGTCGTCGCACGACTGTAGCCCACACAATAAGTCAGGTACTCCAAAATAGAGATGTTGTCTCTTGCTTGTGCTCGTGCAGGATATTTTTTCGCAGCTTCCGTGTATTGAAGGACGATAAAAACAACCGGCACGCGCCGGTTGTTTTTATCAAAATAAAACAATATTCATTATGTCCTTACTCAAAATAAAAAAAAGAAACGGGAGTGTCGTCGCTTTTGACACTGAAAAGATTACCGCCGCACTAAGGAAGGCGTTTGCCGCATCCGGTGAATCCATTTCAAAGAATGTGCTTCTTGCCATAACAAAGGATGTCATACAAACGCTTGATGAAAAGTTTTGTGAACAAATTCCTTCCATTGAGGACATACAAGATATTGTTGAACAGCAACTCATACGAAATAATTTTCCGGCGACCGCCAAAGCATACATTATTTATCGCGAACACCACGCTGAAATGCGTGCGTTTGCGACAGCCGCATCTCTCGGCCTCGTTGATGATTACTTGGGAGAACTTGATTGGCAGGTAAAAGAAAATAGCAATATGGGCTACTCACTCCAAGGAATGAACAATCATATTTTTTCTGAAGTGAGTAAGACCTATTGGCTTAATAAAATCTATCCGCAGAATATCAGAGAGGCACACGAAAAAGGTGATCTGCATATGCACGACCTCGGCACACTCGCCGTGTATTGTGTCGGGTGGGATTTGCAAGATCTCCTCACGGAGGGATTTCGTGGTGTCTCCGATAAAATTGAGTCAGCTCCTGCGAAACATTTTCGCACAGCATTGGGACAGATGGTCAATTTTATGTATACCCTACAAGGCGAAGCAGCGGGTGCCATTGCATTTTCAAACTTTGACACACTGCTTGCACCATTTATTCGCCACGACAATCTTTCTCAAAGTGAAGTGAAGCAGGCACTGCAAGAATTCATATTTAATATGAATGTACCGACGCGTGTTGGTTTTCAAACCCCATTTTCTAACATCACCCTTGACCTCACTCCTTCACCGAATTTTAAAAATCAGAAAGTTATCATTGGTGGAAAAGAACAAGAAGAAACCTATGACGAGTTTCAAAAAGAAATGGATATGCTCAACACTGCTTTCTTTGAGGTGATGAGTGAGGGAGATGCTGCCGGACGGGTGTTTACCTTCCCTATTCCAACCGTGAATGTTACGCGTGATTTTGATTGGGAGAATCCAAACCTGCAAGGTCTTTGGGAAATAACCGCAAAATATGGCATTCCCTACTTTAGTAATTTTGTTAATTCAGATATGAAGCCGGAAGATACGCGTTCAATGTGTTGCCGGTTGCGACTTGATCTTGCGGCGCTTGACCGGCGCGGCGGCGGGCTTTTTGGAGCCAATGCACTCACGGGCTCTGTTGGTGTCGTTACGATAAATATGCCGCGCTTGGGATATCTGGCGAAACAGGACGGCGCCGGCAACTCAGAAAAGGCAGAAGAAACATTTTTCACGCTTCTTGCTTCTCAAATGGATATTGCAAAAGAGAGTCTTGAAATTAAACGCAAAATGTTAGAGAAGCTTACGGATGCAAATCTGTATCCCTACACGAAGTTTTACCTAAGAAAAACGAAAGCCGCATACGATGCCTACTGGGAAAACCATTTCTCAACCATAGGACTGCTTGGTATGAATGAAGCGGCACTGAATTTGCTTGGAGAAAATATCGGTACGGAAAAAGGAAACGCCTTTGCCATAAAAGTTTTGGATTATATGCGCAATCGGCTTATTGCCTATCAGAAAGAAACCGGTAATTTGTACAATCTTGAGGCAACGCCTGCAGAAAGCACTTCATACCGGCTTGCTATGAAAGACAAAAAACAGTTTCCAGATATCATCACTGCAAACGAAAGTGAGTATAGAAAGGGCGCGCAGCCTTTCTATACCAATTCATCACACCTGCCGGTGCAGTACACAACCGACATAATTGAGGCGATGGATATCCAGGATGATCTTCAGACAAAATATACCGGCGGCACGGTTCTGCATTTGTTCTTGGGTGAGAGAATTGCCGACCCGGCCGCTATTCCGCAATTAGTAAAGAAAATTTGTGAAAATTATAAATTGCCGTACTTTACCATAACGCCAACATTCAGTGTCTGCCCCACGCATGGATATCTTGCCGGTGAGCAATTCTTGTGTCCCACCTGTAGTGGAGAGTGCGAGGTTTACTCACGAATAGTCGGCTACTTGCGACCGGTGAGTCAATGGAATGCCGGTAAGAAGTCGGAGTACAAAACGCGCAAGACCTATGACCCACTTTCAGTGCATACGGAAATACCTGCAGAGCAATTACTGAAATCTGCGTCATAAAATGGTATTTGGAGGATTTGAAAAGTTTACACTTGTTGACTATCCCGGGAAGATTGCGTGCGTGGTGTATACTATCGGATGTAATTTCCACTGTCCGTACTGTCACAATCCGGAGCTGGTAAACGAAACGGTTGAAACACGCATACCGGAGAATGAGGTCTTTGATTTCTTGGACACACGGAAAGGAATGTTGGAAGGAGTTGTTATCACCGGCGGAGAGCCCACTATGCACGACGATTTGCCGAGAGTTATAAAAGAAATGAAGGACCGCGGTTTTCTGGTAAAACTTGATTCAAACGGAACGCGCCCGAGTATGCTTCGTGATTTATTGCGTGAAGGATTAGTTGACTATGTTGCTATGGACATAAAATCACCACTTGCACTATATGGGCAGACAGTTGCCAGACCGGTAGACACTGAGGCAATACAAGAAAGTATTGATATTCTAATGAATTCACCTGTTGAGTACGAATTCAGAACGACGGTCGTGAAAGGAATTCTTTCAAAAGAAGATCTGCTACAAATAGGAAAAGAAATAAAGGGTGCGAAGCGTTATTTCTTGCAAAAGTTTATTCCCACCAAGATATTAAATCCACAACTCAAACGCAAGGTGAGCTACTCTGACGCGGAAATGAAAGAGTTTCAGACAATGTTAAATGACTATGTTGACTACTGCGCAATCAGATAAGCATATTTATTTGGACTATGCTGCCACGACGCCGCTTGATCCGCGGGTGCGTGAGATTATGCTGCCATATTTTAGTAGCGAGTATGGTAATCCGTCCTCACTCTATGCGAGCGGTCGCAAGGCCGCGCGTGCCATCAAAAAAGCAAGAGAGACAGTGGCACAAGTGCTTTCGTGTGGTGCAGGTGAGATTATTTTTACCGGTTCCGGTACGGAATCTGATAATTTGGCGTTGCTTGGGGCGGCGCGCGCGCAGCGCGCGCTTGGTCGCCACATAATTGTCTCTGCAATAGAGCACAAAGCGGTACTTGAGAGCGCTTCACGCTTGGGGCGTGATGGGTTTGAGGTGAGTATAATTCCGGTTCTCTCAAACGGAATTATTGATATGAAGCTACTTGCCGAAGCACTGCGCGAAGATACAATATTAGTATCAATTATGTATGCAAACAATGAAATAGGAACGATAGAGCCCATTTCTGAAATCTCCACACTCATCAAAAAGCATCGTAATGGAAAAAATGTTCCGCTCTTGCATACTGACGCTTGCCAGGCTGCCGGATTTTTACCGCTGAATGTAGATGAACTCGGCGTTGATCTTATGACCCTCAACGGTTCTAAGGCGTATGGTCCAAAAGGTGTCGGGATTCTATATAAAAGAAGTGGCGTACGAATAGAACCTGTTATTGTTGGTGGTGAGCAAGAGAACGGTCTTCGTGCGGGAACACAGAGCGTGCCACTTATTGTCGGATGCGCAGAAGCTCTTCGTCTTTCGGAAGATATGCGAAGCGAAGAATCGGCACGACTCACGAAGCTCCGCGATTATTTTATCACTCATATGAGTAAGGAAATTCCGGAGGCGCACTTAAATGGACACCCTAGTAATCGACTACCTAGCAACGCACACTTTTCTTTTTATCATATAGAGGGTGAATCTATATTACTTATGTTAGACAATGTTGGTATTGAAGTTGCAACCGGATCAGCGTGTTCAGCGCGCGACCTGCGCCCATCTCATGTGCTTTTGGCTCTCGGACAAGATGCAGAGCTGGCGTACGGAAGTATTCGTTTCTCATTCGGTAGATACACCACGCGTGAAGAATTAGATTATGTACTTTCTGTTTTACCGGATATTATAAAACGACTCAGCTCATTATCAGCACTCACCGTAAAATTATGAAAGACGACACAAAAAAACTTGACGGAGATGACTGGCTCTACAGTGATATCGTAAAGGATCACTTTTTTAATCCGCGCAATATGTTGCTTGATGAAAAGAACTATGTGGCGGACGGTGTTGGGATGGTTGGTAGCCCGGCGTGCGGTGATATGATGGCAATCTGGATACAAATTGACAAAGAGAGTAAAAAAATAACGGAATGCAAATGGCGTACTTTTGGTTGTGCCTCTGCAATAGCCTCCACCTCAATGCTATCTCTTATGGTGACAGAAAATGGTGGTATGCTGATTTCTCGCGCGCGAAAGATACAGCCAGAAGCGATTATAGAACGACTGGGCGGACTTCCCGATCGCAAATACCACTGCTCCGTTTTGGGACATCTGGCACTTCGTGAAGCAATACAGGACTATGAAAAAAATGATGCCGGAAATAAATAAAAAGAAATATACCGTTATCGGAACGGTTACTGAAATACCGGAGGTTACCACGCTATACCTTTCGTGCGAGAGCGATATGCCAAAACACCTCTCCGGGCAATTTATTACCGTATATCTTCCGGAACTCGGTACACCGGAAGGAAAAGCATATAGCATCTCAAGCGCCCCCGGCGAGCAAATGAGCATAACGGTCAGTGCTCGAGGAGAGTTTTCGCGACGATTGAGTGCTCTCACTCGAGGCGATACTTTTTTTGCGTCAGTACCGAGTGGATATTTTTACAGTGAATCAAACAACAGTACGCTTGTTTTGCTTGCGGGAGGTATCGGAATTGCACCTTTTCGCAGTATGATTATCGATTCAACAAAGAAAAATCCTTCTCGGAGTATCCATCTTTTTTATAGCAACAGAACAATGGATACTATTGTATTTCATAAAACGCTTGAAGAGCTTGTAAGCGCCTATCCATCTCTAAAGGTAGAGCATTTTATTACCAGAGAAGAAAACCTCCCTGGTGGGATTACTTCAGGCAGAATGTCTGCGAAAGCAATTATGCACACACTTGAAAAACTGCCCGAGCAAGGAGGAGATGGAGATGTCGAACGAGAGTTTTTTATATGTGGCTCAATATCATTTGTGCGTGATATGTGGCGCGATCTGAAAGCGAGTGGTGTGGATGAGGATTTTTTATATACGGAAGCGTTCTTTTCACACTAATGAGAAACTAAATGCTGTGAGTTTTAATGTTGTGGTGCCAATTCTGATTAAAAAGTAGAGAAATAGTGTTTCTTGTGGTCGCGAAAGTCTTATTTTGATACAAGTACCAAAATATCACGCTTACCCTTTTTTATAAGTGCGAGACCACCTGTAAAGTCGGCTGCGGAAAGCTGTCTATCGGTAAGTATCGTTTTCCCACCAAGTGAAATTCCCTTTCCTTCTATGAGCCGCCTCGCCTCTCCTTTGGAAGCAGCAAGCTTTCCTGCAACAAGTATGCTCGTTATGAGTGCGCCGGTGTTTGTTTTAAGTGTCGGCGCTTCGGCAAGTACAACTGAGCGTGCTTTTTGAGAGAGTGATGAAAGTGCCCCGCCACCGAAAAGTGCCCCAGAAGCCGCGGCCGCGGCTTCTGCTGCGGCTTTGCCGTGCACAAGCCCTGTCACTTCCGATGCAAGCGTCATTTGTGCGCCTCGCGCTCCCGGATTTTGGTGGTGTTTCATCAAGCATTCTTCTATTTTACCGAGCGTAAGAAAGGTATAAAATTTCAAATATGTCTCAAGCATATCGTCCGGCTGATTCAACCAAAATTGATAAAACAGAAATGGAGATGTTTTCTGCGGGTCAAGCCACACAGCGTTTCCCTCGCTCTTACCGAATTTCTTTCCAAGGGCATCGATAACGAGTGGCATCGTGAGTGCGTAGACCTGTTTTTGTTCCTTGCGGCGAAGGAGCTCAACGCCGGAGAGGATATTTGTCCATTGGTCAGATCCGCCAATTTGTAGGTCACAGCCGTATTTTTTGTTAAGAACGAGATAATCATATCCTTGCAATAATGTGTAGGTGAATTCTGTGTATGAGATACTTTCGTCCGGTGTCTCAAGACGCCGACGAATTGTCTCGCGCTTTATGAGCTCATTTACGGTGAAGTGTTTGCCAATATCTCGCAGGAATGACACGAGTGGTACTTTCAGAAGCCAATCAGCATTATCAACTATGCGAAAGTGTGTTTTTCCAAAAATGTTGTTAAGCTGTTTTTTCAGCGCACGAGTGTTAGAGCGCGCTTCGCGCGCTCTAAGGGGCGTCCGCTCCCCTTTTTCTTTCGGGTCGCCAATCATCCCCGTTGCTCCCCCAATCAGAAAAATAAGAGTATTCCCCGCCATTCCAAGACGCTTCATAGTGATAAATAATGCCAGATTACCAACCTGTGCTGAGTCGGCTGTAGGATCAATACCCAAATATACCGTACGCTCCTTAGAAAAAATCTCAGAGAGTTCTGCGGTTTTGTCTGCGACAAGTCCGCGCGCGGTGAATTCCTGTACAATATTCATTACTCTCAAGTATAACAGCCAAGCACAATTTCAGAAACCACGAGCGTGTCAGCCCAAGATAGCACCTTCAAGATGTCATCTTGAAGGTGCTATCTTGAAAATCGTACCAGTTTAATGTTGTCTTTTGAATCCGCGTTCTTTTCAAACTGTATTGCTGCGAACCTCATAAACACCAATGGTTCGCTTAAGGGGAAACATCTCTCTTTAGATTAGTGGTGATATTTTTTGAACACAACCCCATCAATCATCCTCTTTTTATATTACTAAAAAGAAGTGACTTATTTAATTTTTTTCGCCTATATAAGAGTACTGTAAGCAAAACAACATTTGCAGCTATGAGTGTCGCAATATAAGTGACAGTCAAAAGATTATACTGAGCACTTGCAAATAAATCTAAAACACCAGCGATAGTCATCACAAACCAAAATTCTAATGTTTCTGTCCATGGATTTGCAAAGGACTTTCTGTATGTTGGAATATATCCAAGGACATCAATCGCAGAAACCATAAACACTGCAAGTAGTGGGCTATCTAGTTGCCACCAAACAATAATTGCCAGTAATGCCGTTATAAGTATAAAAGCATCACTCCGTGTTATGTTTTTTGTTCCATATTTAAATGATAAGAAAAAAACAAATATGACAATCAAGGTTCCTATTGCCAAACCTATTGTTGCGAATTTTCCACCGCCATACCAAAGCACTGTTGTTGCTGTTCCTTGTGTAATTGACCAAATAAGCCAAGTATAAATATGAGGTTTTGTTTTTTTGAGGAAAATGTCTTTAACATATGGGTAAGATATGGCAATTGTCATTATGGTAGACATAATCGCGAATACAAATTTTATATTAACTGTTTCAAACATATTATTTCAAAAGATTATTAGTTACACCCAGAACGACTTACGAAGTCGTTCTGGGTGCTTAGCATTTTTGATGCATCACATCGATGCATATATATTATACCACATTTATCCAAAAACAAAGGTGTCTGACCCTATTTATGGCCCCCGCCGCCGAAGGCGGCGGGGGCCTATTCGTAAAAACCAATATGATATTCGTAAAGGTGACGATACACGCCGTTTTCAATTGCCATAAGTTGAGTATGGCTTCCCCGCTCAACAACGGTTCCGTCTTTCATCATCAAAATAATATCTGCCTTGCGCACGGTTGAGAGGCGATGCGCGGCGATAAATGTGGTACGCCCCTTCATAAGTTTTTCAATGGAGTTTGTTATAAGTTGCTCTGTTTTTGAGTCAAGCGCGGAGGTCGGCTCATCAAGAATTAAAAATTCAGGATTACGCAAAATTGCCCGCGCGATTGCCACCCGTTGTTTTTGTCCGACCGAAAGCTTAATGCCGCGCTCACCAACCAGAGTGTCATATTTCTTTGGTTGCGTCATAACAAAATCATGAATGTATGCTTTTTTTGCAGCGACTTCAACCGCATCATCACTTGCGTCAAATGTTCCATAACGAATATTCTCGCGGATAGTATCGTTAAAAAGCGCCACTTCTTGCGGCACATTTGCAATACGCGAGCGCAGGGCGGTCAAATCCCACTGGCGCGTGTCAATACCATCTACGCGCACACTTCCTTCCCTTGGAAAATAAAATCCGGAGATGAGTGAAATAGCAGTACTTTTTCCTACGCCGGTCTCACCAACAAATGCAATCATTTGTCCCGGCGCGGCGGTAAAATCAAAATGTGAGAGTATGTCGGCTTGATCTTCTTCATACCGAAACGATACATTTTCAAAAATAACTTCGTTGTGTATAGCACTCGTACTGCGCGCTCCTGCCGGGTGATATATTTCCGGTGAAATCTCAAAAATGCGCTCGGTCTCTCCGGCAGCCGTAAGCCCGTTTTGAATAGTTTGCCAGCTGTGTCCAAGCGCAACAATTGGGCCAAAAAACATAAGGGCATATCCGTTTAAGGCAACTAAGTCGCCGACGGTGATGATACCGCCAACAACATAGTGTACGGAAATAATAAAAATTGCGAGCTGCGTGAGAAAGACCGTTATCCTCTGATAAAAATTCATATTGCTCCACACCATTTCTAGTTGATACCAAAGACGGAAGGATCTATTGTTTATTGCCCTTTTTATTTTTTGTTCCTCATACTCTTCCGCTGCTGCTTGTTTGATGGACTGTATCTGCGTCACCATTGCAGCTGCGTCATTCCAGCTATTGTTCCATACGCGATGCGCTTCGCTATCTATCTTTGCAACGGGAATCAATATGTGTGTAAGAACGAGTACATAAGTAAGTACTCCTACGGCAAGTATTCCGGCAAGAGTACCATTGATGCTTGCTGCAAGTGCAAGACCGATGAGAATAGAAAGGAATTGTGGAGCGACCATAATTACGGTGTCTAACATAGAATCAATACGCCACGCAGCGCCACTTATTTTTGAAAGCTCGCCGTTGATGTGGGTGTGCGTATGATAGGAAATCGGTAACCGAAACAAATGAATAAATCCGACAACCTGAGCTCCTAAATGTATTGAAAGTGTAATCTTTCGTTTGAGTCGATCAATAATCCAATCAATGTTGTTTGCAACAAGTTGGATAAGTGCCCAAAGAGCAAGCAATATTACCCAAAGCTGAAATCCTGCCGCGGAAGCACTCTTTCCTTGAGAGAGTGCAATAAGAGCGTCAAAGAAACGGCCGGTGATAAATGGTATGGCACCGTTTGCGGCAGCGGAAACAAAACCGAGGAGTGAAATCGCTACAACACTGCGGCGATAGGGACGCAGATGTCGCCACACCCCGCGAACTCCTTCGCGGAAGGTTATGGGTGTTTCGTCTTTATGTATTTCTTTATGTATTTCTATCATCGCGGCAATCCTAGCATAAATATCTTATTTGGCGAAAACGAAAAGCCCGAGAAGCGGGGCGATGAACCACCAGAAGAAAAATCCTTTTGGTGCGAAAAGTGCGTCAATAGCCGGAGTAAATGAATATACACTGCGCACCGGAAATACATGGTAGGCAAGCGCGAGCAAAAAACCGGCAGCGAGTAGAGAGAGAATAAAAAGCCCGATAGTGCCGATTGAAAGAAAATCTGAAACAACCACGCGTCGCAAAATGATATAGGTAGCAGCCACAAACGCACCGAAAAGTGCTAGGTCGGTGATGAGTGCGGTGCTTGCCGGCGTGCTTGGTAGGAGGCTCGCAAAAGGAAATACACTGTAAAGTGTGTATCCGGTATAAAATGAAACAAGTAATGCGACAAATTGTCCGCGACCGACATAGCGAGCAAAGAAGAAAAGTGCGCCGAACAAAACGAGTACTACGAGAAAACTGCTTGCGAAAGAAAAAACACTTGTTCCGGTGTGCGTAGCAAGTGTCTGCACTTGAAGAAGCGTTGTGTTCATATAAGTTATAGTATAACCCTTTTTACTCGCTTACAGTGCGAGAATACACTACAGATGTTTATAAACCCTCTTCTTTGAGTTCGCTGATTGCTTTCTTGGCGCGCGTGGACAGTTTTTTCGGAAGCGCAATTGTTATACGAATTAAAAGATCACCGCGTCCGGTATCTCCGGCAACCCCCTTGCCGCGTACGCGAAGCACTTCCTCGGCGCGCGAGAGCGCAGGTACTTTCACCTCAATATTTTTTCCATCAACGAGCGCAACATTCACAGAAGTACCGAGCAGTGCATCGGTCATTTTTATAGGCAAGTCCATAATCAGATTTATACCTTCTTTATGAAAGACAGGATCCGGCTTCACATGTACTTTTACATACAAATCGCCCGATGCGCCTCCTTTTATGGCCTCACCGCGCCCGGGCAAGCGAATCATTTCGCCATTATCAATTCCCGGAGGAAGCTCAACTACAATTTCTTCTTCGCGGCGCAAGACGCCATGGCCACGACATACCGGACATCGCTCTTTCGGTACTTTGCCGGTTCCACCACAATCAGTGCACGCTCGTACCGTTGCAAAGGTGCCCAGTATTGAATTTCGTGTCTCATGAATACGACCGGAACCGCCGCAGGTCGTGCAAGTGTTCATAGTAGTACCTTTTTTTGCCCCGCTTCCGGAACACGCATCGCATTGACTGACTTTTGCAAGCAACACGGAGCGTTTTGCTCCGAGAACAGCTTCTCTAAAGCTTACTTCAATGTCAATTGAAATGTCGCGCCCGCGTTCTGCCGTGTGCTGCCGCGCACCACCACCGAAAATGTCACCAAAGCCCTGAAAGATGTCAGAAAAATCAAACTCTCCGAATTGTGCTCCGGAAGCCCCACTAAAATCAAAGCCCCCTGCAGGTCCGCTACCGGCGCCACTTGCGAAGGTGCGACCGTATGAATCATACTCTCGGCGTCTTTTTTCATCAGACAAAATTGAATATGCTTCTGTTATTTCTTTGAATTTTGTCTCATCACCGCCTTTATCAGGATGGTGTTTTTGCGCAAGCTTTCTGAACGCTTTTTTAATGTCGTCCTTACTCGCCTTGCGGTCAACTCCGAGCACTGCATAATAGTCCTTTGTCATACTGTACACACTATACACTAGCTTCTTTGGAAAATGCAAAGAACCACGCGGCCGCGGAGCGGCCGCGTGGTTCTACACTATTCCCCTTCCGGCTTTTCTTTAAACTCCGCATCGGTTGGATTTGCTTCTTTGTCGCCCTTGTCTTTATTCGCATCACCACCAGAAGCGCCCTCAGCCGGCGCTTGCGCTTGCTGTGCCTTCATCATTTCCTCACCTATCTTTGAAAGAGACGCGGAAAGAGCTTCAGTTGCGTTTTTGAGAGCATCTATGTCGTCTCCTCCTTGTACTTTTTTCACCGCTTCCACTTTTTCATTTACCTCTTTCTTCACCTCCTCGGAAACTTTGTCTCCAGCATCTTTCAAGGATTTCTCTGCAGTGTAGACCATCTGGTCGGCAAGATTTTTCGCATCAACAGCTTCCTTGCGCTTTTCGTCTTCCGCAGAATGCGTTTCTGCATCTTGGCGCATTTTTTCAATGTCGGCTTCGGAAAGACCGGTAGATCCTTCAATACGAATTGACTGCTCTTTTCCTGTCGTTTTCTCTTTTGCTTTGACAGTGAGGATGCCGTTTGAGTCAACATCAAAAGTTACCTCAACCTGCGGCATACCGCGCGGTGCCGGTGGAATACCATCAAGCAAAAATCGCCCGAGTGATTTATTGTCGGCTGCCATTGCGCGCTCTCCTTGCACCACATGAATATCAACCGATGTTTGATTGTCCGCAAAGGTAGAGAATACTTGCGTGCGAGAAGTTGGTATTGCTGTGTTGCGTTCAATGAGTTTGGTTGCAACTCCTCCGGCAGTTTCAATTGAAAGTGAAAGAGGTATCACATCCACGAGGAGAATATCTTTCACATCTCCTTGGAGAATACCTGCCTGAATAGCTGCACCCACTGCAACCACTTCGTCCGGATTTACCCCCATATGTGGCTCTTTACCAAAAACGGTTTTCACTTCCTGTTGGATTTTCGGCATACGCGTTTGACCGCCGACAAGAATAACCTCGTTGATATCACTCGCGCTCATTCCGGACGCTTCAAGTGCACGCTTTGTGATTTCAATTGAGCGCGTTACGAATTCATCTGCGAGTTCCTCAAGCTTGGCGCGTGAGAGCTTCAAAAGCAGGTGCTGCGGGGTGCCGTCACTCCCAACCGTAACAAAAGGAATGTTCACTTCACTTTCCGAGGCACTTGAGAGTTCTTGTTTTGCTTTTTCTGCCGCTTCATCAAGTCGTTGGAGTGCGAGAGGGTCTTTGGAAATATCAAGCCCGCTTTCTTTTTTGAATTCGTCGGCTATATAACGCACAATCTTTTGGTCAATATCACGACCACCCATATGGCTGTCGCCATCAGTCGCTTTCACTTCAATCACCTCATCACCAACCTCAAGTACCGACACATCAAAAGTGCCGCCGCCAAAGTCGTACACGACGATTTTCTCATCTTTCTTTTTGTTGAAACCATACGCGAGTGCAGCGGCTGTCGGTTCATTGATGATGCGCTTCACTTCAAGGCCGGCAATTTTTCCTGCCGCTTTCGTGGCGCTTCTTTGCGCATCGTCAAAATATGCCGGCACGGTGATTATCGCTTCGGTTATTTTCTCACCGAGTTTTGCTTCTGCGTCCGCTTTCAATTTTCCGAGAATCATCGCGGAAACTTCTTCCGGACGGTAGTTTTTTTCTCCCAGTCGTATCAAAACACCCCCATCGTTATCGGCTTTTATTTCATACGGTACGACTTCCTGGTCGTGCGTGACGGCCTTATCCGAAAAGCGATGTCCCATAAAGCGCTTGATACCGTAAATAGTATTTTTCGGGTTGGTAACCGCCTGACGCTTTGCGAGTGCGCCGACAATTCTGTCGCCATTTTTCGCGATTGCCACGATTGATGGTGTGGTGCGTGCACCCTCCGCATTTTCAAGAATATGCGGCTCGCCGCCCTCCATAATCGCCATTGCGGAATTTGTGGTGCCCAAGTCAATGCCAAGAATTTTTGCCATAGTAAAATTTAAAAGTTAATAGATGGATAAAATAAAACTTCCCCGCCCCGTTGCCCAGTATGGTGTGTATTGTATGCTCTTGCGTCGTCTGTTTCAAGTGCGGTGATTACGCGTGGTGCGCGACGCGTACTTTTGCAGGACGAATTACTGCAGTGCCCACCTGCCAACCCCTTTCAAGAACTGCTGAAATTGTGTTCTCGCGCGAAGTGTCGTCAGTTGTGTCTTGCCCCATCGCCTCGTGGCGTGCCGGGTCAAACGCCTCGCCGATTTCAACCGGAACCTCAGAAACTCCGAGCGCGGTAAAGGCCCCTGCAAGCTGTTTTGCTATTGCGTCAAAACCGGTTGGGATTTCGCCCGCGCCCCGCGCGCGCTCTAAAGAATCAAGCGCCGGCAAAAGTGTCTTAATTATATGTGCGGTGTTTCGTCCTTGTATTGCCGCTTTTTCTTCCTCAAAACGCCGCAGGGCATTTACATAATCTGCTTTTGCTCGCTGCCAGCCATCAAGATATTCTTGCTTTTGCGCTCTGCACTGTTTGAGCTCTTTGGCGACTTTTTCTATTTTTCTCGCAGTTATATTTTCTTCTTCGGCAATATCTATTTCCTCGCTCGCGCCGGAATCATCGGGCTCAAAAGCAATATCAAAAACACCATCGGTGTCGTTCTCTTTGTGTTTCTTCATATCCACAATTATGCACGAAAGTTTTCTCTGAGTCAAAATTGAAATTCGGATTTGAGGGAGAGTACTGGCAAAATCAATGTCCTCTCTGCACCAAGTAGTTTTGGTATATTTAATAAAAGGCGCCACGCGATTCGCGTGGCGCAGGTCAAACGATAATTTGACACTCTTCATCCAACAATCTTCTTGATAGCAGCATCAATATGCTGTGCCAGTGTCTGATAGTACTCATCCGCCTGATCCAAATCTGTAAGCGAAGCGCGACAATATACAAAGCGTGTTCTTCCAATGGTAAACATAATATTTACATTGTTTTCCATATTTTTTTCATCGGTACGGAAATCAGTACGGTATAGCACCGCCCTCCCTGTGATGGTGATAGCAATTCCATACTCAACTGCAGTTCCGCTGTCGGCATCTGCTCCGTCAGTATTCCCGACAAGTAGAACTGACGGCGAAATGCAGGCCTGCTGGCAGTAGCACACCACATCTGTGCTACTCAGACCTCCCGCATCGCGCTGCGGCAACAGAATCTTGTAGCCGAGCTCCTTTAGCGCTCTCTCAAGATAGAGGTTGTGTAGCTGTTCTCCTGCACTAAATAATCCACCAGCTAGGTACAATATTGGTTTTGACATTTTTCATCCTCCAGTCAGTAGCTCTTTGTCTGTGTGAACAATATTCCTCGTGTGCGATGTCGTCAAATGCCTGATATTTGAAAAAAGAGGTGTAGCGGAAATCTTGTCTTTATAATACAGAACACTTTCCAACCTTACGCGCGGCAAAGTAGAGAGAAATAAACAGAAGCAGTATTCCACCGGCAAGGAAATACGATTGATAGTGTATAAAAAAGAAAATACTGCTTGCGCCAAAACCTATAAATCCGAGAAGTACCGCCGCGCCGCATCCGCAATACAGAGTACTCACCGCCGCACCAGCAAGTCCCGTCAAACCTGAAAAAATACTTCCAGCTGTGGATGTGGCTTTTTGACTCCGAATTGCACGCATACTATGCCACTGGAGTGCAAAAATAAGTCCTGCCATAAATGAAAGCAGTGCCATCAATATATAATCCTGCACCGTAAACAACTGAAGCTGAAAAAGAAAAGTGTCGCCCGGGATTACAAATGTCGGTACAAAAAGAAGGAGCATTAAAATCACCAGTGCCGCAACAATCACAATACGCCGATCGCGCCGGTCTTTTAGTATCTGCAATATCGTTTTATAAAAATTTTTCATAGATATAGAAATTTTATCATTAGCATAGTACCATTTTGGAAAATTTCGTCCTGAGTGGATAACGGATTTTTATTGTGGAAATGTGGCGGTTCTATATTCAACAAGTAAGTGCAACACTTGAGGGTTGAATGTACTGTACGAGCGGTTGACAGATAGTGGTTTTAATGAGAATGTTCGTGTTAGATTTCAACTTTCCGGAGGTGACGCAATGTATCCAATGGTGGCAGACACGCTTGAAGAAATTCAGGTCGCCGGAATGGTGGCCTTTGAGGATTCGGGAGAGTATATAAAAATCCCGAAAAATCCGTTTATTAGAGACGCACTTCTCAGTGCCACAATTGCGGGGACAGAAAGCAATCTGGTACATGTGTACCTGATTGCCTCTCGATTATATAGGGAGTATCTGGTGAGGCGCTGGAAGATCGTCGGGCGGCGCGGATCGCTGACGCTCGTCGTGAGCAGACACTGCTCACTCGCGAGCGCAAACCGCCGCCGCCCCTGCCTTTGTGTTTTGGAAGGAGGGAAAAACAACCCAACAGAAAAACCAGAAAAATCTTGAGTCCACATGCGTGGACTCTTTTTTTACCCTACTACAGCCACAACTTTTTCAAAAAATTTGCCCCGCGCAACAAATGAGCTAAGTTTAACTTAGAACGATGGATATTTTGTGTTGGTAATTTCAATGTCCGAGAAATTAAACTTTTTAAGCTAGTCTAAAACTTCAGAGGTTATTTCAGAAATATACTCATTCAGATATTTCTCTTTGAATTCTTGAGGGCTCCATATTAACTTTAAATTTTCCCTGTACTTTAAATCCCAAACATAAGTGAAAACGGAAATTTCTCGACCATCTAACAATACGGGAAACTTCTTCCTTTTGTATTCTTTTCCTTCAAAAAAATCCAAAACCTTCAAACTCTCTTCATCAACATCAAACAGAACCTTACCTGCAACTTTATCATTTGAACTTTCACATATTGCGGGATATTTTCTTGGAACACTATCATCAAAAATTTTATATCTTCTAAACCCTTCAAGAACCGCATCCTGTGTATTAAAATTTTTTCCCAGTAAGGCAAAGACTACTTCAGAAAAAATCAAAGTTCCGTAAACAAAAACAGTAGTCATAGTACATGTTAAAAAAAATTGCTGTCCATACTGATTGTTTTTATCTTATGAGTTGCAGGTGCCGTTCTGTGCAAATACCACTTGTCGCGCGTTTTGCCATAGCGAATACAGCAAGATGAGCGCGGCAATACTGAAAATCGGTGTTTCGTAGGTAGCGATAAACCCTTGAACAAAACCGCTTACACCAAAAATAAATGGAAAAAATCCGGCAAACAACGCGGCAACAGTCGGCAAAAGTGGAGAGCAACACAGTAGTGGTGGAATGATACTTCCAAAAAGACTTCCTACCGTTGAAGAATTTCCACCTTTGCGCTTTTTGCGAAACGCATATACGGCAAATGGCAAAATGAACGCCAAAAGCAACGCAAACAAAAATGCAAAAGATGCAAGGGTTGGGGTGATGAATTGAAGTGATACCATACCAATCCGTCCGCCGGTGTATGTTGCCGGAAGGATAAACGCATACAATGTAAAGAACAGCACAAATGTAAGAACCGCAAAGGCACGATACGATGAGAACTTGAACACCGTGCGACTTGCTTCGTTGAGATATTTCATACCAGAGTTAGTTGCGTGCAAACTTGAGTATATCGTCAATGGTCGCCGCCGGCGCGTCGTTTATTTCACGTACCACACCATTTTTATCAATCAAGAAATAAATGTCGGGATAGTTTCGCGGGTTGTACACTTGCGCGGATTGCTTTGTGAGATTTCCCCAATGCCAATTTTTTGCAAGAAGCATTTTTGGTGCGCTTTGCTCGGCGAAAGTTTTTATAGATGGCCCGGGATATCCGGCATTGCCGTATGTTTTGAGCGTGATGATGGTAAGATTTCCAAGCTTGTTTTCATTTTGAGAAAGTACGCGCGCACCCTCAGAACAACTTGAGCACCACGTTGCCACCAGCCATAGCATTACTTTCTTTCCTTTGAAACTTGAAAGTTTTATTGAGGCGCCTTGCAAATTGGTGAAGATAGCTTCCGGAGCGCTCGCATGTATCGCCACGTGTTGTTGTGAAGAAACTGCCGATGTTGTTGGCGTGCTTGGTTGCCTGCTTGCGGAAAACCACACAAGCCCTCCGACAAGCACAATGATGCTTACAAAACCAATGAGGGTATTTTTCATAACTCTAAATACAACAACTTAGCTGTGATAAATCTTTCGTAAAAGAAAGCGCCACGTATTTAATTGCTTCTGAGAGTGTCGGAAATACCGGCTCCATGTTAAGCACATCATCAATGGTGTTTTTATTTTTTATCAGCACCATTGCTTCGGCAATGAGGTCAGCTGCATTTGGCGCCAAGATATGCACCCCAACAATAACTTGTGTCTTCGGGTCAATACCCATTTTGATGAGACCTTCCGTTTTTCCAATGATACCCGCCTTTGGTATTTGCGTGAAAGGAACGGTGCGACACGCGCATGTTTTTGTCTCTTTCATTTGCTCGTCCTCGGTAATCCCAACACTTGCATAACCGGGGTCGGTAAAAATGGCATATGGCACCGTACGATATGAAATAGTGTTCCCTTTTTCTTGCAATATATTTTCAGCTACAAGCGTACCTTCGTGCCCGGCGGTTGTTTCCAGTCGCAATGGCAAATTTGTCACATCGCCCACCGCGCGTATGTGTGGCACGTTGGTTTGGAATACATCAGTAACGATGACGGCACCTTTTTCATTGGTTGCAACACCTGGAATTTCAAGATGTAAGTCTGCGGTGTTTGGGGTTTTCCCCGTGGCAAGTAAAATGACATCAGTAACAATCTCTTCCGTTTTTTCTTCTATCGTATAGGTCAAAACTTTATTTCCATTTTCAGCGCGCGCACTTTTCACCGAAACGTTGGTCTTAATGGTAACCCCTTCACTCTCCAACACCGACAACAAACGATCTATAAGTTCCTTTTCTCCATGCGGAAAAATCCGCTCATTGCGTTGCAGTATGGTTACTTTCGTACCAAAGCGTGCGTACACTTGCGCGAGCTCTAATGCCACGGGTCCTCCACCGACACACACCATTTCTTTGGGAAGCTCTTTTAGTTTCAGCGCCTCAATGTGCGTAAGGTATCCAACTTCACGTATTCCTTCTATTGGTGGTACTGTAGCTTTGGAGCCGGTTGCGATAATGAAATTTTCTGCTGAGAGCGTTTCTCCATTGACAGTAATTTCATTTTTGGCGCTGAATTGCGCTTTCCCTTCTATGTAAGTAACATGCGAAAGTTTTGAAAGCACTTTCTCATATTTTTCCGCACGGAAACTTTTCACTATGGAGAGTTCAGCTTCAATCACTTTCTTAAAATCAATTCCGGTAACTGCTGTTTCTATTCCTGGAATGCCATGCGCTTGAGTTTCGTGCAAGACTTCGGCTGCATGCAGAAGAACCTTTGATGGCACACAACCAACATTGACGCAGGTGCCTCCGGCAGGCAAATCATAATTGATAATGGCAGTGGTGGCGCCAAGCTCATTGGCTTTAATCGCCGCCGCGAACGCGGCGGCGCCGCCACCGATTATAATGAGATCATATTTTTTCATAAGTATGTATTTTTTTACGTAATAAATCCGAAAGCAGTGATTTTTCCATACGATAATATACATACCGAAAATCACGACGGTCTACTACCATACCGGCTTGTTTAAGTTTTTGTAAAGTGTGCGAAACAGCGGAAATGGAAACAGAAACCGCATCAGCAATGGTTCCGACAGTCATTTCTTCATGCCGGCACAAAAGATAACAAATTTTAAGTCGCGTCGGGTCTCCAACCATACGGAACTCCTGTGCACATCGTTGCACTTCTTTTTCATTTTCCAATTCTTTTTTTATGTTCTTTCTGTTCATTTGCATATACATTCAAATGATACCACATCGGCACAAGAAAGCGCAAGGACCCTTTTCGCCACGCTTCGCGTGGCGAAAAGGGTCCTGCAACATCAAGTAAACATCAACTATCTGATGTTTACTTATAACTTCCCTACCAAATCAAGCCCGGGAGTAAGGTCATCATCTCCGGGTTGCCATGATGCGGGGCACACTTTCCCGTCATGAGATGCCACATATTGCGTTGCTTGCAATTTTCTCAGCGCCTCGCGACCGGAACGCCCGACACTGTTATCATTTATTTCAATACTGCGCAATATGCCCTTTGGGTCAATGATAAACGTACCACGCAATGATAATCCTTCATCTTCTGTCAACGACAGTTCGCCACCCTCAACAAGCGTACCAAACGCATAGGATATTTTTCCGGATGGGTCCGCACCCATCGGATATTCAATCGCCCCAATTCCTTCTGATGTATCATGCCATGCTTTATGCACAAAAACCGTATCAGTTGAAAATGATACAATCTCCGTATTTATGTCCTTAAACTTCGGATACAGTTTTGCCATTTCTTCAAGCTCTGTCGGACAAACGAACGTAAAGTCTGCCGGATAGAAAAATAAGACAAGCCACTTATCACGAAAGTCTGATAACTTCATCGTGTGCACTTCTTTTTCGTGATACGCTTCAAATTCATAATCCGGAACAGACGCTCCGATTGATACCAGTGGTGATTGTTCCAATAAAGAATCTTCCAACATCATGTCGTGTTTATGATGTGTGCAGTGTTCGCAGTGTTCATGTGTGTGTTCTTTGTTCATAATAGTTTTATGTTAAAAATTAATAATCCTGTCTATTCATTATTTTATGATACCATCACAAGTAATGAACGCAAGAAAAGAGATACTGTGCATTGTCGGAACAACCGCATCGGGGAAAAGTGCACGAGCGGTGAGCGAAGCGCATATGATTGATGGAGAAGTTATTTCAGTAGACTCCAGACAAGTCTATACCATGCTTGATATCGGTACGGAAAAAATAACCACCGAAGAGATGGAAGGTGTTCCGCATCACCTCATCAACATCCGCGACCCAAAAGAAAATTACACTGCCGGGGATTTCGTGCGCGATGCTTCAAAACTCGTGGTGGAAATTCAATCTCGCGGGAAGGTGCCAATTTTTGCGGGCGGGACGCATTTTTATTTCCATGCGTTTTTTAATGGGCTTCCACATTCGGTTCCCGCGAACAAGACTCTTCGTGATGAGCTTGAACAATACTCAGCTGAAGAATTGTACAAGCGCGTATGTGTCGCTGACAAGCGCCGTGGCGATGAGCTTGATCCCCAAAATAAAAGGCGGCTGATACGAACACTTGAAATTATTGCAATGCTTGGGAAAGTGCCGATTTGGGATGAGGTTAGTACCCGCGCGCGCGAAGCGCGCGCGGGTACTAACTGGATAATACTTGACACACCCAAAGATAAACTGCGCGAACGCATTGATATGCGCCTTAAAAAAGCATTCTCGCGCGGGCTTATTGAAGAGACAAGAAACGTTCGCGCCTATGTGGGCGACAAGCGCCTCAATGAGCTCGGACTTGAATATCGTATCATCGGAGAATTTCTGCGTGGTGAACGAACTGAAGAATCTTTATTTCCCGCACTCTGTGCAAAACTTTGGCAATACGCGCGACACCAAAAAGCATGGTTGAGAAAACTCGCTCAATGAACCACTTTAATTTTAGCGGGAGCCTGTGGTTTTTGTACCGGCAAACATTGTGATGAAGAGTGTGACTTAAGAAGTGATGTAACCGATTGTAGATTTCCAGTGGTAAATACCACGATAACCTCATTGACGATAAGCCACGCTGAAATGATAATGACAAAACCTATGGCAGTGCTTATCAATACATTTCTTCCCTTCTCCAGATTACTTGGCGACGTGGCGTTGGTTACCAAAAGAAATCCCGCGTATGCAATAAGAAGCACTGCAAATATGCCGGCGAGATACACAGCATCATTGGTTATGTTTTGCACAACAGTTAAAATCGCCTGATACCCGAGCGGACATGCTTCTTGTCCTGTATGAGACTGAGGAACGATGGCGGTAATACCGGCGGCAAATGCCAAAGCCGGCATGCCGAATAAAAATGCACCGGCGACAACAGCAATACGACGAATGTAAATCATATTATTATTGTACCGCATGCTAGCAAAATGAAAACCTGAACATTGCACATAGGCATATATTTGGTATCGTAGAAGATACAAGATAATGGGTCTATAGTTTAATGGTAAAACAGTGGTCTCCAAAACCACCGTTCCAGGTTCGAGTCCTGGTGGACCCGCAGTTTTTAAGACGCAGTGTAAAAACTGCGGGGGTAAGTAAACGTACTGCTTCGCTTGCGACAGGACGAGAAAGCCACAGCGTTATGTGAACAGAATGTGAGCATCGCGAAACGCTGTGACAAGCACTGATTTTGAAAGTCAGACTTTCAAAATCGTTCTATATAATAGATGTTCTACTTTTTTGTTTCTTTGAAAATTTCGTGTTTGCGAGTGGTTGGATCGTACTTCTTATACTCAATCTTTCGCTCAACTTTTTTCTTATTCTTGCGCGTGTGATAGACATACTCTGATTTCGTTGAGCGAAGTTTTATTAAATGACTTTGTGACATATGACACCATTATAGCAGTAAATTCCGGTATCGCAACATCGGATACCTGATGTTACCCCGGGCGCGCGAAGCGCGCCCGGGGTAACTAGGGACACCAGTGATTATTTTCACACTACACTGCGACCTTTTCTCTTTTGCGCGCAACGTGCACTTTGCTTGAGCGCCTCTTAATCTCAAACACCGGTATGTCATCTTTGATAGTTACCGAGACAATTCCACCGTCCATAATTCCCCTTTCCACCATGCGCGAAGCAACCGGCGTAAGAATGTAATCTTGAATTACTCGTTTAAGAGGTCGTGCTCCGTACTGTGGGCTGTATCCTTTTTTTACCAACCACGCGCGAACCGCAGGAGCAATGACAAGTGTGATGGCGCGCGTAGCAAGGCGTTGCACAATCTCCGTAATCTGATTATCCACAATTTTTGAAAGAGCGTTTCTACTGAGTACGTCAAAAATAACGATATCATCAAGACGATTCAAAAACTCCGCGCGAAAATGCTCTTTCAACGACTCTGTCACTTTTCCTTTTACTTCTTCATACTGTGTCACCTCGGTAGCGTCCGCATTTCCAAATCCAATGTGTGCCATGCGGTCAATAAGTTCTCCTCCAATGTTGCTCGTCAAAATAACAATGGTATTTTTGAAATTAACACGCCGTCCTTTTCCATCGGTGAGATGTCCGCTATCAAGCACCTGCAATAATATATTAAATACTTCCGGGTGCGCTTTCTCTATCTCATCAAAAAGCACCACGGCATATGGGCGATGTCGTATGCGCTCGGTGAGTGTTCCGGATTCTTCATAGCCAATATATCCGGGCGGTGCCCCGAGCAATTTTGCAACGGAGTGCTTTTCCATATATTCACTCATATCAACGCGCACGAGTGCCTCCGGGTCGTCAAACATAAAATCGGCGAGACGTTTTGAAAGTTCTGTCTTCCCAACACCTGTTGGACCAAGGAATAGGAATGAGCCAATGGGTCGGTTTGGGTCACTTATACCCACACGTGAACGCTTCACTGCGTTTGCTATTTTGCTCACCGCAGTGTCTTGTCCGATTATTGAGCTCTTGAGTGTTTCTTCCATACGGGCAAGCTTCGCCGCTTCTTCTTCAAGCATTCGCGTAACAGGTATGCCGGTCCATCGCGATACCACTTCCGCTATGTCTTGCTCGGTTACCTCTTCTTTAAGAATACGTCGTGATTTTTGCAGTGTTTTAAGACGGCGCAGTTTTTGTTCAAGGTCTTTTTGTAGGGTGGGCATCTTGCCATAGCGAATCTCGGCGGCGGCGGACAAGTCCGCCGCCGCTTCCGCGTTGTCAGAGTGTATTTTGAGCGTCTCAAGCTCACCTTTTATAAAACGAATACTATCCAGCACTTCTCTTTCGTTGCGCCACTTTAATTCAAGCTCGCTTGTTTTTTCTTTGAGGTCTGCAATTTCTTTGTTGATGTGTTTGATGCGCTCCTTGATTTCCTTTTTGTGTTCACCGCCCTCATCTTTTTTAAGTGCCTGTCGTTCTATTTCAAGACGGCGAATACCTCTGTCAGTTTCCTCCAATAATGGCGGTTTATTCTCAAGTGCAATGCGCAGTCCGGAAGCGGACTCATCAACAAGATCAATCGCTTTGTCTGGCAAAAATCTATCGGAGAGATAGCGCGAAGAGAGCTCCACTGCGGCGACAATCGCTTCGTCAGTGATACGCACCCCATGATACAGCTCATACTTATCGCGCAGTCCGCGCAAAATAGCCACCGCATCTTCAATGGATGGCTCCCTCACAAACACCGGTTGGAAACGCCGTGTCAACGCCGCATCTTTTTCAATATGTTGCTGATATTCTTTTATAGTGGTGGCACCTATTATGCGCATTTCGCCATGAGTGAGCGCCGGCTTGAGCATACTTGCCGCATCCAGGGCACCTTCGGCTCCACCCGCTCCAACCAACGTGTGCATTTCATCAATGAACAATATCACTTTCCCCTGTGCACGCTCCACCTCTTTCATAACTGACTTCAGGCGCTCTTCAAATTCTCCGCGATATTTTGTGCCGGCAACCATAAGTCCCAAATCAAGAGAAAGGAGCTCTTTCCCTTTCAGTGATTCCGGTACGTCATATGATGCCATGCGCGTGGCGAGCCCTTCGGCTATCGCGGTTTTCCCCACTCCCGCCTCTCCGATGAGCACCGGATTGTTTTTTGTGCGTCGTGAGAGCACTTGGATAACTCTGTTTATTTCAACATCACGACCAATGACCGGATCCAGTTTATTATCTGCCGCCGCATTGGTGAGGTTTCTTGTATATTTTGCAAGCGCACGGAAACGTTTTGGACCGACCACTGAACCGTCTTTAGTATTTTTAATTTCTTTAAGAACCGATGCAACAGTGTCCTTTTCAATACGAAAACGATTAAACACTTCGGCTGCTTGCCCGGGATGTTCAAGAAGCGCCAAGAACAAATGCTCCGTCCCAACGAAAGAATCGTTCATGCGTGCGGCTATTTTTCCCGATGCTTCAAGCGTCTGCGCGAGCTCGGGTGTTAAATATATTTGATATGACTGCGTCAAGACTGATGAGACTTCAGGGTCTTCAAACAATTCCAAAACGGTATCGGAAAGAAGCATAGTGTCCACATCCATTTTATCAAGAATTGAAAAAACCAAGCTCTCTTCTTGCAATACCAGGGCGGCAAGAAGATGTAAGGTGTTGACGTGATTTTGTCCACGCTCTATGGCAAGCTCGTGCGCTTTGCGTACGGCTTCTTTTGCTTTTGAGGTGAAATTTTGGAATGGTGGCATTGGCATATACGATGTGTGTGAATATAATTTCTATGTTGCAGGTGTCGTGGTTGCAGACGTTTCCGATGTGGTGGTTGCATTCTTTTGCGCAAGAAGAGTGACGATGGCATCTGCGGAAACAAAAAGTCTGTCTTTGTTTCCACTTGAAATACCTATAAGATTTCCGGAAAGGTCTACCACTGTCGTGCCTGCGGACAATGTCGGCAACGTAGTGTAAAATCCTTTGCCGGTTATGTGAGAGACAATGCCGGTGGTGGCGCTTCCATTACCACGTACTGAAAGAACAGTCTCGCCGAGTTTTAGATTTTTTTGAAGCACCAAATCCGGTGTTGACGCTTTTGGAAGCCCGGTGGTATCTGCGATGCTGTAAAGTGCCATACCATTGTGGGACCGTTCAAACGTGGTGGTCGCACTCGCTCCATTTAGAAATTCTGTTTTTGTTTTTGAGGGAGGTGTTCCGGCTAGCACCGTTACAATCATCTTTGCTTTGGGAAGATATGCACCGACTGAAAGTGCCGGAGTTTTTGCATTTGCGGAAACTCCGTAGAGCAAAACTGTTCTGGCACTTTGCGATGAAAGTGCGGATGTTACCAGATCTTCAGTTGAAGGTGCCGGGGTTGAAATGATGGTTTTCACCACCGTTGCCGGAAGTGACGGTGCGACTGTTTTTACCGTTCGCTCCACTATGCGATTGACGGTTTGTGTTACAATCGGCGGAGCTTGGTCAAGCAACGACACGGTTAATATGCCCGTTGCAATAGAGGTGATGAAACTCACTAATATCATGAGTAACAAAAGTTGTGATTTGGTTAGTTCTTCAATATCCATACCTATAGTATATCCATACTTTATACATTACGCCACTTGGTACTATTAGAATACCACTATAGAGCATGTTCGTCAAGAAACGCGACTGCATTGATGAGTGCTTTTATGAAGCGGTGTATGTCGGCGAGGGTGGTGGTTTGTCCCCACGAGACCCGCAACGTGGATGCTCCACGTTGCGGGTCTCGTGTAAGCTGTGTCACCACGCGTGAGCCGATTGTGTTTGTTTCGCACGCGCTTTTAGTTGAAACGGCGAACCCGGCTTCATCAAGGAGTATGGTGAGATAATCGGTATCGCGCCCGATAAAAGATATGTTTAGAATGTGTGGCACTGTGTTGGCGATATTGGCGGTTTCGTTTATGAATGTGTGGGGAAGTTTTGAAATGTGATGTATTAAGAGAGCGCGGGCTTGGAGCGCGCGCGCGCTAAAGCGCGCGCGGTGTGTGTCGCAATAGCGAAATGCTTGTGCGAACGATGTGGCAAGCGCGACTGGTTGTGTGCCGGGTCGTATTGAGCGCTCTTGCGGACCGCCATGCACAAGTGGAGAAAGCGCGATGGTGCGATGTGATACAAGCGCGCCAATACCGCGCTCACCGCACATTTTTTGCGCATCAAAGACCAGCATGTCCGCACTCCAGTGCGCACGTGTTATGTTTTGCGTAAGTGGTGCGGCACTGGCGTCTACGTGCAGTAGCGTAAGCGACCATGCAGGCGCCGGCACGCCGGCGCCTGCATGGTCGCTTGCGCGAGCCCCCACACTTGCATTATTTTTATTCTCTCTGTTTTCTTGTGCAAACACACGAAGTGCATTTTTAACTTCGCGTGTATTCCACACCGTACCGGTTTCTCCGCACACCGCCTCCATTGAAACAAGAGCCGTTTGAGGACGTAGCATTGCGCGAAGTGTTTTGATATCCACATTGCCATTAAGCGTGATAGGAAGCGCTTCAACCGCAAACCCCTCTTCTTTAAGCGCTTGTGCGGTGTGCACAATAGAAGTGTGCGCCGTTGATGCATATAAAAAATGTATGTCGCGAGGCGCACGCCCGGAAGCAACAAGTGCACGCATGTGCCCGAGAATTGCAAGTGCATTCGCTTCCGTTGCTCCGGAAGTGAAAATAACATCATCGGGCTTTGCCTCCACGTAGCGCGCAATAACACCTCGTGCTTCCTCAAGAAGTTCCCGCGCATATCTGCCTTCAGTATGTGGCGAGGAAGGATTACCATACGTAGCCCTTCGCGCAGTATTGCCTGCGCGAAGGGCGGGCTTACACACAGGCGTCGCAGCCGCCCAATCCAAATACACTCTCTTCTTTTTTAAAAATTTCCCATTCATGTATGTGGGCGAGGAGGGACTTGAACCCTCAATCCGTTTAAGGAACATGGTCCTAAACCATGCGCGTATACCAATTCCGCCACTCGCCCATTGCTTGCGAGTATAGCGCACCATGTTACATATCGGAAGAACCCCTTACCGAAACCTAACTTTAATCAGAGGTTCTTCTGTATTATGTCTATGTCCGCCCACCAGGACTTGAACCTGTTTACGTGAGGGGTTTATGAGGGGTTTCGTAAACCCCTCAAAGAAACCACTCAAAGTCTGACCAGATTTTACCCGCGCGCCTTCGGCGCGCGGGGTTGCATATGTGGAAGTCTGACTTCCACAGGACTGACTTCCATAGAATCGTTTACGTTTGCGATATTCAAAATGGTCGTAGCTTACTACACTTAACTTAACTGAAAACTATTGAACTCTTTTAGAAGGCGTTGAACCCCACAGCATCTTTTGTGATTTCTTATTTTTAATCTCACTGAACCGGACCATTTCTTTTGGTGAACCGAAACCAACTTTGTCGGTATTTTCAAACTCGTGAACTTTTTTCTGTTCCAGAATAGACCAACAAGATATGGGATTATTTACTTGCGGAGAAAATCCTACAAGTTTATTACCAATTTTTACAATTACCGTATCACCCCATCGATTTCTATAAACACCATCATAGGTGTGAGGTAATTTTTTTCCTTTCTGATAGTGATGGGAGTTATCGGCTACTTTATAAAGCATTTCCATCACACCACGACTAACACTCCGCGCTGTACTTGAATGAGTATTGGTGAGTACCACTACTTGAATATTATCTACAACACTTGTGATGGCGTTTGTGATAAATCCGGCAAAACCACCGGAATGACCCACAATAGTTCTTCCTTTAATTTCAAAAATATCAAGACCCAGACCATACTCATCATCACATGCCGGCTTTCCATGTGACTGCATCATAGCTTTTTTGGACTCTCTATTAACCACGCTCTTTTTAGTATCTAGAGAAAGTGAAGACAAAAACAATGCCATGTCTCGTGCATTTGATATAAATCCTGTCGCCGGTGCATATGCGTATGTCTTTACATGAGGGAAAGCGATTCGGTCTTTTTTATCAGGAATGAAGCGTTCATAACCCGCTATTAATTTAGTCGGGATGTCATCAGACAAGTCGGGAAAAGTGTTTTTGAGAACCAATGGGTTGATAATATTTTTTGTTACATATTCTTCGTAAGAAAATTTTGATACCTTCTTTATAATCTCACCCAATATTGCAAAAGCATGATTTGAGTATTTGAATCCGGATAAATTTTCAATAATTATGGCTTTGTCAGAAATAGTCTTTTTAAGTGATTTTGGAAACTTATCTGTCTCCCAGTGCGGTCCTTCACCGTCACGGAAAATACCGGAAGTGTGAGAAAGCATCTGTCGTATAGTCACATTTTTCAAATCAGACGTTTTATTTTTACCCTTAAACCAAGGTAAGTAATCTGACACCCTATCATCAAGACGCAATTCGCCTCGTTCCTGCAACTGCATAATAGCCACCGTGGTAAATATTTTGGACATGGAAGCAACCCTAAACAAAGCATCTGCCGACAATTTACTGTTTCCTTCAATATCACGACTTCCAAACGCTTTGAGATATAATGATTTCCCCTTATAGGCAATACAAACAACCACACCTGGAGTAAGATCGTATTTTATTTTCATTGGAACCCACACGTCCAAAACATTTTGTATTTCTTTCAGTGCAAATTCTATTTCTTTTTCCATAATTTGCATTTTATCATTTTTCTGAATTTTTGACACACTCGCCGCAAAATGAGGGGTTTCGTAAACCCCTCATACGAAACCACCCAAAGTCTGACCAGATTTTACCCGCGCGCCGAAGGCGCGCGGGGTTGTATATGTGGAAGTCGGACTTCCACATATGCAAGCTGTTAAGACCATACCTTAACAGCTTGCTTCTACAAAAAAACAACAAAAAAGATCCAATACCGCGCGATGACAATTCAAATTGAAGCCCGCTTACAGACTTATTGTTTTCGTGCGAGAAATTCGCGCCCCTTACCAACATTGGTGTTGATTGGGACATTCTGCTCACAGAGTGGACAATCCACTTCGTCCCATGTGACGAGATTGACATTCACAAGAGCAATGAGCTTTGGAACATCAGCCACATCTTGTGGCGTAATCCCGCCACGATTACATAAAACACCAAGACCGATTATGTTGCCTCCGGCGACGCGTGTGATTTCAATCACTTTTTTGACTGAGCCACCTGTAGTGAGTACGTCCTCCACCACCAAAATGTTCTTTCCGGCAATGATTTTGTCGTAACCGCGTTTGATGACAAATGCGGATCCATCTTTTGTTTTCTCTGCATAAACTCCAAGCACTTCGCGCCGGGTGATTTCCGAGAGATGATGTGCCGTCCATTGCGAGAGAATCACACCACCAATTGCCGGGGCAATGACCACCTCAACGTTGTCATTTTTGAAGTGTTCGGCTATTGTCCGACAAATGTTAGATGTTTCCGCGGTATGTGGATACACCGCATCCTTGTTGATATAAGCAGCGCCGTGTCTTCCAGATGTGTAAACGACATGGCTGTCTGTGATCACAGCGCCGACTTTGCTAAGTACCGATAAAATTTCTTGTTCGTTCATATTGTCTTCTCCTTTTTACAAAACCGCTACTGCGATTTCTTCCGTGATCTTTTTTACCGCATCCACAGGTGTTCCGATTTCAGTCGGTGGTTTCGTGATTGGGCGACCGATGACCAAAAACGTTGCTCCCGCCTCAATTGCTTCCGCCGGAGTCATAATCCGTTTTTGATCTCCAACAACAGCCCATGCGGGACGAATCCCCGGCGTAATTTTCATCAAACCACCAAGTTCTTTTTGTTTTCCGAGGAACTCCAGCTCCTGTGGCGAACAGATAATTCCGTTGCAACCGGCAATTTTCGCATCAAGTGCGAACTGCAAAACCTTAGCTTTACTTGGAGCGCCAAAAATCAATTTTGTATTATTTTCATCCAGAGATGTTAAAAGTGTAACCGCAAGCACAAGAGATTTCCCTTTGTTGTCCACGGCAGCCACCATCGCTTCAACACCAGCCGAAGCGTGAACGTTAAACATTTTAATACCCAATTTTGAAACCGCTTTAGATGCAGCTCCAATCGTATTGGGGATATCGTCAAACTTCCCATCATAAAAAATCTTACCCCCAAGCGAATGAACGAGCTCCACGACCATCGGAGCTCCTACGGCTGTTATTAATTCTAACCCAATTTTAAAACACCCGACATATGGCGTCAGGCTTTCCACAAGTGGTTTAACCTTCTCCAAACTATCCACATCCAGTGCCACGATAATTCTGTCTTTTATTCCCATAATCTTAGATTACAACAAAATAAAAAAGTGGCAAGATTGATGAGTGAAGAGAATATGTAAAAGTCCAACATGCAATATTGAAGCTAGACTTCAATCAGTGATCGGAAAAAATGTGCCCAGCATTATTATGTAAGTTAAACTTACATAATAATGCTGGGCACAAAAGAAACCACGCTTCTTTTTTCACTCTCTTGTCCGCCCACCAGGACTTGAACCTGGAACCAACTGCTTAAGAGGCAGCTGCTC
>ENA-ORDP01000071-ORDP01000071.1-marine-sediment-metagenome-genome-assembly--contig:-NODE-71-length-60024-cov-11.417266_pt1 | contig 60024 bp, 52 predicted proteins | sample MGYA00248627_ERZ508539 | MGnify/ENA primary metagenome ERZ508539 (study PRJEB26208, sample SAMN05571518) | marine sediment metagenome | biome: deep sea; feature: Hydrothermal vent; material...
GGATTCCGGCTCTTCGCTTCGCTACGGCCGGAATGACGAATTAATCAGAGCTTCCTTAGTTTTTATCGAGGGCCGCCGAACGGCGCAATTCGACGGGTAAAGAGAAGGCCACATTTTCTGGACGTCCATCAATCTGCGACACCTGTTCCGCGCCCCATTCCTTTAGCTTGGCAATCACCTGTTCCACCAGGATCTCGGGCGCCGAGGCCCCGGCGGTCACACCGACCCGCTCACACCCTCCAATCCATTCCCGTCGAATATCCTGGGCGCCATCAATAAGATAGGACGGCACATCCATCTTTAGGGCGATTTCGTTGAGTCGATTGGAGTTAGAACTGTTCACCGAGCCCACCACCAGCACCACATCACACTGGGAGGCCAGGCCCTTCACCGCGTCCTGGCGGTTCTGGGTGGCATAACAAATATCTTCCTTGCGCGGTCCGCGAATGTGTGGGAACCGATTACGTAACGCATCAATAACCCGCGCGGTATCGTCCATGGACAAAGTGGTTTGAGTAACATAAGAGAGTGCCTTAGGATTGGCGACCTTGAGGTTCGCTACATCTTCGGTGGTCTCCACCAGATACATACCCCCCTCCGCCTGGCCTAAAGTGCCCTCGACTTCTGGATGACCCGCGTGACCAATCAAAATCACTTCATCGCCGTCCTTGCGATGCCGTATCACTTCCATATGGACCTTGGTCACCAACGGACAGGTGGCATCGAAAACTTTGAGGTCACGCCCATCGGCCTCGCCCCTGACCTTTTTTGACACCCCGTGGGCGCTGAAAATCACCGTGGCACCATCCGGTATGTCGGACAACTCATCCACGAATATCGCACCATCACGGTGCAGGCGCTCCACCACAAAACGGTTATGCACCACCTCATGGCGCACATAGATGGGCGGACCAAAGAGCTCCAGGGCACGTTCAACGATCTCGATGGCACGGTCAACACCGGCACAAAACCCCCGAGGATTAGCAAGAATAACTTTCATAGTGTTTTCGTAATAAGTAAAGGGCACTTCTATTAATTGATAATCCCTTCTCCCTCCGGGAGAAGGTTAGGATGAGGGGGGTACTCCCGGAGGGAGAGGGAATTAATAGAAGTGCCCTAAATAAGTTATAGCCGCAAAGGCGCTAAGACGCAAAGAAATGGATGTCTCCCCGGAAATAAATTGGCGGGATAAAGCCCGACCTACAATCTCTGCGCTAGTAGACTTTTTCCCTTTGTTTTCTTTGCGCCTTCGCGTCTTCGCGGCGAATCACGCTAATTCTTCGGAGCTCTCCACATCCAGGATCTTTATCTCAAAATCAAAGTCGTGCCCAATCAACGGATGGTTAAAATCCACTGAGGCCTTGTTGTCTTGTATGGACTGCACCACCCCTGGCACATCGTCGCCGGCCGGGGTGGTGAAACCATACACCGTGCCCACATTCACTTGCATGTCTCCGGGGAATTCGATCAGATCGATGTCGTGCACCAGATCCTCGTCATAATAGCCAAACACCTCTTGATCGGCCGACACATCATAGGTCTCGTGATCACCGGCCTTAAGACCCATCAACAGAAACTCGAGGGGCTCCACCAACTCGCCATCGCCCACTACCAGGGTCATAGGTTCATCGTCAAAGGTCGAATCGAACTCTTTGCCATCTTTGAGTCTCAGACAAAGATGTAGATCCACCCTGGAACCGTGTTTGATCACTTCCGCCATATTGTCAATCTCCGCTGGAATCCCCAGCCCCACCCCATCGAATCCCGAAGGCATCCAATATCAGTAAAGCCGCACCGATGAAAATGGCCGAGTCGGCCACATTAAAGGCGGGCCAGTGCCAGCCCGCATAATGCAGATCAACGAAATCCACCACATGCCCCAACATCAAACGATCGGTAACGTTTCCCAGGGCGCCACCCAACACCAACAACAAGGCGATAGCGACTTGAATATCGGCCCGGCTAAGGCGCTTTAGATAGATCAAGATAAATACCGAAACCACAATGGCAACGGACACAAAAAATATGTTTTGCCAACCGCTGGCGCTGTTCAAAAACCCAAACGCCGCACCGGTGTTATACACCAGAGAAAAATTAAAGAATGGGGCGATCTCCATGGGGGGCTGCCCGAGTAAGGCTGATACTGCTATATATTTGGTGGTTTGGTCGAGTATCAACACCACCACCGCAATCCACGTCAATTTTAACATAAGGGCACTTCTTATTAATTGTTAGTCCCTTCTCCCTCCGGGAGAAGGTGAGGATGACGACTGCATGGACGCAGGAGGTAGAGCAACGCAGGACGCAGTTGCCGAGGGAATATTAAAATCAGTGTCTTAGTTTTGTCTGTCCCCCTCACCCTAGCCCTCTCCCGAAGGGAGAGGGGATTAATAAAAGTACCCATCAGACAAAGTGCCTCGTTTCACCTTTGCCCGTTGTGTTGCCCACACAACGGGCACAAATCTGCGGGTGGGCACTGTTGACGCCGACGTCCTCGCGGTGATGCCAACAACGTATGCACTTTTCGTGACCACTGGCATTGACCACCAAAGCCAGGTTCTCGTCCACGCCTTTACACCAACCCGTCCCCAGATCCAGGGCGTCGGCTGGTTTATCCGCGTAGGGAAAGACCCGGGCATAAGACGTGATAAAGGCAAACCGGGTCTCATCGTCCAGGCTTTGTAACACCTTGAGTGTCTCGCCTTCGCAGTAGAGTTCCACTTCCGCGTCTAAAGACGAACCGATGGTCTTGTCCGCACGCAGTTTTTCCAGCTCGGCGCCCAGGGCCACCCTAACATTGGCGATGACCTGCCAGCGGGTCAACATCTTATCGGCATGCTTGGCCAACGGAATGTCGTACCAGGCAGCAAGAAAGACACTGTCACTGCGTTCACCGGGCATGTAGCGCCAGACCTCCTCGGCAGTGAAACTCAAAACAGGTGCCAACCAACGGGTCATGGCCTCCAGAATATGGAACATGGCGGTCTGGGCCGAACGCCGCGATCGGCTGCCTTTTGGCGTGGTATACAAGCGGTCTTTCAGCACATCCAGGTAGAACCCACCCATGTCCATGATGCAAAATTGGTGCACCAACTGATAAATCTGATGAAAATTAAAGTCTTCGTAGGCCTCCAGGATGCGTCCCTGAATCTGGGCGGCCCGGGCCAGGGCCCATTGCTCAACCTCCAGCAATTCATTCTCATCCAACAGATTCTTTGCCGGGTCAAAATCGGCCAGATTACCCAGCAAAAAGCGTGTGGTATTACGCACCCGGCGATAGGTGTCGGCAACGCGTTTTAAGATTTCATCGGAGATGCTCATCTCGCTACGGTAGTCCGTGGCCGCCACCCACAGCCGTAAAATATCGGCGCCCTGGGCCTTGATAATCTTCTGCGGCAAGATGGTATTGCCCAGGGACTTGGACATCTTTTTGCCCTTTGAATCCACGGTAAAACCATGGGTCAGCGCGGTCTTGTAGGGGGCCGACCCCTCCATCGCGATGGCCGACAGCAAGGCAGACTGGAACCAACCCCGGTGTTGATCCGACCCTTCCAGGTAGAGGTCCGCCGGGAAGGTCAATTCCTCTCTGGGCTTTAACACGCAGGCATGGGTCACCCCGGAATCAAACCACACATCCAGGATGTCGGTGACCTTTTCGTAATCGGCAGCGTCCGTGCCTATCAGTTCGCTGGGATCTAAATCAAACCAAGCCTCGACACCGCCCTGCTCCACCCGCTGGGCTACCTCCTCAATGAGACGAGCACTGTCGGGATGGGGGGTGTTGTCGCGTTTGTGTATGAACAAGGTAATGGGCGTGCCCCAACTGCGCTGACGTGATACACACCAGTCGGGCCGACCGTCCACCATGCCCTCGATACGGGCCTCACCCCATTGGGGAATCCACCGGATCTTTTTGATTTGTTCAAGCGCCTTTGCGCGCAGGCCCTCCCGATCCATGCCGATAAACCACTGCGGTGTAGCACGAAAGATAATGGGTGACTTGTGCCGCCAGCAGTGAGGATAACTGTGCAGCAATTTTTCCACATACATCAGGGTGCCCTTTTCCTGCAGCACCTCGATCACATGGTCATTGGCCTTGAAGACATGCTCGCCCCCAAATAACGGCGTGTCATCGAAAAAACAACCATTGCCCCCTACCGGGTTATCCACCTCCAGGCCGTATTCACGTCCGATAATGTAGTCGTCCTGGCCATGACCGGGAGCAGTATGCACCGCACCAGTGCCTGCCTCGGTGGTCACATGTTGCCCCAGGATCACCGGCACCTGGCGATCATAAAAGGGGTGGCGCAGGGACAACCCATCCAGACGGCTGCCACTGCAATGGGCCACCACCTGATGGTCTTCGACGCCGTAACGTTTCAAAACTGGGGTTAAAAGCGCCTCAGCCACCACCATGCGTTCCGTTCCCTGACCCTGGTCACACTGCACCACCACATATTCCAACTCGGGATGCAGGGCCACGGCCTGATTGGCAGGCAGGGTCCAGGGTGTGGTGGTCCAGATGATCACGCTGATGGGGCCACTACCCGGTCCCTGTGCTGTCGCCACGCAGCGATCCATGAATTTTTCTTCGTCCACCACCCTAAATCGCACATCAATGGCGGGAGAAGCCTTGTCCTGGTACTCCACCTCGGCCTCGGCCAGGGCCGATCCGCAATCACTACACCAATGCACCGGCATAGCGCCGTGATAGAGATGACCGTTTTTAAACACCTCGCCCAAAGCGCGGACGATATTGGCCTCGAACACCGGGTCCATAGTGAGGTAGGGATCATCCCAGTCCCCCACCACCCCCAAGCGAATAAAATCCGCCTTCTGCCCGGCCACCTGTTTGCTGGCGTATTCCCGGCAGGCCTTACGAAAGGCCTGGGCGTCCACCTTGTGACCGGCCTTGCCGATCTTTTTCTCCACCTGGAGTTCGATGGGCAGACCATGACAGTCCCACCCCGGCACATAGGGGGCATCAAAACCACTCAGGGTCTTGGACTTGACGATGATGTCTTTGAGCACCTTGTTGACCGCATGGCCCAGATGGATATCGCCATTGGCATAGGGGGGACCATCGTGGAGCACATACTTGGGACGACCGGCTCCGGCCTCGCGCAGCTTCTTATAGAGGCCGATCTCGTCCCAATGCTTGAGGACTTCCGGTTCCCGATTGGCCAGATTGGCACGCATAGGGAAATCCGTCTGCGGCAAATTGAGGGTGTCTTTGTAATCGGTCATAGATTAGGTTCAGAGGACAAAAATCAAAGCCGTACATAGTAGAGGTAACGCGAATTATTGGCAAAGGTTTATCGCGTCAATCTCAATCAGTTCCGTTTATGGTGGGTTAAACTTAACCAGCTCCACGCACCACCGCCGCATATCAAAATGAAGCTGTGGCCATGGCCCTGCCTTAAATCCAAAACACCGTCATTCCGGGCGAAACAAAGTGGAGACTCGGAATCCAGGGTGTTCAATTTGTGTACCACCTGGATTCCCATTTTCACGGGAATGACGTGTAAGTGGGGCAGCAATGGGGCCACCTTAATGTTAAGGAATCTCTGATTGATTCGCCATTCCGGCCACAGCGAAGCGGAGAGCCGGAATCCAGAGACTCAAAATCAATAGGTTACTGGATTCCCGCCTTCGCGGGAATGACGGAACTGGAATTAATCGGAGTTTCCTTAAATTGGATCTAGGCGAAAGAACCATCACTCCCGCCCAAAGTAGGCCTTGGCCTCAACCACGTCCGCATCAATCTGGGTCTTTAGGGCCTCAAAATCATCGAACCGTCGCTCGTCGCGCAGCTTGTATTTGAAGTTCACGTTCACATAGTGGCCATAGATGTCTTTGTCAAAATCAAATAAATGGATTTCCAGCAGCGTCCGAGTACCGTCCACGGTGGGCCGAGTCCCCACGTTGGCCACCCCGGCCACCGGCTCGCCCTCGACCCCAAACAGTTCCACCGCAAACACCCCCCGCACCGGGGTATTCTTACGGTGCAAATGAATATTGGCGGTAGGAAAACCAATGGTCCGGCCTCGCTTGTCACCATGGGCCACCCGACCACACATGCGGTAAGGACGGCCAAGAAGCTTTTCGGCCACCACTAGGTCCCCGGCTGCCAGGGCCGCGCGGACGCGGGTGCTGGAGACCCGCTCCCCGTCCACCTTAAAACTGCGCATATTGACCACCTGGAATCCGTGGTCCGCCCCGGCCTGTTGTAACATGGCAAAATCACCACGACGGCCATGACCAAATCGAAAATCATCCCCCACCACCAAGTATTTTACTCCCAGACCTTTATGGAGAAGTTCGTGGATAAAGTCCTCCGCCACCATCTCAGAAAAATGAGCATCAAAGCGGATGCACAAAACCCGATCCACAGAATAACGACGCAGGGCCAGGAGCTTTTCCCGTAGCCGCGTCAGCCGCGCCGGGGCCCGATCCGGGGCAAAAAATTCCTGGGGTTGGGGCTCAAATATCATCACCGTGGACGGGACCTCAAAGTGATCCGCCTGTTCGGCCAACTGGCCGATCACCGCCTGGTGCCCCAGGTGCACGCCATCGAAATTGCCAATCGTGGCCACACAACCACGATGCCGGGGCTGTAGGTTGTGCAGCCCGCGAATTAATTCCATAAAAACAATGGGTTATATTGCATAATTGGAGCAGATCATAACGATTAGCCAAGGATAATTCCAGGGGGTGAATGACCCCAACCCCAAGAGGTTGGCAAACGGACGGGGTGACCTCCAAATCCAACCCTTCCGGGCCACCCGCAACCCCGCTTCAACTGTTTATTTCCTTTATTGATCAGTGAGTTATAGTTTTATCCCTGGAGTGCTTTTACAAACGACTTTAATGGAGGATACTTGTCACCAGCAAGTGCATGCTCGCCATGACTACGGAGAACACCCATGTCTACAGCCAAGAAGATGGCTAAAGAGATCATCGATCGTCTCCCGGAAGAGGCAAGCTGGGAAGATATCCTCTATGAACTCTACGTGATGCAGGAGATCGACCAGGAACTCGCCGAGGCCGCCGCCAACGACGTCCCCCTGGACAAAGTCCGCAGCCTGGATAGCTGATTCCAGGCCCCTGGCGTTTTCTGTTACCACCCTCTCAATCTCTCAACCCTGGGCGGGGTTCCAGAAAACAGTCTGGTTTCTTGTACCTTACGAATAGTGCTTACTTACAACAGTTTCCGGTAATCAAAGGCTAGGGCCTTCGCCAGTTTCTTGGCATTGGATTTACCTAACACTCGTTTGTTATTCTCCATTTCAGAAAGATGGTGCTGGCGGATGCCGGTTCTATCCGCCAGTGCGGTTTGGGTGAGCCCGGCGCGTTGGCGATACAGACGCAAAAAGTATCCGGGCGTGCGGTAACGGTCACCGTTACGCTGTTTCGCCTCTGCGTGAATCACCGTTACAGACACACGGTCTTCCGCCAGGTATTGATCCAGCGCGGAACGGATCATCTTTTTCAAACGTATCTGATTCACCTTGCCACTGGGTTTTAGGACCACATCGCCCAAGTCATGATGAATTTTGAGTGCTTGACTCATCGGTAAGCCTCACGTCGGTGCCCAACATAAAATATTTCGATCTCTAAGGCCTGTTCACCAATGACACGATAACGCATTCGGTAGCGGTAATTCAGCCGCAGGCGGTACTCACAATTTTCCGTTTTCAAGGTATTCCACCCTTGTGGGTTAACACCCTGTTCCTCCAGATCAATCATGGCCAGATCGGCTAAGTCCTGGATAGACCGTGGTAGTTTTGCCAATTGCTTATGCGCTTTTCGAGTCAGGTAAACAGTCCATGTCATTACTGGAGTATATACCATTTTTTGGTATATACCCCCATCTTTTAATTACCGGCCATGAAATACATAATGTCAATACAATTGTATTGACATTATAACCGGCGCACCTATAATTCTTCAGATGAAAACAACCAAGACAGAGCAACTGCAAATTCGCGTTTCCCGTGAAGAAAAAGCGCGTATAAAACAATCTGCCAAGCGGGCGAATTTGCCCATGTCTGATTGGGTGTTGAGTAAGTTGATCCCGTCACATCAACAATATTTTCAAGCACTGGTAAAAGAATTATGTACCGATGATGGTACACGTTACACACTGTCTTCTTTAAACGATTTTCTGACGCCTTTATCCGACGGAGAATTGTTAAGCGCCGTTAGCGAAGAACCCGTCTCGCTACCCAATCAATACCGAAGCAATTACCTTGCAGCGACGATTGAGTATGCTTGCCATAAGAATGACATTGAACCACCGGAGTGGGTTAACAAAATAGATCCATTGGACAAGCCAGTATTTGCTTCTGAGTTGAAAAGCTTAAAATTGCATTTGCTCATTCACTCCCCACCACCTTTTCGTCGCCGCAATATCTTTATTGACGCCAGTCTTGGCGACAGAATATGAAAACTCAGTTTTCAAAAAAAGACATCAATCGCTTGTTCGCACTTCTGAATGAAGAATTAATATCCGATGACGTGCATGGAGAGCTCTATGTTGTGGGTGGCGCAGTCATGTGCCTAGTATATAATGCACGCGCTTCTACGCGCGATATTGACTCACTATTTATACCAGCCGCCAAGATTCGACAAGCGGCCCAGCGAGTATCTGCGAAAGCGAATATAAAAGAAAACTGGCTCAATGACAGCGTAAAAAGTTTTCTGTCTGAAAAAACTTCTTTCAGCATTTTTTTAGAGCTAAGTCATCTAAAAATAATGTGTGCACAAGCAGAATATCTTTTAGCAATGAAATGCCTGGCGATGCGAATAGGTGAAGAATTTTTCGATCTGGATGATATTCGTTATCTTATCCGCTATTTAAACATTTCCGCATACGATCAAGCCATTGACATCATTAGCGAATACTACCCAATCCACCAATTCCCTCAGAAAACGCTCTATGCGATTGAAGAGATATTAAGCTAAGCATCAGCACCAACAAATGCTACACTACTGCACTCAATTAAACGTCATGACCTCCACCGGTTGTGGCTCTGTGTTTAGATCGGAAACGTTTAGACGACAGGAATCAGAGCGCTGTTTTACCGCCTCGGGTGAGTTGAAATAGGCTAAGTCTTCATCTATATTTCTTCCGCTAGATGTTAGCGAGTACTGCCTGGCGTATCGGCACAAAGAATCATAAACAGTTACATCTGGGTCATTAGGCGCGCGGGTCGGGTGTGCATAGACCCCCCTTGCCTTAATCATAGGCCTGACAATGATTTTATTTTTTTCTGGGTCGTAGCCTGTGTAATCCCCTGCTTTCAATTTTGTTGCAACCGGCAGGCCAACAACCCCCACTGTCTCATCTACAAACAATGACACATTCAAACTATCCGGATCCGTTAATACGGATACCCGAAAAAAACTGCCGACGGGTAGATCGGATGCCTTGACCAATTCTATCGCCTCTTCAGGTTTCAAAGGATCAAAATTGGTCTTGACCTTTACACTGACAGTTCCCGCCTCGTAACCTTCTGGTAAGGGACCCACAATGGCTTCGGCAAGGGTGTGATAGGCCATCTCGGGGGGGGCATTCGGATCTGGGCGATAATCTGTATGTAATACATAATCGGTGGTGTTGGTCCACACAATGGGGGTGGGGGCGGAGATGCGTTTAGTGGCCACCACCACCGCATCGTCTTCTTGATGGGCCATATCACCGATGGGTCCCATTTTTCCTCGATAAACCACCTGTAAATACACATCTACCGCATCAATTGGGATCGGACTCACTGAAAAATCGAAGGTGTAGGGCAGTGCTTCGCCACGGGGTACGACCTTGTCAACGGTGATGGGAATCGGTTGGGAGACCGAAATGTCCGTTTTCGTATCTACATACACCTGTTTTTGATTGCAACCTGTCCAGGTCACTATTTGTTCCAGAGGCTTGCCTCTCAAATCCCCTATCTTATCCCCCACCTCAAACTTAACCTCGCCTTTGTAATCAAGCGTGAAACAAGGATTATGACGATATTTCACCACCGCCACTAAATTGCCATCGAGCATGTCTTGTTCATAGGTGCCACTAAAGGGGACGACCGCGATAGGCGGCGTGGTATTTTTAAGCTTCAATCGAATTCTTTCAAAGCCTTGGTTGGGTGCTGATAGGGTCGAATTGTCGACAATCCCGTAGACCAACTCACCCGGCAAGGAAATCTCCATTTTACCGCGAAAAAAGTAATTGATCAGGCCCGCTGAATAGCCAACAGCCTTGGGGATGAGCAAAGGATATCCTGATTGAAAATTGAATTCGTTCAGTGTAAACAATCCAAACCCATAAGCAGTATCATATTTTTTTAGGTACTTGTCGAATACAGATAATGTCGTCGCCAGGCCATTTAGCTCTGCCACGCCTAAGTAGTTATCTTGTACATGCAAACTGTAGAACGTTAGGTATCCATTAAGCGATGTGTCCATCAAGGTTTTTATGTCAACCTTTGTCTCTGGCTCCGGCTCAAATTGAGGAAAATCATAATCCGGGTGCGAAAAAGGAGACTGCGTTCCTGGCGCTCTGAAATTAGTCCCTTGACTAACAAAACCTCGATTTGTGTAGTCCGCGATTCCCTTGTTATCTGTCGTATGCCAGTAGCTCCGTGCTGTCGGAAGCACCACTGGTGGATAACCGCCATACGGAAGCCCGCCCCGGATTTCATTGGTAAATTTTTCGTACCAACTCGGGTTATGGGTGCCGTAACAACGAACTCTATCTTCGTCACCATCACAATGGTCGTCATTGCGTACATGCTGAGGTTGTGACATATCCTGAAGGTGATGGATTATCTGCCCAAGGGATTGAAACATCAACCCAAATTGCTTGTACCGTGTTGTTTCGCCTAATTCCGGAGGTCTAGCCGGCGACGTCAATGCTTTATAGAAATATTCTCTGGCATGCTTAAAAGAATATCTCTGTTCTCCAGCCAAGAAACGGTTTGTTACATCACCATTATCCTCCAGGGCCCAGTCTGGAGAACTGTGGCCAATTTCTACCCCGACAGTCAGACCCCGGTGATTATTCGCCGGATCGTAAAAATGATTTAGTGGGCGTTTACCGTCGTCTTCAAAACTAGAACCAAATTGAGCTAATCCAATTATAGTTAAATCAGTATTCTGTGAATTTGGGAACTGCTGTTCCTGAGCCCAAGGTTTAAGACCGAGTTTTTTCAACACGTCAGCGTCTACCTTTACGGATGATGCATCAAACGCGAATCGTGACATTTCCTCATGTGTGGATGGCTCATAGCCCCACGCTGAATCTCCAAATTGGAGAAATAGAATAGCGGGTAAAATGAATTTTAAATCTCTCATTGCAAATACTCTCTAAAAAACTCTTTGCGAGAACCACACCCATCACCTGATAATTGATCAATGGAAAACAAAGAAGTTATTACCTGTTTCTTCTGGAGCAGCTGTTTTTGTCTATGCATGGCAATCACCATATGGGGTATCTGTTTCCAACCACATCTTTCAGTTCTCAAAATGATCCCTACCGACGTGCCCAGGAACCCCAAGTCTGTTTTATAATATTCCTCCAATGTCCCTGTGAATTTATCCATCTCAATGGTCTTGCCATTCCACCGGGAATACCTCACTTCAGAACAGCGATTGTTGCTGGGATAGTCATTAGCCAATCTCCGGTGCTTATAGCCTGGTTTGTAATAAAGTAGCTCAGGATCGTGGTTTCGAAGACTCTGTCCGCTTGGTTTGGGTTTCGGGCCCCACCCGGGGAAACGGTACCGCCCCGCTTTATCCGTCACCGCTTCCAGGACCTGCGCCTGAGCCTCGTTGTAATTACCCCCGAACGTACTTGATACCAATTGCCAATGGGCCACCACAATTACGCCTTCTACGGGTTCCTTTGTTTGGGTGTCCACTACTTGGCCCTCAATCGGCTCGGCCCGGTATTGTGTTACGCAAGGGAACCAATTAATCATCCCCGCCCCCGAAAATATCACCAGGGCATACCACCCAGTGGGTATCAGCAATATAATTACTACGGCTATCAGTGCCTTGCGTGTCGAAGTCATCTGAGTTCCCTACATGGCGGCCAAATGCCACACGCCATCTTTGTCTATCACAAAATAAATAAGCACAATTCGATTCTCACCATCTACATCTTGATTTACTGCATAGGATGCCACTGTTGGCGAAATTGAGACTTTTTGCAGAGTCGACAGCTCTGGCACAATCTCCGCCATATGTGGTAAGAGCGCTTCGTATATCGGTTGATATTTCTGCTTGGCTTTAAATGTGAGCGCCTTTAATGCTTGGGGGACATCTCCGGCAAGAAGCGCCGAATTCATCCCAGTCCACATCTCCGTAAGCAAAGCATCCAACGCATTCTCATCCAACACATCAATGATAAAATCAAACCGATATCCGGCCTTTACAAACTTGCTGTCCACCAGAGACAGGTCGTTGACCCACACCGTGGCAGTAGTCACACCGGTCGAGGTGTAGGTATGGGTGATGGGTGTAGACAAGTCCAACGGCATAAACACCGGTTCGAGTGGATTAGACGTGTCCACATCGACGAATGCCTGATCCACGGTCCCATCGCCATCAAAATCCACATGGATCGAAATTACCGGGGTGCTGTTACTACCGGCCACTTGGAAAGTTGTGTTCAAAGGCGCGATACCACTGGTAGACTCGGCTCTGACCGAAACGGGTATGGTTGTGCTAGTACGGGTGACCGTCACGATCTTACTATGGATCTCGCCTGATAGGGTGGTGCCGAATACGGCAAGGTTATTGGCCCCGGGCGCCAGGGGCACCACGGCATGGTACGTCATGGGGCTGACCCCACGATTCAGCACGGCCACCTGACCGTTAACGGTGACACCCATATTCGCTTGGGTGCTCGCTACCGTGCCGGTCACCCGCAAAGAGCCCTCGGGGATCGATGCGCCCTCCACCGGCGAGGTAATCGTCAAGAAAATACCCGAATTATCTTTATCCAGCACATCGATAACAAAATCAAAGCGGTATCCAGTTTGGGCAAATTGGCTACCCAACAAGGACAAGTTGTTCACCCACACCGTAGCCGGATACACCCCTGGATCTGTGTAGCGATGGGCGATGGGTACAGACAAGTCCAGGGGCGTAAACACCGGCTGGAGTGGATCAGACATATCCACATTGGCGAATTGCTGATCCACAATCCCATCGCCATCAAAATCCACGTGGATCGAATAGACCGGATCACTGCCAGCGCTGGCCTTGGCCACCTGAAAATTCACGTCCAAAGCTGCGAGCCCTTTGGTGGTATTGACGGTGGCCGTATAGGGTGTGGTGTCGCCAGTGCGGGTGACAGTCACCGTCTTGGTATCGGTCTCACCCACCTGGATAGTACCGGTCACAGTGAGAATATTGGCCCCTGGTACCAGGGGCACCACGGCATGAAAGGTCATGGGGCTGACACTGCGGTTAATCACTGCACTCTGGCCGTTAACGGTTACGCTTGTATTCAAGCTTGACTCTACAGTGCCAGACACCAGTACCGAACTATCAGGGACTGATGTGCCTTCCACTGGAGAGGTGATCATCAACCGAATGGGCGGAGGCACAGTGACCGTCACCAACTGGGTGGCGGTGGCGCTGTTGCCATTGGTATCGGTTGCGGTCCAGGTTACAGTGGTGTCACCCCAGGGAAATAGAGCGGGTGCGTCATTGCTTATGGTCACACTGAAAATATCGGTTGCCACTGCCGAGCCAATGCTCACTTCTGTCGGTTCCCTGCTTTCGACAGTGACGGCCGCTGGGGCCGCGATGATGGGTGCAATCGTATCGGTCACTATCACCTTTTGAATTGCAGTACCCACATTGCCAGCGCGATCCGTAGCCGACCAAGTAACAGTGTGCATCCCTACAGAAAAGGGTCCGGTGGTACTGGCAACGGGTGCAATCGCACCATCAATGGTATCCATTGCTGTGGCCACACCCAGCGGAATAACAGACATCACGGAGGTCGCTTCTATTGCGATATCAGCGGGCGGGGTGACTACAGGGCTTGTTGTGTCTTCTGGCCTAACTGTAATGGTGGTTTTGGCCAAACCCGCAGCGCCCTGGTTATCAATAACGGTGACGAGGAAACTCAGATCCTGGCCAACTGCGACGGCGGGAGCGGTAAATTTAGGGGTTTGGGAACTGGGGTCGTCCAGTGTCACCGCAACGCCCACTGTTTGTACCCATCGGTACTCGACAATCTCACCATTGGGGTCGCTTGATGCAGAGGCATCCAGCGTCACAATGCTGCCCTCATAGACGATTTGGTCCGCACCTGCATCGGCAATGGGTGACAGGTTGGCACCTATCTCGTCAGAATAGGTATTTGCCCATATATTTTCGCGGGATCCATCTCGTTGTCTCCACGCAGCTATGGCCCCACCTGAATCCGATACCGCGATTTCGCCTGAATAGATGCTTGTCAGATCGTTGTTTTCAATGATCTCAGACACCCGCCAACCATCCCCCCGTACATATTGACGCGCCCACAGATTGGTAATGTTCCAATCGCTTGCCCTGGCCCAGACTGCAAAACCATTTCCATTGCTATCTAAAGAAAATTGAGGCACTGCCGTGCCATAAAGACTGCTATCCCAAGATTCATTTCCCCCATCCCAACCCACGCCCTGGGTGTAGGTCTTAGAGAATACCTGCGATAAACCACTGGTATTGTCGTAGCCACCCCAAGTCACGAGTACATTGCCAAATCGATCAACAGCAGCCCTAACAGAATTGTATCCACTATCAATAGTACCGCTCGTGACTAACTCCTTAGCCTGCCAACCACTGCCTGGAACGTATCTTTCTACCCAAACATTGGTTGTCGAGTCTCCCGCTTCTCCATCGATCCACGCCAACACCGCATTTCCATTAGGTTCACCGCTAATAGATGGTTGATATACGTCGAAGAACTCATAGAGTCCGCGCACTTCAGACGCGGTCCACCCGCTGCCTGTCAGGTATTCGCTACTGAGTATTTCAGTGCGATTTAAACTGGTATTGAAAGTTTTCCACGCTACAAGGAAACCTTGCTGACCGTTTGCCGCTATTGACATGCCATCATATGATTGGCTGAGTGGCTCACTAATCTTCTCCGGGCCACTCCAGCCTTGAGCCACGCTTAATCTATTGACAAATATTCCCGTCGAAGCTCCAGTTTGATTCCAGACAACAGCAACATTACCTAATGCGTCTAAGGCAAATGATTTCGGGTTTACACTTTCATCTACACCGGAAATGGCAGTAGGAGGGCTCCAGCCTGTAGCATGGGAGTATTGGCTCACATAAATACGGTAGAACCCTACTGAAATATCGAGCTGGGACCAAGTTGCAAACGCACGGCCCTTGCCATCACTCACAATTGAAGGTTGTAGCGCCGGACCATCACCAATGTCCAACCGTGATGCTACTCCCCAACCCTCACCAGCTGTGAAGATATTGGTCCAAATATCATAAGTAACGCTATCGTGTTGATACCATACTGCTACACCGTTGCCATTACTATCAGTAGCGACGACCGGGCTAAAAGCATTCCCTTGATCGTTTGTCTCCAGCAGTACAGGTGCGCCCCAACTCGCGGTTGATTTTATAGGTGTGGCAGAGGCAATATTCGAATCTTTGGATTCTCCGATTAGATTGGTGGCCGTGACCATATAATAGTAAGTCGTGCCATTGCTTAAGCCGGTATGTAGGAATGAACTGGTGGCATCGGCAATCAAGTTGCCTGAAGTTTTCGTTAGATCGGGTGTTGTGCTCCAGTAAATGTTGTATTTTGTGGTATCGCTCGATAGCCATGAAATCTTTGCTGCCTGGTCACGGCTAAATGCTTTAACGCCGACTACCGTTGCAGGTAAAGACGCAGTACTCGGGTCTGTGCCCTGATCAAACTCATCACCATTACTTGTGCCGTCCTGATCAGGGTCATCATCTCGATTGTAATCAAAACTTCCAAAATACTCCCATTCCCAGCCATCGCTCAACCCATCTGCATCTTTATCGGCATGGTAATCCACAACCAGCACTTCAACGATATCGCTGTTGGTCGTAAAATCATTATCCGTAACCGTAAGCTCAAACTGCAGAACCGTATCGTCATCAACTTCTGGCGTTATAAAACTCGGATTGAGAGATTCCGCACCTCCCAAGCTAACAGTGGGTCCAGAGATTTGCTTCCAGGAATATTTCTGGATCAGGCCATCTACATCTGCGGAACGGTAGCCATTCAAAGAAGTTTCAACATTCTCTGGGATAGTAAAATCGTTTCCAGCCCACGCGATCGGCTCTATAGGCTTCGGGGCTGAAATTGTGAAGTGGTTCGCCATGACGAATGTCTTGCAATTGAAGAAAATGAGTTCGCATTTTTCGTGCAGCCATACAACCGTCGCGTTACCTCTTGCAGACATTCTTAGTTTCGTGGCGTCACTCTCAAAATCACCCATAATAAATTCGCGCGGCCCCCATCCATCGCCTGGCTCATAACGTCTCACATAGCCATTTCTATTATTCCTTGTCATGAAGGCGTTACCATAGGCATCCATATCTACCAATGGGTACAAACTAGGTTTTAAAACTGGTGTGGGTTCATCCGCCTGTAGCTGTTCTGTCCATCCCGCTTGCAGGATAAAACTGCTGGAATCCACATAGTCAGAACTGACTCCACGAACAACCTTAAGAACGGCTATTGCATCTCCCTTGGGCGATACTGCAAATGCTGGACGATAGCCATCAGCAACCTTCTGAGGAGGCTCCCATCCTTGGTCTGCTCGATAACGTTGCGCCGATATTCCGGGGAAATACCACATAGCCATGGCATTCCCTGTGGCGTCCAAGTCTATATTTAGATTCCCTATCATACTTATTCCACGACCAGTAGGACTTTGACCTCCACCGGCTTTCCCATACACGACGATTGGTTCTGGCGTACCCCACCCTTGCCCTGGCTGGCTATAACTTGAATAAATATCGACACACAAAAATGGACAGTCTCCATAATCGGGAACTTGTCCATTGTACTGGACAATGGTATGGACGGCGCGCTGCCACACCACCAATCCATTCCCGTGATCATCCAGTTCAATTGTCGGCCAGTAATTGAATTCATAATCTAACCGCCCGCCCCCGTAGGGTGCGCTCGAAGATTGTTTTGAGGTTATATATTGCTTGCCCTTCCAACCTTCTCCGACGATATAACGCCTTGAGTACAGTACACCATGAGTAGGATAAACTTGATTTTCAGACGGAATTCTCTCGGAAAATACTGCTAGTGCATTACCATAGCGATCTACTGCCATGTCAAAAATATCCTGCGACAATTCGCCTTCAGTAACTTCTTCCGGTTCGCTCCAACCACCGTTATCCGTAAAGTGGCTTACCCAATCCCGCCCTCCGTAGATTGAAATAAATTCGGCCCAATACACAATAGCCGTACCATTCTCACTCACCCTAATATTTAAATTAGATATCGATGAGCTTCCTTCGCTTATGGTATTTGGAGGACCCCAACCTATGCCCACTGTATAGTGGCTCGCTATTACCCTATATAGCCCTTCTTCTTCTTGAATCCAAACCACGATAGCATTGCCATCAACGTCAACACCAACGTCAACATAATATTCGCTAAATTGGTCAATTATATTGTAAGGCAGGTTGATGGCTTGCCCTATTTCTTCTGGGCTACCCCAAACACCACCACTCCTAGCTTTGCTTACTGTAATCCCTTGGGTCGCGGTCGATTGGTTTCCATTGGTGTCTGTGGCGGTCCAGGTCACAATTGTCTCACCTACCGGAAATAGATCCGGGGCGTCGTTGCTGATGGTGACAGGCGTAAAAATATCCACTGCCGTTGCTTGGCCAATTTCTACGGCTAGGGGTGCATTGCTTTCGACTTCTACCGGTTCGGGCACTGTGAGTACGGGGGGCGTAGTGTCCCGCACGGTGAGTTTTTGTATTGCGGCACCAACATTGCCCGCCTGATCCACTGCGCTCCATACAATGTCATGGGACCCTATATCAAAAGGACCGGATTGGGTGGTTTGAGCGGCAACCGAGCCGCTGAGATTATCCAGGGCGGTGGCTATACCCAAGTCGACTGGAGTAAGAACAGCAGTTGCTTCAATAGTTAGATTCTCAGGCGGCGTGACGACAGGTGCGATAGTATCCAAGAAGACACTGCGGTTAATTTGTCCAACGTTGCTCGCAAAATCGGTGGCGACCAGTCCGAACACGTTGGCGCCTTCCGCTAGATTTACTGGCCCATAGTTAAATTCATGCTGCAATCCGATGAATACAGGCTGTCCATTTAGAGATAGGTCCGCAGCCTCACTCAGCATTCCCTGGAAAAAGAGTTGCGGTTGATTGGTAATGAGCCCATCTTGTGGGGTGGTTAGGGTAATCACCGGCGGAATAGTATCGACCGTAAAACTGGTCACTGCGGGCGCCGATCGATTTGATGCAAAATCTGCGACCGTGGCGGATAGGCTGACAAGTCCCTCGGCTAGATTCAAATTTGGCGTGCAGGTGGCACTTGTCGTCGCGCTACTGCAAGTTATATCGAGCTTTGACCCGTCGGCATTGATCTCAAACGTGTCCGGATCGACGCCAATCCCAACGTCACTGAAGACTAATTCGATGTTCGGTCGATTCGTGTTGACGTAACTATCATTGGCGGGTGACGAGATCGACAGTTCTGGCTCGATGATGTCGGTATACAGGGCCAGGGCGTGGATGGATTTGGCTGTCTTAATCTCACCCAATATCAAGGATTCGGAACTGACCTGGCGCAGGCGTTTGTCCCGGGATAGCCAAACGCTACCGTCTGAAGGATCGGCAACCATTGATTTGATATCGCCTTCGCCATCAAATGGCGACATTCCGAATAAAACTGTACCATTTTCGTCGATTCTTAGAAGCTTCTTTTCTGTGGCCACCCATAGATGACCCTGACCGTTTGTGGCTAAGCGCTCAACTTTCTTCTGTCGAAACACCAGCGTCTGTATGCCCGTTGCATCGTAACGCTGAATTTCGTCTTTTAGGCCGACCCATATCTGACCGGTGCTGGCACCTGCGGCAATATCCTTAACATGGGGTGACTTGCCGAGCGGTAATACTACTATCTCAACAAAAGAGACATCATAGGCGCTTACGCCCTTTTTTGTGGCGACCCATGCCAAGCGATTAACTTGGTCGAATTGAATTTTTAGTGCGTTTTGTTCTAGGACTGCTGTATTTAGAAGAACGCCTTGATTGTCAAAGTGGTATAGGGTCTTTTTTAGCGCAAGCCATACTGATCCGTCGCTATGGTCCACCGCCACCGCTGCATGCTTGGTGCCTGATTCATCGTCCTTGTCATCGTCCTTGTCATTGCTATTGTCATTATCTTTGTTGTCCGATTTGTCGGACTTTTTCTTTTTAGTGTCGTCCTTATCTTCATCACCATCCTTGTCTTCATCTTTATCGTGATCACCGCTCGGCACGATTACCGGAACACTTAACTTCAGTGTGCCGTCAAATGAATAGGCTTTCAGATTACCCTGGCTGTAGGTCCAAACGGCCCCACCTTTCGGATCTATGGCGAGAGAACGTAGGTTTTTCTCGGGCAGGTTGAAAAGATTCTTTCCGTCGCCAACACTTACTTTGCTCAACCGATCGGACTGAGCAATCCAAAGGGCGGTAACATAATCAGGATTAGGGACTGAAGCCTGTTGTGAGTGGACAATCAGGCCGTGAGATAGGACAACAATCAACAACAGAAGGGGGATAGCCCGGGCTACCCATGACAGCCTTCTTTCACAAAAGAAGTTGTAGAGTCTCGTAACAAACTCTGGATCGTTGCTGCTGCGGCACACTCCCTGCCTAAATCGGGTCACACCCCCCCTCCTTTACGATTCGCTTATTTTGAGTTATATCCGGCTGCCTTGCCAGAGTCACTAGTCTATGCGCCAGTGTGTTTAACCGAGAATGAACCCATAATATGGGCTTTGTCAAGCGTATTGCCGTACATGACCGCAATTTAGATGCGGTCTAATTTGCGGTACAGTCATCCCCTGGCCCATAGCAACCTGACCACCGTTTATCTTGATAACAAGGCCGTATAGCGCTAATACCTATTAGTGCGCATCTTCTTAACCTAAAATGGGTGCACAATGGCGCTTATAGTTAAAGACTCCAACCCGAACCACGACACCCATACACAGGACACGACGATGAACAACGCTTGGTTTAGAAAGATATTAATGGCCGGTGTGGCCACTTTTTCAATAGTTACGCTGATGACTGGTTGCGGAGGTGGAGGCGGTACTGCCAGCGGTGGCGGCGCGACTTCTACGCTCGTCCTGCAAGTCGCCAGTATTAACGGACGTACGGCTTTGCTGCTACCTCACAACGAACCCACCGGTGCGGGTCGTGTGGTCAACGCGATTAGTCAGCTCTTTTTAAGTGATGCCTGGGCCGCTACTGCCGGGGTTGAGGTCTATCTCGATGGGGTACTGCAAGGCAGCACCGGCGTGGATGGTCGTATCACGTTTCCGATTACCGGGGGCGTTCACACCATACGTCTGGTGGACCCCAGCACCATTGACCCTGCCACGGGTCAGCCGGTAGAGGCGAGTTTTAGCGTTACTGCAGCGGAAAATACGACCATAACCATCCCCAATATCGTCGTTAGCAACGGGGCAGTCAGCTATGATACGCCCGTACTGGATGATGGGGGCAGTGACGCCGGCAACAATAACAGCAACAACGAAAACGAGAGCGAAAACGAGAATGGAAGCAGCAATGAAAACGAAAGCGAGAACGAAAATGGAAGCAGCAACGAGAATGAAAGCGAAAACGAAACCGGGGGCGGAAACGAAAACGGCTAGCCAGTACGAACAAGGAAGGCTATAACCCTCGCCCGTCTCCTTCTTGGGGACGGGTTTTTTGTGCGCTTGATTCCAAAAAAATAAATTATTGTCGCCGATGCTTTAACCTAAAAAAACTCTGATCAATTAAACTTTAACCGCCAAGACGCCAAGCATTTTCTTTTGAAAATCAACACTCCATTAGCTTGGCGTCTTGGCGATTGAGTGTATCATTCAGAGGTTCCCTAACCGCTGACCACCCCAATTCCAGGTCCTTTCAACTGGTTTGTTGGATAAGGCGAACCATTCCACCTGCACCGCGGGCAGGGTCAATATGGCGCAGCTATGATTGAACTTGGTGCTACCGGGATTGATCACCCAGGTATTACCCAGTTGCTCGGCGAACACTTGATGAGTGTGGCCCACCACCAACACATCGTATTCGAAACCGTTCAATTGCTCGGCCCATTCTTCATGCAGGTCCATTGCAAGATTACCGTCCTCATCTAAAAGGCGGATGCCACCCACATAGGCATCCGGTGGCTGGGCATGCACCATGAGCAAGTGCTTACCTTCGACATGGGTCTCTACCGTAGGTGCTAAGGATTCAAAGTAGTCACTAGCTTGATATGCACGCTCATTGGCCGCTTTTTCCAAGTACCAGACCTCGTGATTGCCGCGTATAGATTTGCAGTTGCTCTTTACCAGGAGGTCTACGGTCTGATCCAGGTTATTACCATAGCCTGCAATATCACCAGCACAGAGAACCTCATCCACGCCTTGCTGATCAAATATTGACAAGGCCTCGGCCACCGGGGCCGGTGTGGCGTGGAGATCGCTGATGAGACCGATTTTAGTGGGCATTACTCACGATTGAGAATGTATAAATCTTAATATCCCCTCATCCTCGCCTTCTCCCGGAGGTAGAAGGGATGATCAATTAATAGACGTATCCAATAAACTAAAACCCTACGCCCAATCCGGATCCAGTTCTTCGATGATTTCTTCCAGTGGTCGACGATCAGAAAAACTCTGGCTGTAATCGTGGTAATGACTGAGTTTAAGTTCCGGGTATTTCCAACACAGGTAACCATCGCCGGTATCGAAGTTCACCACCCACAAGCCCTTGACCAACAAACCCAGACGCTCCATCTTGCTCACCCAACGCTTGACGATGGCCTCGTATCGCCGTTCCATCGCTGGCAGTTGGGGATTGCTGGGAATCATGGTCTCCAACTGTTTTCTAATGGGCACCAGTTCCTCGAATGCGGTTTGGCTAATATTGCGCACCAAAGAGAATAACTCCTGGGCCTCCGCCAGGTTAAACACCCGGGGTTCTTCGTGGGAGACGATTTGGGGAATGCTGTTCATCTGTTACCTGTTACCCGTCACCTGGGCTTGCTGGCAATCAACTCCCTAAGGTTGATCCCGAGCACCCGAATAGTCAAGAAATAGGTCCCCGCGCCCACCACCACCCATAGGGTCAATCGGCCTACCCGTTCGAAAATGCTGGCATTTAACCAGATATTCAGATCGTCACTGCCCCACAGAAGCACTGCGGCCATGGCCACGCAGGCCACCATCAAACGCCCCAAAAAACTCCACCAACCGGGCAAGGGTGTAAAAACATTTTCACGGCGCAAATACCTGTATAACAACCCAGCATTGAGGATGGCTGCAATAGAAACCGCCAGGGCCAGACCAGCATGGGCCAGGGGCAGAAACAGGGCCAGACTGAGAATGATATTCATCACCATGGCCACTACTGCAATCTTGGCCGGGGTGCGGGTATTCTGGCGGGCGTAGAAGCCTGGGGCCAGAACCTTGACCAGGATAAAGCCCGGTAAACCCACCGCAAACGCCATCAGACTTTGGGATGCCATCTGAACATCGTAGGGCGAGAACTTGCCGTATTGAAACAACGTGGTCAACAAGGGCCCTGCCAAAACGATCAGCCCCACGGTGGCAGGCAGGGCAATGATAAAGGCCCAACGCAGGGCCCAATCCAACAAATCTGAAAACGCCTGCTTGGATTGGCGGGCATGTTTACGCGACAGGCTAGGTAGAATCACCGTGGCCAGGGCAATGCCAAACACCCCCAAGGGGAATTCCATCAAGCGATCAGAGTAGAACAACCAGGATACGCCACCAGTCATTAAGAACGATGCCAACCAGGTGTTAACCAGCATGTTCACCTGGGCCGCAGAACTGCCCACAATGGCCGGACCCATGAGCCTCAATACCTTGCTCACCCCAGTGTGGGCCGTCCACAGGCGGGGCCGGGGCAACATGGTGGTCTTGCCCAAGAACGGAATCTGAAACAACAGTTGCACCACACCGGCGGCAAACACCCCCCAGGCCAGGGCAATAACGGGTTCATCTATCAATGGCGCAAAGATCAAGGCGGCCGTAATCAGACACAGGTTGAGCAGCACCGGAGTGAAGGCAGCGGCACCAAATCGGCCGTAGGTATTGAGGATACCCGCCGCCATGGACACCATGGAGATAAAGAACAAATAGGGAAAGGTGATGCGCAGCAATTGCACGCTAAGATCAAACTTGTCGGGCTCGTCGACAAAACCAGAAGCCAACACGGTGATGATCCAGGGCGCCGCCAGCACCCCCACCAAGCTGGTGACAAACAGGGCCAAGCCTAGAGTCCCGGCCATGCGGTCTACGAATAACCGTGCCTGAGTGACGGATTTTTTATCCTTATATTCTGTCATCACTGGCACAAAGGCCTGAGCAAAGGCCCCTTCCCCAAAGATGCGGCGAAAGAAATTGGGAATGCGAAAGGCCACATAGAAGGCATCTGCGGCCACCCCGGCGCTGGCGCCGATGATGTTGGCGAAGACCACATCCCGGATCAGGCCGCTGACCCTGGAAACCAGGGTCATGCCCCCGGTCAGGGCGGTGGATTTGAATAATTTTGCTGACAATGTAGTAATTTCCCTGTTTTTATTGCCCTCCACTATATCGGCCCGGCCCCGCTACACCAAATTCATCCCCTGTTTTGGCCCCCCATATCTCCCTGGGGACCCCAGCCATTGACAAATACCCTAAAAAACCGGATAGTTGCGCGCCTTCTGGTACCTATAGAACCGAATATTTGAGGACAATCCATTGGCCAACACCCCCCAAGCCAAAAAACGCGCCCGGCAGAACGATAACCGACGCGTCCACAACCATGCCATCCGCACCCGCATGCGTACCGCCATCAAGGGCTTTCTAAAGGCCGTGGAGGCCAAAGACAAGGATGCCGCTAGCGCCGCCTACAAAGCGACCGTCTCCTTCGTCGACCGGGTGGCCAACAAGGGCCTGCATCACCGCAATCGGGCCGCACGGCTCAAGAACCGTCTCAATAATCGCCTGCGCAATATGGCGTAGTGTTGGCAAGACATTGAATTAAAAAGCCGGTCTGTAACCGGCTTTTTAATTGGAAAGGTGAAACGCCCTTAGCAAGCAGCGATACACTGTCATTAAGGGAATCCTTGTCATTCCGAGCGCAGAGAGGAATCTAATCCAGCTCACGATTTTCTAACCCGTCAAGGCAGGCATTGGGAGCAATAAACTAGAGACCCACATCCTCTTGCACGTAGAGATTCCTTGGCTCCCTGCCGTGAGCCTCGGGATGACAAGGGGTATCTTTATTCATGGGCTACGGAAAAACAAGGTACCTCGACACCTGAGGAATCTCGATCTTCCCTCACAAGGAATCCTAAAAAAACATCCTTAAACCAACACCAGATTATCCCGGTGGATCAGTTCAGCTTCGTCCACGTAACCCAGGATTTCCTTAATACTCTCGCTGGAATGGCCAGCGATGCGCTGAGTCTCATTGGCACTATAATTCACCAGACCTCGGGCCACTTCCTGCCCGTTGGGATCCAGACACACCACCAGTTCGCCACGGCTGAAGCCGCCGTCCACGTGGGTGACCCCTACCGCCAACAGGCTACGGCCATCTTCTCTCAACACCTCCACCGCACCATCATCTAAGGTTAACCTGCCCGATACCTGCAACTGGCCCGCCAACCACTGCTTGCGGGCGGCGATGCGATTGGTGGCAGGCCACAACACCGTACCCACCTCCTTACCCGCAGCAATACGAAGCAGCACATCCTTCTCGGTCCCTGCGGCAATGACCGTAGCGGCGCCGGATCGTGCTGCCTTGGCCGCCGCCTGGAGCTTGGTCACCATGCCGCCGCGACCCAGGCTGCCTCCGGTGCTGGCCATCCCGGCCAACGTGGTATCCCCGGCATCAGCTTCACGGACCAGCTTTGCATCACCGTGCTGACGTGGATCTTTATCATAGAGCCCGGCCTGATCGGTGAGGATCACCAACAGATCGGCCTCGATGAGGTTGACCACCATGGCCGCCAGGGTGTCGTTATCACCAAAACGGATCTCATCCACCACCACGGTGTCGTTTTCGTTCACCACCGGAATCACCCCCAGATCGAGCAAGGTGCGCAGGGTGCTGCGGGCATTGAGGTAGCGGGTGCGGCCAGCCAGATCGTCGTGGGTGAGCAATACCTGGGCGGTATGCAGGTCATAACGTTGAAACGCCGATTCATATTCCTGAATCAAGCCCATTTGACCCACCGCTGCGGCGGCCTGTAACTGGTTTACAGTGCCAGGGCGCTGCTGCCAACCCAGGCGCTTCATCCCCTCCACCACTGCACCGGAAGACACCATGATCAACTCGATGCCCTGGCGCCGCAGCACAGCCATCTGATCGACCCATTGGGCGATCGCCTGCTGATTGAGACCCTCCCGGGTATCGGTTAGCAGGGCACTGCCAATCTTCACCACCCAGCGGCGGGTGTGGACTATGTCATGGCGTGTATTCATCGCCTTCTACACCTTCACGGTTTTGTGCCTCGAGTTTACGCACCGCACGTTCGTTCAACCAATCCATGATCTTGCCCATCAGCGACTTGCAACCCTCACCGCTGACAGCGGAGATGCGAAATACCGGCCCACTCCAGCCCAAGTCCTGGATCAGGGCGGAACAGCGTGTCTCACGCTCCACCTCACTTAGGGTATCCATCTTATTGAGCACTAGCCAGCGCTCGGTTGCGACCAACTCTTTACTGAAATGTGCCAACTCTGTCACGATCTGTTCGACGTCCCGTTTCAGGTCACCGCCACCACCATAGGGTGACATATCCACCAAGTGCAGGATCAGACCGGTACGTGACAGGTGACGGAGAAACTGTATCCCCAGCCCTACCCCCTGAGAGGCGCCTTCTATGAGACCGGGGATATCGGCGATCACAAAACTACTGCCGACCCCCAGGCTCACCACCCCAAGCTCGGGGTGTAGAGTGGTGAAGGGATAATCAGCGACCTTGGGCCGGGCCTGGGACACCGCACTTAATAAAGTCGATTTACCCGCATTCGGCATGCCTAGCAGGCCCACATCGGCCAACACCCGTAGCTCCAGTTGCAGGCCACGTTGCTCACCGGGCTTGCCCTTGGTGATGCGCCGGGGTGAGCGATTGGTGCTGGACTTAAAATGCACATTGCCTAGGCCTCCACGGCCCCCATTGGCCACCAACAGCCGTTGACCCTCGGTGGTGATATCACCGATCAACTCACCAGTGCCAGTATCGGTCACGATAGTACCCATAGGCACGTCAATCACCAGGTCCTCGCCACTCTTTCCGGTGCGTTGACTGCCTGCGCCACCGGCGCCGTTTTGGGCCTTAAACTTACGTGCGTAGCGAAAGTCCGACAGGGTATTGAGATTACCCACCGCCTGCAGGATCACATCACCGCCGTGACCGCCGTCACCGCCGTCGGGGCCACCCTTGGGAATATACTTTTCACGCCGAAAACTGAGGCAGCCGTGGCCCCCATTTCCCGCAAGTACATCAATAGTGGCTTCGTCAACGAATTTCATATTAAAAAAGATACAAGAGGCAAGAATCAAATGACTATGATCCAGGGAACCTCTGATTTATTCCAGTTCCGTCATTCCCGCGAAAGCGGGAATCCATTAATACATTGATTTTACTGCTCTGGATTCCGGCTCTTCGCTTTGCTACGGCCGGAATGACGACAATCAGAGTTTCCCTAGATGATGCGTGCATAAGAAGCGACAAAATCTCATATTACATACTTGTATCTTGAAGCTTGTCTCCTGTATCTCACAATAAAAAACCCCGCCATGTTGCCAAAACGGGGTTTTTAAAACCGTTGAAAACGTGCCTACTCGGCGATAATGCTCACAATTTTGCGACTCTTGGGGCCCTTGACCGCAAATTGGACCTTACCGGCAGTCTTAGCAAACAGGGTGTAGTCTCTACCCATGCCCATATTGGCGCCGGGATGAAAAGTTGAGCCCCGCTGGCGCACGATGATGTTACCTGCCAGCACCTGCTCACCGCCGTAACGCTTGACGCCGAGTCGCTTGGAAACTGAATCACGGCCGTTTCTGGAACTACCGCCTGCCTTTTTATGTGCCATCGGGTATTACTCCTGACTAAAATTACTTCTTGTCTTTTACGGTGGATTTTTTGGCTGCCTTTTTCTTGGGTGCCGCCTTCTTGGGCGAAGCCTCCTTGACGGCAGCCTTCTTCTTCGGCGCAGCCTTGGCTTCCTTCACCTCAGCTTCGGCCTTGGGCGCCGTCTTCTTGGAAGACTCTTTGGCAGACTTCTTGGCAGTCTGGGGTTTGGCCTCTTTACCGGCTATCTGGGTAACCTCCAGCTCTGTATAGTTCTGGCGATGGCCCATTTGTTTACGTGAATCCTTGCGCCGGCGCATCTTGAAGACCAGGATCTTCTTGGCGCGGCCGTGGCCACGGACTGTGGCGGTCACGGTGGTGCCGGACAGATAAGGTGTACCTACCTTGATGTCACTGTCGTCGGCAACCATCATAATCTTGTCCAGCTCAATGGTGTCACCGGCCTTCGCTGTCAGGGTCTCGACCCTGAGCACATCACCCACAGCGACACGATACTGCTTGCCACCGCTCATAAAAACCGCGTACATGGTTGTTTCTCCGAGGAAAATTCTTTAGCGGACAGACCGGGGAGATACCACCCCGGTTGCTACGAAGGCGCGGATTTTAACGGTCGGGGCCCTGGCGGTCAAACCGAAGTTAAGCAAAATACAAGAAATTATTGAAACTTTTGCCCATCCACGGCATGCTGCACCCCATACCCATAGTGGATTAACCCACCAGCCTGATTTTGACCTACCGGGAACCAACCCAATTAATCGATTAGCCATGCCAGCGCTCCATCTCCAAAGCGCGGTCTCCGAGGCCGTTAGCAGTGCCCCTATTGACCAGATTCGAGCCGTGGTCCAGTCTGACATGGCGGCTGTGGACCGGCTCATCGAACAACGATTGCACTCGGATGTAGCCCTGATCAACCAATTAGGAGCCTATATCGTCAAATCTGGTGGCAAACGCCTGCGCCCCCTGGCCCTGCTGCTCAGCGCCGGGGCCTTTGGCTATACCGGTCCCCACCATATTACTCTGGCGGCCGTTATCGAGTTTATCCACACCGCCACCCTGCTCCACGACGATGTCGTCGATGCCTCCAGCATGCGCCGTGGCGAATCCACTGCCAACGAGGTCTGGGGCAATCAAGTCAGCGTCTTGACCGGTGATTTCTTGTATTCCCGCTCCTTCCAGATGATGGTGGAGACCGAAAATATGCAGATCATGGCGATCATGGCCGACACCACCAATACCATCGCCGAGGGAGAAGTCATGCAGCTCCTTAATAGTCACTCCCCCGACACCTCTGAGGCCCAGTATCTGGACGTAATCCGGTGCAAAACGGCCAAGCTGTTTGAGTCCGCATCCCTGTTGGGTCCCGTCATTGCTGGCGCAGACGAAGTCCAGCAGCAGGCCATGGCCCAATATGGTCTGCACTTGGGCACCGCCTTCCAAATCGTCGACGACATGCTGGACTTTACCGGCGACACCGAGGCCTTGGGCAAGAATGTAGGCGATGACTTGGCCGAAGGCAAAACGACCCTGCCCATCATCCATGCCCTAAAACACGGCACTGCGTCACAACAGGCCTTTTTGCGTCAGGCCATTGAGCATGGCAGCCTGGAACAAATCGACGAAGTCACCGCCGCCATTGAATCCACCGGGGCCCTTGCGTACACTGCACGCCGCGCCGAGGAAGAGGCCATGCTCGCCAAAGCAACCCTGGCAGACATACCCGAGTCTGAATACAAACAGGCACTATTAGAGCTTGCCGACTTTTCCATCGACCGTAGTTTTTAAACTGTAGGTCGAATTTCAATCCGGCGCACGTCGGTTTAAAACCTGGCCTACTTTAGACATCACAAGTACGGGGTGTAGCTCAGCCTGGTAGAGTACTGCCTTCGGGAGGCAGGAGCCGGAGGTTCGAATCCTCTCACCCCGACCAATAAAACAACAAGTTAACACGCTATACTGGCCATCAAAGGCCTATGTACGAACTTCTGTGCATAAATGAGGTAATTGCTAAAGTTTTGATATTGTTTTACCGCTGATTCGAGAATTGATGCTACTTTACTTGGAGATGTGCAGTTAAGGCGATCATAAAATCAGACGGTCGCCTGATCCCCTTTCTTGGTCAACCAGGCCTTACGATCCCCGGCACGCTTCTTGGCCAGCAGCAGATCGAGTACCTTCTTTGTCGTGTCGCCGGGTTTGGCGGTGAGTTGTACCAAGCGACGGGTATCGGGATTCATGGTGGTCTCCCGCAATTGCATGGGGTTCATTTCTCCCAAACCCTTGAAGCGCTGCACATTGATCTTGCCCTTGAGTTTTTCCGCTTCGATTCGTTCTAACACGCCCTTCTTTTCCTGGTCATCCAGGGCATAGTAAACATGCTTGCCCACATCAATGCGGTACAGGGGCGGCATGGCGATATACACGCGACCGGCCACCACCAAGGCAGAAAAATGGCGCACGAACAAGGCGCACAACAGCGTTGCGATGTGCAAGCCATCTGAATCCGCATCGGCAAGGATGCAGATCTTGCCATAACGCAGGTTGTCGATATTACTGACGCCGGGGTCTACTCCCAGGGCCACGGCAATATCGTGCACTTCTTGAGAACCCAATACCACCGCAGGGTCCACTTCCCAGGTGTTCAATATCTTTCCCCGCAGGGGCATGATGGCCTGGAACTCACGGTCCCGGGCCTGCTTGGCGGACCCACCGGCAGAATCACCTTCCACCAAAAATAATTCTGTTCGCTCCAGGTCCTGACTGCTGCAATCCGCCAGCTTGCCGGGCAAGGCTGGGCCACTGGATATTTTTTTGCGGGCAACTTTTTTGCCGGCACGCAACCGGGCCTGGGCATTGTCGATGGCCAACTGAGCAATGCGCTCGGCATCGGCGGTATGCTGGTTGAGCCACAGACTCAATGCATCCTTGGTGACCCCGGACACAAACACGGCGGTTTCCCGGGACGAAAGCCGTTCCTTGGTCTGCCCGGAGAACTGGGGGTCCTTGAGCCGCACCGATAGAATGTAATTACACTTGGCCCACACGTCGTCCGGCGCCAGTTTCACCCCACGGGGTAACAGGTTTCTAAATTCACAAAACTCTCGGATGGCCTCGGTCAACCCGGTACGAAAGCCGTTGACGTGGGTCCCCCCTTGAGTTGTGGGGATGAGATTGACGTAGCTTTCGGTCACCGGCTCACCCCCCTCACTCAACCAGGTGATGGCCCAATCCACTTCTTCATCACTACCCTTGTAGCATCCGATAAAGGGCCCTTCGGGCACCCGTTCCACATCCGCCAGTTCATCCAGCAGATAGTCCAATAAGCCATCTTCGTAATACCACTGTTCGTTGTCTTTCTTATTGGCTTCGCTGACGAAAGTCAGGCGCAGGCCTGGGCACAACACTGCCTTGGCACGCAGTAAATGTTTTAGGCTGGGAAGATGAAAATTAATGGAATCAAAAAACTGTGGGTCGGGAAGAAATCGCAATAAGGTCCCTGTGTTGCGGGCGCCAACCTTGCCCACCACTTTCAGGTCCTGAGTCTTGTCGCCCCCGGCAAATTGCATGGTGTATTCTTTAGCGCCGCGCCGCACCCGCACCATGAGTGCCTTGGACAGGGCATTGACCACCGACACCCCTACACCATGCAGACCCCCCGAAAATCGATAATTTTTGTCGGAGAACTTCCCCCCCGCATGCAGGCGGGTCAGGATGACCTCGACACCGGACACCCCTTCGTCCTTATGCTTATCCACCGGCATGCCACGGCCATCGTCCTCGATCGTCATGGAGCCGTCTTTATGCAGGGTCACATCGATACGTTTGGTGTGACCGGCGATGGCCTCGTCGATACTGTTGTCAATGACTTCCTGGGCGAGATGATTGGGCCGATCGGTATCGGTATACATGCCTGGCCGCTTACGTACCGGCTCAAGACCAGTCAGTACCTCAATCGCTGAGGAATCATAGGCCTGACTCATGATGTGCTGTGCAACTCCCTACGACAGTATTGGCTAATGTTTATCAGGGTTCATTATCTAGTATATCGTACTTAATTCTACGCACGATATCGCGAGGCGACCTGGCATACTCATTCTCGGCGCACAGATAGTCACGGGCAAGATTATAACGATATGGACTCTGGCCCCAATAGCGAAGGGGTTGCCACTTTGGGTCAGAAATGGGCTTCCACTTGCCCTCTGGGGTACCGTAGGCATAAGTCTTGTATTGCTGGGCATCGCAGCGAATGCCTTCGAAAAAGACGTTACGCGCCCCGGAGGTCGATTCAATCACGTAGGCGAATCTCACCACTTTATCCTTACCCAGGGTCACTGACCGGCTATCTACAAATAAGCGTCCGCGGTCAGTGGGTGAACCCGCAACCTCCATAAGGTTGCGGTCCTTGGGATAAGCGGGGATCTGGGTTTCGCCTTCGTTCCAATACTTGACCAGGCTCGGATTAAACTCGAATTTATACTCCGGGTCCTCCATGTGACTGTCTGACCGGGCTGGAGCAACGGCAACACACGTAACCAAGAACACAAAAATAGAAAAACACGGACGCAATGACATCACAAAGACCTAACTAACAGTAATTTAGGCGTCCATTATAGCGCCTTTAGCGGCCCAATTCAGGCAAGATCCTGAGACAATGAGGCGCGTATGGTTTCTGGGACGGGATCACTTTGGTGACAATAGGCCTCATGCTCAATACCCACCGCGATGGGTTGGTCGGCCTTGGCCGAGGCAACCATCTCGGGGGACAACTCAAACCGAAGAAAATGCACCGAGGATGTTTTTTCGCTGTTCTCTCTTTCCATGTCTTCGTCCGCGATAGCCCAGACATGCTCATGGCCGGCCACCTTGACCCACACCCGGCTCTCAATGCCCTTCATACTTTCAAGCGCCGTCTTACGCTCAGCTTCATCCTCGAACTCAATCATGAAGGTGGCCTTCCAGTTACTGCCATCGGGAATCAGGGGATTATAGGTAGAAAGTTCCTCATCGATTGCATCAGACTCAGAGATGCGCTCGACCCGCAGCATTTCCTGAACCTGATAGAGCATGGTCGTGCGATCTTCAAAATACAAAGTGGCATGAGGCCCGATCTCCACCCTGCGTTCTTTCTTGTGGGCCATGACCACGCCACGAAATTCATTACGACGTTCGGCATAATCTTCGAGACTCAATAACTCTTGGCGCGTCAATTTTTGCATCTCAAACTCCGGGCAGGCGTTGGCCAGTTAAAACGGTGGGATTATTTGGGTTTATTCACCACGGAGGACACAGAGGTCGCGGACCTCGGTTACCCCTTGAGGGGTAGAAAAAAGATGTGGACTGTCACTCTGTGTCCTTCCAGGTGACAAATTTCTAAGTCATTGATTTATATGCTAGCTTAGAATCTTGTCACTTGTAGATCTGCGGCCGCGCAGCGGCATAAGAAACTCTGTGGTGCAAAACACTGTTCAAAAATAATTTACAACTGTCGAACAACTTTCGTTTTCCTTAGTAACTAGATTCCGTAGGCCTGCCGCAACAGCGAAATCGGGTGTTGTGCCTGGCTGCCATCGGCCAGGCCGTGTTCGATGTGATGACCCGCCATGGGACAATCGCTGCTATAGTGATCCGGCGCAGATTGTTTGATCTGACGTACAACGGGACGGCAGATCTTCATGGCCGCCGAATGGAACTCGCGTTTAACCGCATAGGTACCATCATGGCCTGAACAACGCTCAATGACCTCTACCGTGGTATCGGGTATAAGCTTAAGCACATCCCGGGTCTTCATGCCGATCCGTTGCACCCGCTGATGACAGGCAACATGATAGGACACTGTCCCCAAAGGACTTGTAAAATGGGTGTTGAGCTTGTCACCCTTGTGCCGCAACATGAGGTACTCGAAAGGGTCAAAGGTGGCCTCTTTAACCTTTAACACATCCGCATCCTCCGGATACATTAAGGGTAGCTCTTGCTTGAACATGAGCACACAAGAAGGCACCGGCGCAACGATATCCCAACCCTCATCGACAAGCTTGGCCAGCACTGGAATATTGACCTCTTTGAGTTTATTGACCGCCTCCAGGTCACCCAACTCCAGTTTGGGCATACCACAACATTGCTCCTGCTCCGCCACCCCAACAGGAATCCCGTTGTGTTCGAACACCGCCACCAGGTCTTCGCCGATATGGGGTTCATTGTAGTTGCCGTAGCAGGTGGTAAACAGCACCACCTTGCCCTGGGTAGGGCCTACCGGCTCGGCCTTTTGAGTATCCACGCTCCGCCCCTTGAGACGTTTGCGTAAAGTGCGCCGGTGATATTGAGGCACCGTGGCCTCAGGATGTACGCCCAGGGTCTTGTCCAACAGCTTGCGCATCGGTCCACTACGATTGGCAGCGTTAATCGTGTTCACCACAATGGGAATACTGGCCAACTGACCCACCCTGTCGGTGGATGCCAGAATCTTGTCCCGGGTCTTGGGCCGCCCCTCCTTAAAATACACCGCCTTGGCGCGCAACATGAGGTGGGGGAAGTCCAGGTTCCATTCATGGGGGGGCACATAAGGACACTTGGTTAGAAAACACAGATCACACAAATAGCAGTGATCCACCACCTTGGGATAATCTTTCTTGTCCACGCCATCCACCTCCATGGTGGAGGACTCATCTACCAAGTCGAACAAAGTGGGAAAGGCCTGACACAGGTTGACGCAGCGCCGACAGCCATGACAGATATCGAAGACCCGCTCCAATTCTTCATTGAGCGATGGGTGATCGTAAAACCCACTGTCACGCCAACCTACTGGGTGGCGGGTGGGGGCCTCTAAACTACCTTCATGAGAAATAGACATGGTTAAATAAACTATCAATAGGGCACTTCTATTTAATTGATAACTCCTTCTACCCCCGGGAGAAGGTCGGGATGAGGGGATAATAAAATCAGTGTCTTAGCTTTATTTGCTTCCCTCACCCTAGCCCTCTCCCGGAGGGAGAGGGGATTAATAGAAGTGCCCAATCGTTAAAAAAAGGGGGCCGTAAACGGCCCCCGATTCAAACATTAGGGTAGACCGTTGGTCTAGTCTAAATTATCCAAGGCCTTCTGGAAACGGTTGGCATGAGAACGCTCGGCCTTGGCCAGGGTTTCAAACCAGTCGGCAATCTCATCAAAACCCTCATCGCGGGCGGATTTGGCCATACCCGGATACATATCCGTGTACTCATGGGTCTCACCGGCGATAGCGGCCTTGAGATTGTCGGAAGTACCGCCGATGGGCAACCCGGTTGCAGGATCGCCCACAACTTCGAGGTACTCCAGATGACCGTGGGCATGGCCGGTTTCACCTTCTGCGGTGGAACGAAATACGGTGGATACATCATTATAGCCTTCGACATCGGCTTTGGCGGCGAAGTACAAATAGCGTCGATTGGCCTGGGATTCGCCAGAAAAGGCGTCCTTTAGATTCTGTTCCGTCTTACTGCCTTTCAGTTCCATCATGATCTCCTGTTGAAGTTTAAGTGGCGCAGAAATCAACGCCAGGGCGATGTGTTCCTACAGATAAAGTTTACATTTTGCGGTGCACGTCCGTCTGTGGGCGTCCATTATGTAGGGCAACCACTGGACTTCATGCTTCATCCATATTTAGAATGATTCTAAACTCTATTAACGGAGCTTGTCAATAAGGTCCGCCCCTCATGCCCATAAACTGGTGTACAATTCCACCCCCCCATAGTACTGCCGGAGCCCTTTGTGTCAAAACGGAAAGTCATCAAATCTGTAGAACCCGGCAAAACAGTGGATTTCGAGGGTTCTTTGGCAGCACTGGAGAAACTCGTCATCCGCCTGGAAGAGGGCGAACAAACACTCGAACAGTCTCTAGAGGATTTTGAACAGGGAATCTCCCTGGCCCGATCTTGCCAAAAGAGTCTCAAAGCCGCAGAACAACGAGTCGAAAAACTCATCGAGAAGGATGGAGAATTCATTACCGAAGCCTTTGCCCCCGAAGACTGACTTGGACAGTTTCCAAGAACAGTTGCAACGATACCAATCGCGTATCGAAGAGGCCCTGTCACAACGTCTACCAGCGGTCTCACAGGAACCCAAAATCCTGTATGAAGCTATGGCTTATGGCGTCTTGGGCGGCGGCAAGCGCATCCGTGCAGTGCTCGTCTATGCCACCGGTGAAGCCCTGGGTGTACCTGTGGAACAACTCGATGCCCAGGCCTGTGCAGTGGAGTTTATTCACGGTTATTCGCTCATCCACGATGACCTGCCGGCCATGGACAACGATGCGTTGCGCCGGGGTAAGCCCACCTGTCACATAAAGTACGGGGAATCCATCGCCCTGCTGGCCGGAGATTCCTTGCACAGTCTGGCCTTCGAGACCCTGACCCAGGACCCCGCCATTCGGGTCAGCCCACAACAACGCCTGGACATGGTCATCAAGCTCGCTCATACCGCCGGTTGTGGGGGAATGGCAGGCGGTCAGGCCATCGATCTGGCAGCGGTAGGAAAGGACCTGAGCCTGGCCAAACTCAAACAGATGCACAACCTAAAGACTGGCGCCCTGATTCGCGCCGCAGTAGCCCTGGGGGCACTCAGCATCAATCCGGTGGACCCGGAACTGGCTGCGGACCTGGATGATTACGCCCGCCACATAGGGCTGGCTTTCCAGATCCAGGATGACATCCTTGACGTGGAGGGTGACACCCATACCCTGGGTAAACACAGTGGCAGCGACATGGCCCAATCCAAGCCCACCTACCCGGCGCTGCTGGGCCTGGAGGGCGCCAAACAGGCCGCTCAGGAAAGTATTATTTTGGCGCTCGCAAGCTTGGAGTCATTGGGAGATAATGCCCTGTTTTTGCGTCACATCGCCAATTACATAACCCAGAGGTCTTACTGAACATGCCTGAACGGGCCCATTACCCGTTACTCGAAACCATCAATGATCCAGCCGATCTACGTCGGCTGGATGAGATGCAACTGATCCGGCTGGCAGATGAATTGCGGGGTTTCCTGATTAACACTGTATCACGCACCGGAGGTCACCTGGCCGCCGGTCTCGGCACGGTGGAGATGACCATCGCCCTCCACTACGTGTTTGACACCCCCCACGACAGACTGGTGTGGGACGTGGGGCATCAGACCTACCCCCATAAAATTCTGACCGGACGGCGCGATGCGATGGCGAGTCTGCGCCAAAATGGCGGACTATCAGGTTTTTTACGCCGCGATGAAAGTGAATACGACACCTTCGGCGCAGGTCACTCCAGCACCTCCATTAGCGCCGCCCTGGGTATGGCGGTAGCCGCTGCCCAGCAAAAACAGGATCGTCAGGCCGTGGCGATCATCGGTGACGGGGCCCTGGCAGCCGGTATGGCCTTCGAGGCCTTGAACAATGCCGGTGACATGGATGCAGACCTGATGGTGGTGCTCAATGACAATGACATGTCCATTTCCCAAAACGTGGGAGCGCTATCGAATTATCTTGCCCGCATCCTTTCGGGCAAGGTCTATTCCAGTGTACGTGAAGGCAGTAAAACCGTGTTTTCCACGGTCCCCCCGGTCATGGACCTAGCCAAGCGCTGTGAAGAACATATGAAAGGCATGATCATGCCCGGCACCCTGTTTGAGGAACTGGGTTTTAACTACATTGGTCCCATTGACGGTCATGACTTACGTACCCTGATCAAGACCCTGCAGAATATGCGCAAGCTAAAGGGTCCTCAATTCCTGCATGTGATCACCCAGAAGGGTAAGGGTTATGAACCCGCCGAAGGAGACCCCTGCAGTTACCATGGCGTCTCTCCTTTTGACCCCACAACCGGCAAGATGGAAAAAAAACCCAGCACCCAAACCTACACCCAGGTATTTGGTGAGTGGCTATGCGACATAGCGGATCAGGACGAAAACATCGTGGGGATCACACCTGCCATGTGTGAGGGCTCCGGATTGGTGGAATTTTCCCAACGCTTTCCGGAGCGCTACTTCGATGTGGGTATTGCCGAACAACACGCCCTCACCTTTGCTGCCGGCCTTGCCTGCGAAGGCCTGAAACCGGTTGTGGCCATCTACTCGACCTTTTTACAACGGGCCTATGATCAACTCATTCACGATATTTGCCTGCAAGACTTGCCAGTGATGCTGGCCATCGACCGAGCCGGTCTGGTAGGCGCCGATGGCCCGACCCACTCGGGCAACTTTGATCTGAGCTTTCTGCGCTGCCTGCCCAATATCACGGTCATGGCCCCGGCCGACGAAAATGAGTGCCGCTTGATGTTAACCACCGCCATGGGCATTGCCGGACCGACCGCAGTGCGATATCCCCGCGGCGGAGGCCCCGGAGTTAAGGTCAAAAGTACCCTGCACACATTGCCTGTGGGTAAGGCAGAGATCCGGCGATCGGGCCATGGGGTGGCCATTTTGGCCTTTGGCGCCCTATTGGCCCCCGCCCTGGAGGCGGGAGACGCTCTGGACGCCACCGTCGTCAATATGCGCTTTGTCAAGCCGCTGGATGAGGCCCTGATCACCCAATTGGCTACTGATCACAGCCTGCTCGTCACCGTGGAAGAAAATGTGATCAAGGGTGGCGCCGGGGCCGGCGTCAACGAATATCTCGCGGCCTCAGGTCTACGCGTCCTCACCCTCAATCTTGGCCTGCCAGATGCCTTCCTGGGACACGGCAACCAGGCATCGTTATTAGCCGCTTGCGGCCTCGACAGCCGTGGCATCCAAGCCGCCATCACCCAGGCCCAACCCCAAACCCTTGCCCCGCAATTGGGCGCCACCTATACTTGAGCACCTCGGTCAACTTTTCCCCCACGACCCCTACTTAAATCAAGAGCCTGTCCGCCATGCCTGAAGCGACCCCCATCAAGGCCAAATTGGCCAGTAACACCATTGCAGATATCCAAAGCTCCCCGGATACCCGTCGCATCGATATCGACAAAGTGGGTATTAAAGATATCCGCCATCCGGTACGGGTCAAAGACCGCACCCGTGGCGAACAACACACCATCGCCAATTTCAATATGTATGTGGAGCTTCCACATAATTTTAAGGGCACCCATATGTCACGTTTCGTGGAAATATTAAACAACCATGAAACCGAGATCTCGGTCAATTCGTTTAAAGACATGTTGTCAGAGATGGCGGATAAACTGGAAGCCACCACCGGCCATATTGAGATGAACTTCCCCTATTTCGTCAACAAGACTGCGCCTGAATCCGGCGTGCAAAGCCTCATGGACTATCATGTCAACTTCATTGGTCAAGTGAAAAACGGCAAACAGTGTATGCAACTCAAGGTGGTGGTCCCGGTCACCAGCCTGTGTCCCTGTTCAAAGAATATCTCAGATCGCGGCGCCCATAACCAACGCTCCCATGTTACCGTCCAGGTCAAACCCAATAGCTTCATCTGGATTGAAGAAATTATCGACTTGGTAGAAAAAGAAGCCAGTTGTGAGCTCTATGGTTTACTCAAACGCCCCGACGAGAAATTCGTCACTGAGCGCGCCTATGACAATCCCAAGTTTGTTGAAGATATGGTGCGCGATGTGGCCGGACACCTGAACAATGACGATCGCATCGACGCCTATACAGTGGAGTCAGAGAACTTCGAGTCCATCCACAACCACTCGGCCTACGCGATGATAAAAAAAGATAAGTTGAAATAAGAAAAATACGAAACTTACTATACGATGAGGAAAATACACGGACGTCAATGGCTCACTTTGATCTGTCTGACAAACTGGATTGTCTTTCCGGGACCGCTTCTGGCCAAAGAAATCCTGGTGCTGAATACGGCCTTCACCTTTCCACTCTCCAATAACGAACAAACCGGTTTTGTCGATGTTGTTGTCAGGGAGGCCCTGGAACGCATCGGCTTTGGACTGGAATCGGTTCGGCTACCCGCCGAAAGGGCGCTCATCAATGCCAATGCTGGCATCAATGATGGTGATTTGCTCAGAATAGGCGGGTTGCAAAAGACCTACCCCAACTTGATCCAGGTGCCGGAAAAGGTCATCGACCTGGAATTTATGGTTTTTACCAAACAAGTGGAATTCCCGGTTGTCGGCTGGCACAGTCTTAACCCATATTCGGTCGCCATTATCACCGGCTGGAAGATCTTGGAGCGCAATATTACCGGGGCTACCGAGCTCACCAAGGTCAAGAACGTCGACCAGCTTTTTACTATACTGTTAAAAGATCGGGTCGACGCGGTCGTCTATTCGCGCTGGGTAGGACTCGGTTATATCAAACAACACCGTGTCCACAGGGTAAGAATATTGGAGCCGCCCCTGGCGCAACGGGGTATGTATGTGTACCTGCATAAGAAACACCGGCACCTGGTGCCGAAACTTGCCGCAGCCTTGCGCGTCATGAAGGCCGATGGCAGTTATGGGCGGGCCTTCCAGCAAATACTGGCGCCGATTGCCCGGAAATGACGCTATGCTGAATTTTAATCGGGAAACTGTTAAGTCTGGCATCGCCCGCCGCCTCATCATTTACGTGGTCTTATTCAGCTCGTTCATTACTTTGCTGACCACCGCTATCCAATTGTATCGGGATTACAATAATGACGTTAACCTGATCGAAGACCAGTTGCAGCAGGTCCAGGACGTACACCTGAAAACTCTGACCGCAACCTTGTGGGCCTCGGATACCAAAGAACTCAGGACCCATCTGAAGGGTATTTCCAGCCTCCGCGATATGCAATTCCTGGAGATCCGGGATCAGGAAAAAGTGTGGGTGTCTCTGGGGACCAGGCAAACCAGAAATGTTATGTCACATCGATATCCCATGATTTATACCCACCGCGGACGCGACACCAAAATCGGCACGCTGACCGTTGTCGCCAGTTTAGAGGGTGTCTATCAACGCCTGGTCGACAGGGTCTGGGTAATTCTTGTCAGTAATGCTATCAAGATCTTTCTGGTCGCGGGCTTCATTCTGTTTATTTTCCACACCCTGATTACCCGGCATTTGATCCGGATTGCGGACTTCACTCAGGCATTGGATATCCGTCACCTGGATAGATCGTTGGACCTGGGCCGTAAGGGCAACCATGAGGGAAAAGCGGATGAGCTCGACCTGATGGTCAACGCCATCAACCAGATGCAGGTCAATATAAAGGAATCGTTTGCGGCCCTGGAACAAAACGAGAAGCACTTCCAAGCACTGGCCAAGGTCGCGCCGGTGGGTATCTTCAGCACCGATACACAAGGCAACTGCATATACACCAATGAACGCTGGCGAGAGTTGGCCGGCATGAGCGAAGCTGAGGCCATCGGCGAGGGCTGGGCCCGGGCGCTGCACCCCGAGGACCGGGAACGCGTATTTGCCGAGTGGCAGCAGTCCGTAGAAAATAAAATCCCGTTCCAGTGCGAATGCCGCTTTCAGCGCCCCGACGGCAAGATCACTTGGTTGTTGACGCTGGCCGAAGCGGAACTTGACACCGGGGGCCAGGTAGTGGGTTACATCGGCACCATCACCGACATCACCGAGCGCAGGCGGGCGGAGCAAGTGCTGGCTCGCAGTAAGGCCGAGTTTGAGGCCATGTTTAACGCCATTTCGGATGCGGTGATTTTCGTCGATACGGAACGCCGGATCGTAATGTGCAATCCAGCAGTTCACGAGATGTTTGACTACAGTGATCAGGAGCTTATCGGCAGGACCACGGAGATACTATACGCGGATCAAAAGGACTTTCTGGAGCAGGGGCGTCGTCGTTACCGTGTCGAGCACACCAGTCAACAAGGCGCCCCTTATGAGGTCAGGTATAAACATAAAGACGGCACGGTGTTCTGGACCGAAACCATTGGCACCCAGGTCAAGGATGCGAACGGTAAGACCATCGGCTTTCTCGCCCTGTTCCGCGATATTAGCGAACGTAAGCGGGCCGAGGAAAGGGAGATGAGTCTGGGCCAGATACTGGATGGTTCCCTGAATGAGATCTATATTTTCAATGCCGATACATTGCGGTTTATTCAAGTTAATCGGGGAGCAATGGAGAACCTGGGGTATTCTATAGAGGAACTGAAAAAGCTTACCCCGATAGATTTGAAACCCGATTTCACACACACGTCATTTGTAAAACTGCTCACCCCCCTGCGCAATGGCGATAAGGAGATCGTTCAATTTAATGCCATCCACCAACGTAAAGATGGATCCTTGTACCCCGTCGAAGTCCGTGTTCAGCTCTCTACCTTTGAATCTGTTCCAACCTTTGTAGCCATTATTCTCGATATCACCGAACGTAAGCAAACCGAAGAAGCCCTGCGGCGCTCCCAAAAAATGGAGGCTATCGGCCAGCTATCAGGCGGCATCGCCCACGATTTCAATAATCAGTTGGGGGTCATTATTGGCTACCTGGATTTTCTGAGCGATCATTTTCCAGAAGACGAAAAACCCCGCCAGTGGGTAGAGACTGCCACCAAGGCCACCCTGCGCTGTATGGACCTGACCCGGCAGCTACTGACCTTTTCCCGCCGCCAAGCTAAGGAAAAAAATGTGGTGGCTATCAACACCACAATCAAGGAACTGGAGACCATGATTGCGCGCTCAATTACCCCTGCGGTGGAGGTGCAAACTTTCCTGGCCGATGATCTGTGGCCAACCGAAATCGACCCTGGCGAATTCCAGGATGCGATCCTGAATCTGGTGATCAACGCCCGCGACGCCATGCCTGACGGCGGTACGTTGTTGATTGAGACCACCAACAAACGTTTGGATGCGGGCTATGTTGCCCTCAACCCTGGGCTCGAACCTGGCGATTATGTGCAGTTGATGCTAAGCGATACCGGTACGGGTATGACCGAAGAGGTACTGGAACACGTTTTCGAACCGTTTTTTTCTACCAAACCCGAGGGTAAGGGCACCGGTCTGGGCATGGCCATGGTCTATGCTTTCGCGAGCCGTTCGGGTGGCCACGTCAAAGTGTATTCGGAACTTGGTGTGGGGACCACCATCCGCTTGTACCTACCCCGTTCCACGGCTTCCGAAGCATCCACCATCATTGAAAACACCCATGCGGTCAAGTTACCTATCGGTAAGGAGTCTATTCTGGTCGTCGATGATGAAACCGATCTGTTAGAGTTGGCCACTCAGTACCTGAGTGGCCTGGGTTACCGCACCCACCTTGCGAAAACTGCAGCCCAGGCGTTGGCGATACTGGAGGGGGACGAACAGATCGACCTATTGTTCAGTGACGTGGTAATGCCCGGCGGCATGAACGGCTATGAACTGGCGCAACAGGCGACCATGCACAGACCCGGTCTGAAGGTGTTGCTGACCTCGGGCTTTACCTCAAAAACTATGGCCAACAACGGCCTGGCCCGTTTTTCCGCCCATCTGCTCAACAAACCCTATCGCAAGGATGCTTTGGCGCAGCGCATCCGGCTGGTGCTGGATGAGGAGATAACGACATGAGCCAACCCCGACTCATAGTCATTGATGACGAACCGGGTATGGCGGATTTTGTCCGCGACGTGGCGGTGCGGGCTGGCTTTGACGTAGAGCAGTTTCACAATGCGGGATTGTTCATGGAACAATACAGCAAGCGAGCTGATGTTATTGTCCTTGATCTCATGATGCCGGGGGTGGATGGAATTGAAGTGATCCGCTTTCTGACCGGGATCGACTGCGATTCCCTGTTGATCCTAATCAGCGGATTTGACCCTGGAGTCCTCCATTCAGCACAGAAGCTAGCAACCGAACAAAGACTCAATTTTGTTGGCAGTTTGAGCAAACCCTTCCGCTATGAAGAGTTGCATCACTTGCTGAGCGGGCTTTCCATTACACCAAAAAGTCTTGCACACCAAATATATATCGACCCCCCCTCTGTGGATGAACTGCGCGAAGCATTGGTCAATGATGAGTTGGTTGTCTACTATCAACCCAAGGTCGGGCTCAGTAAAAGTTTCATAATGACCGTTGAGGCCTTGGTGCGCTGGCAACACCCCACTCATGGTTTGCTCGGCCCCGATTTATTCATCGCCACAGCCGAACAACATGGCCTGATAGATGAACTGACATGGGTGGTACTAAAACATGCCATGGCGCAACACCGATTCTGGCGTGATCAGGGGCTAACCATACAGGTTTCGGTAAATATGTCGGCGAGCACGCTAAAAGAACTCGATTTACCCGAACACATGGGCAACCTGGTTCAAGAATATGGCTTGGAACCTTCTCAAATGATCCTGGAAGTCACCGAAACCGCCCTCATGCAAGAGTTGACAAGATCCCTGGATATTCTGACAAGACTGCGCATGAAGGGCTTTTATCTTTCCATCGATGATTTCGGCACAGGCTATTCCTCATTGGTACAGCTTCACCGAGCACCCTTCTCTGAGATTAAAATTGATCGTTCTTTTGTTATGGAAATGGAGAATGACCCAGAGGCCGCCACAATTGTCGAGACCATTATTCTGCTGGGGCACAGGCTTAATATGAAAATTGTCGCTGAAGGGGTGGAAACAGATAAATGTCGAAAAAAGCTGGCGCGCTTGGAATGCGACCAGGCACAGGGTTATTTATTTGCCAGGCCCATGCCCGGCAATGAAGTCGTTGCGTGGTTTTCCAAGCACAGAAAAACCTAAAATCAGATCCTCCTGCATTAACCAGACTCAAGACTGCTTGGGTCGAAAGGCCTTAACAACATCAGGATTCGTTTCAAGAAAAGGCCCCTTTATAAGATCAATACAATACGGCACCGCAGGAAACACAGCATCCAGGCATTCCGCAATAGCCTTCGGTTTACCTGGTAGATTGATAATAAGACTCTCCCCCCGCACACCCGCTATCTGTCGTGATAATATTGCAGTAGGCACATATTGCAAAGAAACTGCCCGCATCTGTTCGCCAAATCCATCCAGGATTTTCTCGCATACAAGCTCCGTAGCTTCAGGAGTAACGTCTCTTGACGCCGGACCCGTGCCCCCTGTAGTCACGACGAGACAACATCCTTCCTGATCACATAATTCTTTAAGGGTCTGCTCTACTAATGGCTGTTCATCGGGTATCACACGCGCAATACCCTCCCACGATGTGCTGAGCGCCCTCTCAAGCCAGACCCTTATAGCCGGGCCACCGAGATCTTCATACTCTCCCCTGCTGGCGCGGTCTGATACTGTTACGATACCGATATGTATAGATTTTTCTGACATGTGTCTTTAGTTTAGAAAAGTTAAGAAAATTTGGGTCAATTGCACTTCAACCGCCAAGACGCCAAGCATCTTCTTTTGAAAATCAACAATCTATTAGTTTGGTGAGCTTGGTGTCTTGGCGGTTGAGCGTATTATTCAGAGGGTCCCTAAGGGACTCTATGTTGGAAAAAGAATTTATCAGCTTATTCTCTGATAAGCTAGCACCAATAGAGGTAAAGTTGAAAAGCACAAGCAATCATCCTTAGTATATCAGCCAGACAATAAAGATGGTCTTCAGAGGGGATTGTTTTTAAGGGATACCGAGGTCAGCGCCTTTGTGCCGAAGAACTAATGCGGTTTACAGCTTAAACATTTGTATGTTAAATCAAAAACAAGTCTAATATTTCTTCGTCAACTCCATCTTATGCCCATCCCGAATCATTCTGACCTGACCCAGAAAAGACATCCCCAGCAGGGGTGCATCCGGGTAACGCCCCTCTAACACCCCTGCCGTGACGTGGTGCAGGACAATCCCGCCAACGTCAACTTTGTCCAGGCTCACGGCGTACATCTTAACCACACCCGATGCGGTGGCGGCATAACCCGGCCTGCCATTGCGATAATCGATATCCAGGCGTTCTGCCATGTGGCTGCTCATGGCGACGCTGCCGGCGCCGGTATCCACCAAGAATCGAACCGAATAACCATTGATGTGGCCTTCGGCATGAAAAAAGCCACTGTCGTCGGCAAACAGCACCACACTGACAGGATCATCACTATCCACAATTGGAGAGATCACACCCCGCAAAGGTAGACTCATCTGGTCACCATCGACTTTGACTACGGCCCCATCGGTGTCGGCGCTGATAAGCTGCACACCCTCTGGACTGGTTTCACCCACTTTGAGCACCCGGCGCGCACCATCAATGCGTAAAATAGCCTTGTCCAAGGTCAACGCCAGCACCACCAGCTTCTCCACCGCCATCGTAGATACGGGCGGCAATAATAAAACAAAAGAAAATGCATAAAGTAGGGGTTTCATAAAGTGTGTTTAAATTTGAAAATAACGAAGAGACACCCCGCAACTAACTGATATAATTACCCAATGCCAAAATTGTTGATCTCACGTCACATCGCATGCGAGGGTCCAGGCTATCTCGGCGAAGTCCTTAAGCAAAAGGGTATCGGCCATCATACGGTCAAAGTGGATGCCGGTGAAGCCTTACCTGAAACCCTGGACGGCTATGATGGCCTGGTACTGATGGGTGGGCCCATGAGCGTCAACGATACCCTGCCCTGGATTCCTTCAGCGCTGTCGCTCATACGCCAGGCCCAGGAACACGACATGCCGGTGTTGGGTCATTGTCTAGGGGGGCAACTCATCGCCAAGGCCTTGGGGGGTGAAGTAACCCCCAACCCCGTCCCTGAAATCGGCTGGCTGCCGGTACAGCAAGTGGCAGGCCCCCAAGGCTGGCTCAATGATGTGCCGCAACAATTCACCGCGTTCCATTGGCATGGCGAAAGCTTTTCTCTGCCCCAGGGGGCAAGTCGTATATTGGCGAGCCAGGCCTGTAACAACCAGGCCTTTGTAATGGGGCGCACCCTGGCCATGCAGTGCCACATCGAAGTCACTGCCCCGATGGTCCCCGAGTGGGCAAATCTCTACGCAGATCAAATTGCCCAGCCCACCGAAACGGTTCAGTCCGCCCAGGAACTGACTGCAGGACTGGAGCGGCGCATCCAAGACCTAATGCAAATTGCAAACAAGATTTATGCCCGCTGGTTACAGGCGCTGCAATAGAGCTATTCAGCCAATGTGCTGGGACGTGGGCGACTCACCGTTGTTCACCCAACTACGATAATTCGTGGTATCCCCTCCCATGCCATCCTCATAACCGGTCTCATAGGCTTCATTCAGGCATTGTTCCTCGCGAATAGGATTATGCAAATAACCACAGGCCCAACCATTGATATATTCGCGGTCAATACCGGCCTTTTCCATCACATCGATCGCACAATAATAAGGGGTTTGGACAAACCCGGGATGCACCTCTTGGCAACCAACATCCTGGGTCTCGGGCTCAGCACTTAAGCCGAGGGAAAGGTCTATAGGATCGAGCACATCATCAAGGGTCGACGCCACCTCCTTGAGGTCGGCCAGGGATTCTTCATAGACCTGATTGGTCATCCCGCCCAGACTATCGCTATCCGAACTCTCTGATGCAGACACACCTATCGCCTTGGCCGTCTCCACCGCCCCCAAACCGGGCGAGGCATTCACCAATTCGATCCGCATGTCCACGCGACCCAGGGTGACACCGGTACAACTTTCCACCTCTCGAGTCAGTCGCTTTTTCAGGGATGACGCAGTATCCATATAAGAACTGTTATAGGCCGCTTCAATTTGCAGGTTCAGGTTGGGTTTACCACGCCGTTTATATATCCGCACACCCGCTAAAGACAGGCCCGAGTAATTATTCACCGTATCCAGCACTAGGCGCTCGACCATATGAACAGGTACCGTAACCTCCCCTTGATCCATCTTATAGCGTATTACCCGATCTCGCAGGCAATGGCTCGCCCATGACAAAATGGCGCTTAAGGCCAGGGACACGCCGATCAGCATCACACTGGTATTGAGAGACACCACTTCCGTCCCGGCGGCCAATTTTGTCTGTGCGAGATTCTCCATGGCAGGCAAAAAAAACAGGTCCTTGCCGAACCCAGCGGGGATGAGCTTTAGTAAAAACAAGGCCCAAACCACAGCGGCGACTCCCAAAAGGACAGCGCCAACACCTGAGACAATGCAGAAGAAATGCTTGAAAGTCATGGTTACGCTATATATATAGTGTGGGCCTGTGGAAAACTGAGTATAACCAATCCTGCCCAAACATATTACCCACCCACACTTCGGGACCGTAGCGAAATACGTTAAACTGGACAAGATCCTAACCGACTACAGGAGATTACACATGTTTCGCCTTTTCCTCATCGCTGTACTCTTGATCCCACTCTCGGCTTGTTCCACCGACGACCCAGGGAACCCGTCACCTTCATCATCGTCTGCCACCGACAGCTATATGGTATTGCGGTCCACCACCAAATTCCCATTCGACGATGTCGCCGAAAACATTGATATCGCTATCACAGATCTGGGCTACAAAATCGACAATCACGCCTATATCGGACGCATGCTGGAACGCACCAAAGAGGCCTTAGGGGCCACCGAAACAGTTTATCTCAACGCCCAGCAATTTCGCTTCTGCCCAGCGCAATATTCCCGCAACATGCTCGCAGCCGACCCCCACAATATCGCCTTCTGCCCCTTTATCATCAACGTTTATAACACCCCGGGCAACCCCAAGAAGGTGTATGTGATGTTTCGCAAGCCCCGCATCGTGGGCTCGGAAGAGTCCAAGAAGGCATTACGGGCAGTGGAAGTACTGCTCACCAAGATTATCGATGAGGCCCTTCAATAAGAAAATCAGAACAGCAGTGGGATTCACGCAAAAGGGCGAGCCCTAACTCTCGCCTGACCCCCACTACAGACTAATGTATTCCTCATAGGACTGTTATGCGTACTTCCAATCTACTCCTGGCCACGGTCAAAGAGGTCCCCGCCGATGCGGAGATCATCAGCCATCAGCTCATGTTGCGCGCCGGCATGATCCGCAAACTGGCGGCAGGTATTTATAATTGGCTGCCCCTGGGGCTGCGGGTGCTGCGTAAAGTGGAGGCCGTTGTTCGGAACGAGATGGACAAGGCCGGCGCCCAGGAAATCTTGATGCCAGCGATACAACCCGCCGAGCTGTGGCAGGAATCAGAACGCTGGGATCAATACGGACCCGAGCTATTACGTCTTAAGGATCGTCACCAACGTGAATTCTGTTTTGGCCCCACCCATGAAGAGATCATCACCGACCTGATACGCCGTGAGATCAAAAGTTATCGTCAACTGCCCGCCAATTTTTATCAGATCCAAACCAAATTCCGCGACGAAATACGTCCACGCTTTGGCATCATGCGAGCACGGGAGTTCCTGATGAAGGATGCCTATTCCTTCCACATTGATGAGGCCTCTCTGGACAAAACTTACCACCAGATGTATACCACCTATTGCGCCATCTTTAACCAATTGGGTCTGGAATTCCGGGCTGTGGAGGCCGATAGCGGTAGCATCGGTGGCGCCACATCCCATGAGTTTCACGTCTTGGCGAATTCCGGTGAGGACGCTATCGCTCAGTGCGATCAATGTGACTATGCCGCCAATGTTGAGTTGGCTACCGCCCTGCCACCGGTGGGCAAACGCCAGGCCGCCTCTGCGGGCATGGAGACCGTGGACACCCCTGGCCAACATAGCATCGCCCAGGTCAGTGGGTTTCTTAAAATTGATCCTGCTCAAACGCTTAAGACACTGCTGGTCAATGGCACCGGGGGTGCAGTAGCCCTGGTGCTGCGGGGCGATCACGAACTCAACATGATCAAGGCGGAAAAATTGCCCCAGGTGGCCAAGCCACTGGCCTTGGTAAGTGATGCCGAAATCGAACTGGTGGCCAAGTGTGAGGCCGGGTCTATCGGTCCGGTGGGTTTGAACATTCCGATCATCGCCGATGAGAGCGCGGTACGTCTGCATGACTTTGTCTGCGGCGCCAACACCAACGGCAAGCACCTCAAAAACGTCAACTGGGAACGAGACCTGCCTGAACCGGAGGTTGCCGATCTGCGCAATGTAGTCGATGGTGACCCCTGCCCCCATTGCGAGGGGCGTCTGAACATTCGTCGCGGCATTGAGGTCGGTCACATCTTCCAGTTGGGCACCAAATACACCCAGGCCCTCAATGCCACCTGCCTCAATGAGTCGGGGGCCAGTGTGGTCATGCCCATGGGTTGCTACGGTATCGGAGTCTCCCGCATTGTGGCCGCCGCTATCGAACAGAATTACGACGATCGGGGTATTTTGTGGCCCCAGACCATCGCCCCCTTCCGGGCCTGCATCGTCCCCATCGGCCTGAAAAAGTCAGAAACGGTGGCCTCAGCTGTGGAAAACGTCTATAAAGAGCTATGGGAGGCTGGTATAGACACCCTTCTTGATGACCGTGACGAGCGCCCTGGGGTGATGTTTGCGGACATGGATCTCATCGGCATCCCTCACCGGTTTGTGATCGGTGAACGTGGTTTGGCCGAAGGCAAGATTGAATACAAGGCCCGTAGCGAGGCCAAGGCCAGGAACATTAATCTGGATGAGGCCGTCAAGCTACTCGGGCCGCTCTGAGTGGCCATGAGGGCAGGCTCCGAGCCTGGGAAAAACACAGTTTTATTTTCCTCGACTAATAATGAGATGCTAAGAAAATGACACGACGATTTTTATCCGTTTTAATCGCTGTGCTGTTCATAAGCCAAGCCACCGTGGCTTGGCCTGCGGACGAGTCCCTCAAACTTGCTCTCAAACAAGCTATCGAAGATACCAGTAGTTTCAAGGACCCGGTCCAGGCTCGAGTATGGCTCGCCGACATGTCGAGCCGTTTGAAACGCAAGATCCCCAACCCATTCTATCGACTGGAGTTGTTGCGCGCCGTTCACACCGAATCCATCCGCGTCGGGTTGCAACCCGAATTAGTCTTGTCCGTCATTCAAGTGGAAAGTGCCTTTGATCGATTTGCCATTTCCAATTATGGGGCTCGCGGCCTGATGCAGGTCATGCCCTTCTGGAAAAAAGAAATCGGTCACCCCAGAGACAACCTGTTTCACCCTCAAACCAACCTGCGCTACGGTTGTACGATCTTGAAATATTACCTGGGCAAGGAAAAAGGCAACCTGACCCGGGCCCTGGCACGCTATAACGGTAGCACCAAGACCAACAAATATCCGCGCCGGGTCTATGCCGCGTTGAAACACAAGTGGTATAAGCAGTAAGGACTGATACGAGACTTATTTGTAATAATTTCTTGCCGCGAAGGGTTCGCAGTGGGGTGGACTATTCAATATACCGAATATTATGCAGCATATGGGGAAAACCCATTGCAAATAAGGCCAAACAGGGCTTGATTGGTTGGGTCTCTTAAGCCGAGAAAAGGGATCGCTACCACTGTAGAATTTATTCTGCCAGTGGAAGCCCTTCATCGCGCCAGTGCAGATAGCCGCCGGAAATGTTGGCGACTCTTTCGATACCCGCCTTTTGGAGAATGGAGACGGCCATTGAAGAGCGGCGGCCAGAGCGACAGAAGGTTACCACAGGTTTGTCGCGTGGAATTTCTTCCAGGTGGTCCCGCAACTTTCCGAGTGGCATGATCCGGGAATCGGCGATTCTGGTTTCACCGATAACCATTTCCTCTGGCTCGCGAACATCCAGGATGTGGAGTTCGTTGGCGTGAGCGGCGACCCATTCCGGATCAATCTCGGGTACACCGGCGAAGTTAATTCTGACCGGCGCCCAGTCCGGCTCTTTGGGGCAGCTCCCCTCTTTGGGTTTTCCACTGGCCATGTTGGCTGGCAGGGCGATGTCGATAAGCTTGGGGTGCGGCAAGCGCATGGCATCCATGTAACCGACAAAATCTGTTTCACTGGCGCCACCACCGATTCTGGGATTGAATGCCTTTTCTTCTTTTACGGTACTGGCGGTTCGGCCGGAATAATCGTGGGCAGGATACAGCATACAACTATCGGGTAAGGAAAATATCTGCTCGGTAATGGAGCGAAACAGCGTAGCCGCATCCCCTTGCTGGAAATCACACCGGCCGCAACCGCGTATCAGCAGGGCGTCACCGGTAAAGGCCATGGTCTGATCATTCAACACATAGCTAAGGCAACCGTCGGTATGGCCTGGAGTGGCCCGAACCTCAAGGTGGTGGTCGTCGAATACTATTCGATCCCCATGTTTCAACGCGACATCGACATTGCCGGCGCCGATGGCTGCGGCTGACCCAAGCTTGCAACCGGTCTTTTGCTGTAGCAGCCAGGAGCCAGTGACATGATCGGCGTGACAATGGGTATCAATGGAATACAGCAGCTTCAAGTCCAGTTCCCGGATCAATGCCAGATCACGGTTAAGCTGCTCGAACACGGGGTCGATGATCACCGCATCCTTACTGGACGCATCAGCCAATACGTAGGTGTACGTAGAAGAGGTGCTGTCGTACATCTGTCGGAAAATCATGATGTTGCCCTCCAGGGCTGACAGATTCTATTAAACGATTCGAAATCCTTCCATATCTTGCGCCCCGGCGTCACTCATTACCACTTGCGTGACTTTCGCCATGGGAGGCCCCTGGTGTAGCCAGTCCTCTAAATGCGCCAGAGCCGTCTCTTCACCGCAGGCAAGCAATTCCACGTTGCCGCCAGGCAGGTTACGTACCCATCCAGTCAATCCGAGACGCCGAGCCTGGTCGCATGTAGAGGCACGAAAGAAGACACCCTGGACACGGCCACTGACTTCAAACATTCGGCACTGGCTCATTTAACCCCCTCTGCCGGAGACTCCCGGCGCACAAGAGCACACTCAACCGACTGCATCAAACTAAAGGCGATAGTCTAATCCAAATTCTGCCCAGGTGGGGCCAAAAACCGGCTGGAAACCTCGTTTCAGCCTGGGGTCGCCGGTGGATTTGATGCCCTGGCCTGGGCCTGCCCGGCAACGTATTTTTCGATATCGGCCTGAGATATGGCGCCGATATTCTGGGCTGATAATTCACCCTTGGGATCATACATCAGGTAGGTAGGCGTCCAGCCATACCACTGCTTACCCACCTTCTCGGCATATTCCTTCATCACTACTGAGCCATCATCGATTAGATTCGGAAAATTCACCTGATGACGGTCAATAAAGGCCTGTACATCCTTCTTTCCTTCGTAACCATCAATAGCGATACCCAGCACTTGCACATCCTTGTCCTTGTGGGCCTTGTGCAAAGCTACCATCTCGTGGACTTCTTGGTTGCAGACATGACAGTCTGAAGCCCACACCATCACTACCAGCCACTTACCTTTGCCCAGGTACTCCTTCAGGCTGTGCTCACCCCCGTTCAAATCCAGCAACTTGGGGGGCGATTCTGCTCCCAGCAGACCCATGGACAGCAATAATGTACATGTAATCAGCATTACGCTAAGTGAATGTTTCGTTTTCTGGTGTCTCATGTCCTGGCCTCTTGAAAATGGATACACTGCCCGGTCGCCGTCATCTATAATGGTGGTGGAATAGCACTTGATAATTGCGTACTTGAACCATGGGAGCCGTATCCTTGACAGATGATTACCGCACAGAAACAGACAGCCTGGGTGAATACAAAGTTCCCGCCAATGCCTGGTATGGCATACAGACCGCACGGGCAGTAGACAACTTTCCCATCTCGGGACGAGGTCCCGACACCGATTTTGTGATCGCCCATGTCCGCGTCAAACGCGCCGCCGCCGTGACCAATCGCCAGGCCGGTTGGCTGGACGATGATCGTAGCCAGGCCATTGTGAATGCCGCCGACCGAATCATCACCGGCGAATTTCATGACGCCTTTGTGGTCGACCGCTTCCAGGCCGGAGCGGGCACCAGTCACAACATGAATACCAACGAGGTCATCGCCAACCTGGCCAATGAGGCGCTGGGCGGCACCAGGGGCCAATATGACCCCGTCCACCCTAATGATCACGTCAATATGGGGCAAAGCACCAATGACACCATCCCCACCGCCATCCGCTTGGCGGCATTGGCAAAGTTGCCCCGATTGTGTCGAACCGTATCCGATATGGCCGAGGCCCTGGACCACATCGCCACCCGCGAACAAGATACCGTCAAGAGCGGCCGCACCCATCTACAAGATGCCGTGCCTACCACCATCGGCCGGGAATTTCACGCCTATGCCTGGACCCTGCGACGTTGTGTGAATCGCCTTGAACAGACGCGGGATCCATTGTGTGAGATCGGTCTTGGAGGCTCTGCTGTGGGCACCGCACTGAACACCGCCCCCGGTTATGTCGAAAATGTCGCACGTGAACTCGCCAGCCTCTGCGGCGAGTCCATACGGCCCGCACCCAACCTGTCGGCACAGATGCAATCCATGACCGATCTGCAACATCTGTCCAACGGCATACGAGCTCTGGCCCTGGAGCTCACACGCATCGCTAACGATTTACGTCTGTTGGCCTCGGGTCCGCGAACCGGCTTGGGTGAACTGACCCTGCCAGCGGTGCAACCCGGCTCCAGTATCATGCCCGGCAAAGTCAACCCGGTGATGTTCGAGATGCTCAACCAAGTGTGTTACCAGGTCCTGGGACAAGATGCCGCCATTGCCGCCATGACCCAGGCCGGTCAGTTGGAACTCAATGTGATGATGCCTGCTCTGGGCTCTGCCCTATTTGACGCCATGGACTGGCTAACCCACGCGGTGAGCGCAGCCACAGATAAAAACCTCCATGGGCTCACTGTACACCGACAGCACTGCCAGGCGTTTGCCCATAGCTCTGTAGGCTTGGCTACCCTCCTCAACACCTCAATCGGCTACGCTGCGGCCGCCGAGGTGGCCAAGGAATCGGAGGCATCTGGCCGACCGGTGCGTGATATCGTTGCCGAAAGGGGCCTCATGGACCCGGAGGTCTTTGATGCTATGGTGCTTCGCGCCGCCAAGGACGGGCGCATCGACAAACCAGATTAGTCACGACATAATAGCTGTAGTAGCTTGAGATCAGGTCTCAGTCATGCCCACATCAGAAGGGGCGCTAGGGGCCATTTAAGTGTTTATTCTCGTTTCAGCGGTCACACAAGCCCATGATTAGAATTAATAGTGCGTCATTGTCATTCTTCCTGCCCAGAGAGCTTTCTGCGCAAGCTTGGCGATTCTAGCCTTCAAGCATATTAATACGGCTATCTCCGCATGCTAACTCTCGCCATTCCAGAGCAAGACAACAAGCCGGATCCAGCGGTCGAAACACGTCCCGCAGAACTGCACACATGGTTGGACGGACTGCCCGTCCTGGACGTGACCCAAAACCTGGGCCGACTCCAAACTGCCATCAAGGCGCTCAACCAAACACCAGTCAAACCCGAGATGCGCCTGTCCCTATTGGACGAATATCGCCACCCGGTAGAAACCATCGAGCAAGAATTACAGAAACGACTCAGGGTCTCCCATCTCCCTCTATCTGAAAAGAACCGGGTGCTCACCCAACAAGGACAACAACTCCAGACTGAACTGGCCTGTGGCTACAAGATTGTCGCTCAAGAATTTAGCAATCAAGGGGGACACAGCAGTCCTGATAACAAGCATGTGACTACCGTGCATCGGGCTATATATCATCTCACAAAGGTATTACTCGGAGCCTATGCGCACTATCGGCCCCTGCCAGAGGGCATCTGGATTGAACTGCACGACTTGTATACCTATTCCGCTAAATGCGAGATGACCCAGACCCTGGTGCAAGACTCTCTACGCAAGGCAACCTCCAACACCACCATTGACCAGATGTACAAACATGCGGTGCTGCTAGGGCTCAGTGGCCCCTACCAGCAACCCTTTCACCTAATAGACAAAGTTAATGAGTACCTCGAATACTGGTCAGCAGTGGTCAATATTACCGACGTGGCCCAAAACGAAAAAAAGAAGTGCCAATTTCTGGTGGTACCCTCGGAGGACCGTCCAGGCAGACCTTGTTACGGTGATGTCGAGATCCCCCCTGGGGCCTATGTGCTCAGTACGCGCCCCCTGGTAAGGGAGGTTCACTTGCAGCTCACCGCCATGAACACGGGTATCACCCCCAATACGGGTTTGGGCAAGAAATTTTACGATGACAAGGCTTGTACCATGTTGCGCCGCCTGGTGGTGGCATGGGGTATTAACCCAACACGCCGATTTACGCGTACCCAAAGCAACGTGGCCTGCAACATGGCCGTAGGCATTGACTCGGTAAGCTACTATCTCAATGGCAAAAAGGCATTCGAACTCAGTTCTGAAGACACCCATATACATATCAGCATGCCCTATGTCGGCTCTTTTATGCACCAACATAGCCAATCTGGAGAAATCAAACACACCGCGCGCACTTGGCTGATCGTCGACGAAGGCGCCTGCGGCTATGGCTTGTCTACCGGCGAGCAAGATCACTGCGAGGTCAGGGTCGGCGACCTGTTAGGCCTCAATGTAGAGGGCAAAGAGGACGGATGGGACGTGGGTCTCATCCGCTGGATGCGCAGTGACGAGGAAGGCAATGTGGTTCTGGGAGTTCAAAAACTGGTGCCCAACGCCCGTCCTGGGGCCATCAAGCCGGTTAAGGCAGATGGCCAACATGAAGAACAATTCAAGCCCGCAGTGCTACTACCGGAAATGGCCGCCCTCAACCAACCGCAGACTCTGGTGACCGCACGGGGGCTCTACAAACCAGAGCGCAATCTTTTTCTGGACACCGGCAAGGAACTCAAAATGATTCGCACCCAACGCCTGATCGAAGAAACCGCCTCTTGTGATTGGTTTGAGTTCACTACCCTTGCTATATAGGACACTTCTATTAATTGATAATCCCTTCTACCCCACAAGCTATAATAAGCAAAAAAAAGAGCCCCACCGGGACCCTTTTCATCTGTACCTTAACAAGAGCTAACTGAGATTAACCACCCGCCAGATAAGCCTTGTCGGACTCTTCCACCACACCAATCTGCCAGGGACCACGATTGTGAGCATGCTTGTCGGCACGACCCTTCTCACCGTCAGAGGCGGCGCGGTCAACGGTCAACACCTGAGCTGGATAGATCAAGTCGGCATCTTTAATGCTGCCGCTATTGGCCTTGTAGAGCAGGGGCCACAGATAGGGATTACCATAAATTTTGGACTGGCCGGCGATGCACCACAGGCAGTCACCCCTGGCTACGGTATAGTGGTCCGCTGCAGTGGCGTGTCCAGAACCCGGTCCCTTCTTCGCGGCACAACCGGTCGCGATCACTGCGGCAATCATGCCCAGTCCTAGAATTTTTATCGTGTTGTTCAGGCATTTCATGGTGAAGACTCCTCTGGACCAAATGGGTTTGTAATTGACTAGTTTTTACGGCACCCTCATGGCAACTTAAAACTTAAGTCCATGGGCCGCCCGTGTTTATAGGCACACTACCATCCTGCCGAACGGTCGTCAAGGAACGGGACGCTACGCAAAGCCCCGAATTAACTGGTTTTTTTACCCCTCATTGCCCTGGAGGAATTGTGCCCATCACCCTGCTATTATACCCCAAATATTCCAAATCCAGGCAGACCCTCAAATTACTCGAAGCGCGGAATCTCCAGGCCCACGATTACTGAGTATCTAAAAACACCTCCAAGTCCCGCCGATCTCGATCATATATTAGCCTTGTTGGGCCTGGAGCCGCACCAATTGATGCCAAAAAGAGCCTGAATATCAACAAAGCGGCGCAGCCAACCCGGATCTGGGCCGGGACGCACTGATCAAGTTAATGGTCCAATTCCCTATACTGATTGAGCGCCCCATCGTGCTGGCAAACGACAAGGCGGCCCTGGGCCGACCCCCCGAAACCGTGCTGGCGATTTTGTGACCATGACCGAAATTCCGGTTGTATCACCCGCCATCCAACTCCCGCAAGAACGGAATAGTCACCCGCCGCCCGCTGGCCAAAGACGCCTTGTCCAGGCGATCTAACAATTCAAATAAGGCGACAGTGTCACGCGGGTAACGGCTCAAAACATAGCGTATCACCTCGTCACTCAGTTCCAATCCTCGCTGTTGAGCCCGCAGGCGGACGGCTTGGCTACGATCTTCATCGTTAAGCCCAAGCACTCGGTAAATCAACCCCCGGGCAAGCCGTGATTCCAATTCCGGCATGGTCAAAGATAAGCCTTTGGGCGAGACATCACCGGCAACAACCCAAGACCCTGCCCGTTCACGCACCCGATCGCCCAAGGTAAACAGGGCGGTTTCCCATAAACGCTGACCGGCAATGGCCTGTAAATCATCAATGCATACCAGGCTCAACCGGTCCACATCCTCCAGCCATTGCACGCCATGTTGGTGGGCATCCAAGGGGAGATAGACCGCTGAATGACCTCGTTGGCTCGCCAGACCGCAAAGAGCCTGGAGCAGATGGGTCTTACCGCAGCCGGCTTCACCCCAAAGGTAAATTTGGCTGCCCTGATGGCCACCTGGATCAGCGCAATGGTCCGGGTCCAGGATCGTGGCCTTGAGCCGGTCTACCAATTCCCGATTACGGCCACTGCAAAAGCTATCAAAAGATGCCGTGTCCCGCAGACCGACATCAAGGGGCAACTGCGCAGTAAAATCAGTGGACACGGTACATGGCAAAAGTCCTGGACAATCTAAACCTGGGCTTGGGCTTGATAGTAACTATGCAGGTAGCGCAGCCACACCATCAATGCGGCGGCAACGGGAATGGCCAGCAAAATACCAAAGAATCCGAACAACTGCCCTCCCGCCATAATCGCGAAGATCACCGCCACCGGGTGCAAGCCCACCCGCTCCCCCACCAGCCGTGGGGTCAGCACCGTGGCTTCCAGTATTTGTCCCACCCCAAACACCGCCAACACCCAGACCAGAGGCATCCCGGTCTTGAACTGGAGCAATGCCGCCACACCTGCGGCAAGCAGGCCGACGATAAACCCCAAGTAAGGGACGAAACTGACCAGCCCCGCCAATAGACCGATGGGGAGGGCCAAATCCAGGCCCAGTAGCCACAAGCCGACAGAATAGATTACGCCCAATACCAGCATAACCACCACCTGTCCGCGCACAAAACTGCCCAAGACCTCGTCCGTCTGCCTGGCCAGGCTCGCCACCGTGCCCTGATAGCGTGGTGGCATAAGATCGTGAATCCTGGCAACAATGACATCCCAATCCCGCAACAGGTAAAAAGTCACCACCGGTATCAGCACAAGGTTAATGGTCCATGCCAGAAACCGCATGCCCGATTGGGTGATGTAGGTCCCGAGCCCCCCCAACCAGGCGCCCATATCCTGCCAATTGGCCAGGACCTGGTGTTTGACCTGATTCAGTTCCAATGCGCCACTGCCGAGAGCCAAGGTCTCGGATAACCACGGAAACACGGTATTATTGATCCAGTCAAAATAACCTGGAAGCTTGCCGACAAACACACCAACCTGATCCTGCAGAATGGGTGCCAACACCAGAAATACCACCAAAAGGATCAGGGACAACAAGACGTAAACGATCACAATGCCGACGACACGATTGATTCGCCAAGTTTCGAGGCGATCAATCACCGGGTCCCACATGTAGGCCAACAATACGGAGATCAAAAATGGAGTCAAGATGGGCGCCAGTAAATAAATGAGAATCCCCAAACCCGCCAGAACCCCCATCCAAACCAAGGCGGAATAACGAGCCGCCTGGCCCTCATTACTCATTGACCACCTCACGCTTGGCTAACCAAAGCCACAAGTAATGGAGACCACTGACCACGGTAGTCAGAAAGACCGCAAAGATCAGGATTTCGATCCACACTGCCATGGACAAATTAAACGCCTGGGTACCGAGTATGACTACTACCAGCAATATCTGCATAAATGTATTGAGCTTGCTGGGGTAGCTGGGGCGCATCTGCGTTGCGCCAAACATACTGACCTGAATCAGGTAACCCGCCACAATCAGCAGATCGCGAAAAACCACGGTGAGTAACAACCAGAACGGGACATGGCCGTCCAAAGTCAGCATCACATAACTGGTCACAACCAGCAGCTTATCTGCCAAAGGATCCAATATCGCCCCGAGTTGACTCACATAACCAAATCGCTTGGCGATAAAGCCATCCAGGGCATCTGATAATCCGGCGATGATGAATACGTAAAATGCCAATACATATTGATGGTCTTTGAACAAAAGCAGCAGCAGCGGGGCCATCCCGATGCGAAACAGGGTGATGATATTCGGCAAATAGGACATAGGATCTATATCTGGGTGTCACAACTCCTCCCTATACGATAACATAACTCCTCTTACGAGACCGAGTGCGCACGCCGTGACTCCCCGAGACAAAACTACATTGACCTACCGCGATGCCGGTGTCGATATCGACACCGGCGACGCACTGGTCGACCGTATCAAACCCATCGCCAAATCGACTGCACGCCCCGGTTGGCTCGATAGCCTGGGTGGCTTTGGCGCCCTGTTCGAGATCCCGCCGAACCGTTATCAACAGCCGGTACTGGTCTCCGGCACCGATGGCGTAGGCACCAAACTCAAGCTGGCGCTGGCCATGGGCCAACACAACAGCATCGGTATCGATCTGGTGGCCATGTGTGCCAACGATATCATCGTCCAGGGCGCGGAACCCCTGTTCTTTCTCGATTATTTTGCCAGCGGCCGACTCCAGCTCGACACCGCCACCGCCGTGATCGAGGGGATTGGTGAAGGCTGTCGCCAGGCCGGTGCCGCCCTCATCGGTGGCGAGACCGCCGAAATGCCGGGGATGTATGCCCATGATGACTATGACCTCGCCGGGTTCTGTGTCGGCGTGGTAGAAAAGGCCAGGATCATTGATGGCACCCAGGTAGAGCCCGGCCAAACTATCAT